>Ga0116226_10007089_pt1 | contig 10101 bp, 10 predicted proteins | sample S1TSphfallax_FD_89692 | JGI IMG/M metagenome (GOLD analysis project Ga0116226, IMG submission 89692) | Host-associated microbial communities from peat moss isolated from Minnesota, USA - S1T2_Fa - Sphagnum fallax MG | ecosystem: Host-associated > Plants > Peat moss > Unclassified | place: USA...
GCTGCGCGCTTTGCTTTAGCAACGGGAAGCTTCTTCGCTTTAGTCTTCTTACTCTTCTTCTTTGCCATGATCATTACTCTCCTCGCGGTCTAACGGCTGCTCGCAGTGAGAGTAGCCCCGAAAAAGGTTGCTGTCATCTGCGCGTGATGCTGGAGTCGCTCACGCGGATTGCGTACGCTGCTCGCGTGCTTCCACTAGACCCCATTCGACCTCTACATGATGTATGGCTGAGACCACGGCGCGTGTTCCGCGAACTCGCATCGCGACCCGTGGAGGGCGTGGATTATCTGTTGGGTGCCGCGCAAGGCATCGTCGGCTGGCTTGCGCTGAGCCGGGAGCAAAATGCCGGCGCCGTGAGCGGCATCGCCGAGATCTTCGGCAAGGCGCTGCTGATTGGCAGCATCGCCGGCATCGCGAGTCTGTTCTTCATGGGCAGCATTTACACGCGCCTCGGAGCGCGCGCCGGTAAAGCCTCTATGCGCCAGCAGGTGATGCACGTTCTCGCCTACGGCGGAGTGCCGATGGTCGCTTCTTTGGTCATCTGGGTGTTCACCGCATTACTCGCCGGCGAGGCGGCATTCGAGGCCGTATTGCGTCCCGACCTGGAAGGCTTCGTCGAGTTGATCCTGCACGCGCAGTTCTTCGCGTACGTGCTGTTGACGGCGTGGGGAGTCGTGCTCCAAGTGATGGGATTGAGCGAGATTCTCGGCGTCGCGGTCCGCAAAGCCCTGGGGCTTTGGGTGCTGGGTCAGCTCGTGGGGTTTCTGGCGCTGCTGTTCCTGATGATCGTCATCGTCACGCTGTTCCCGAATGCAATGTCCAGCTGACCACAGCGCCCAGCCTCCTAACTGACCACAGCCGCTTCTTGCGGCGGCACGGCACTGGCCGGCGCGCGCGCTGCCGGGCGCACCGAAGCGGCGGGCTTCGACGGTTTGGCTGTCGACATTCTCGTAATCACGGCCTTGGCGACTTGCGACGCCGAGAGTGAGGCCGGCAGTTTGGCGCCGGACGTCGCTTTTGGCTTGGCAGCCTTAACCGCCTTGGACACCTTGGGCACCTTCACACCCTTGGGTTCCTTGGCCGCCTTGACGAGCTTGGATTTGGCCGCCAGCGCACGATCCGCAGCCGTCGCGGCCTCCACCTTCTTCTGCGCGAGCTTGGCCGCTCGCTTCGCACTCTTCGCCACCTTGCGCAGCTTCTTGAGCGCAGCCTTGGCGGAGCGAACGCGATCTTTCGCGGCCGCCGCGCCGACTTCGGCTTTCTCGGCGGCAGCGGTCAAGCGCTTCAGGGAAGGGGTCTTCTTGGCCGGAGTCGGCGTCGCGGGAATTGATGTCATCATAATGGCCTCGGGTCGGATGCTAGCCCCGAGCATAGTCCCGCGCGGCCGGCATTGTCACGAAATTGTCACGCGCTTGTCACGCAAGAGGCGTTTAAGGCAGCACACGCAAAAGATAATGCCGGATGTCCTCGATTTCCGCGGCGCACACCGCATGCGCCATCGGATATTGATGCCACTCGACCGGGTAACCCGCGGTGCGCAGAACGTCGCGCGATTCGAAACCCATCGAAATGGGCAACACGCTGTCGGACAGCCCGTGCGCCATGAATATCGGTGTCCCGTCATTAGCCCGAGCGCGCTCGGCGCCGAGCCGAGCGGCCAGTGGAAGATAAGTCGACAATGCCATGACGCCCGCCAAGCGCTCGGGATAGCGCGGTGCCGTGTAAAGAGACGCCGCACCTCCCTGGGAGAATCCGGCCAGCACGATACGGCTCGCCACGATGCCCCGTGACACCTCCTGGGCGATCAACTCCTTGATGTATCCATCCGTCTGGCGCAATCCCGCCTCGTCCTCCTTGGCCCTCCGATCGATGGCGACGATGTCGTACCACGCTCGCATCGGCATACCGCCGTTGAACGTCACCGGCCTGACCGGCGCATGCGGAAACACGAAACGCCACGACCGCTCGCCTCGGCGGATGAGGTCAGGAACGATGGGTTCGAAGTCATGGCCGTCGGCGCCGAGACCATGCAGCCAAATCACCGCGGCATCCGGTTTGGCTCCGGTTTCAATTTCGATGGTTTCGAGAGACATCCTTGCAAGGATACTCGCCGTTCTCGCCATCGCAACTTCACACGGCGGATAGCGTCTGCATTGCCGTTGACAGCCACTGCATGTTTATGCAAAATCCGCGCAACTTTATGCAGCCAAGCCTTCATTCATAGACCGCTCCGCCACCCATGCTCCGCTCCGATACCGAGAATTCCAGCGCCCCTGCGCGCCGTACGCTGCTCGCGAAGATCATCCGCGAACAGACGGTCGGCCGTCAGGCGGAACTCGTCGCACTGCTGCGAAAATACGGGCATGCGGCTACTCAATCGAGCGTGAGCCGCGACCTGCGCGAGCTCGGCGTGGCCAAATTAGGCGACCGGTATGTGCTGCCCGACTTATCGACGGCGCCGAAGAATGATTTCGCGGCGCTCAAGCAATTCGTGCATGCCCAATTCACTGCAGGCACGAACCTCACGGTGCTGAAAACCACCGTGGGTTCGGCCCAAAGCGTGGCGGTCGCCATCGACACGGCCCGTTGGCCCGAAGTGGTCGGCACCATCTCGGGCGACGATACGATTTTCATCGCCACCGCTGGCGCGAGCGAACAAAGCAAGCTTCGATTGCGTCTGCGCGCCATTTTCGGACGTTAAATCTATGACATCGACCTCCCTCGCGGGCGCCAAGCCCATTCTCTTGGCTTTTTCCGGCGGTTTGGACACATCGTTCTGTGTGCCCTGGCTGAAAGACACCTATGACCGCCCGGTCATCACGGTCTGCGTCGATACCGGGGGCATCGATGCGGCCGCCGCCGCGAGCCTCGCGGCTCGCTCGGCCGCCTTGGGTGCCATCGAGCATCACTTGATCGATGCGCGCAGCGCTTATTTCGACCAGGTGCTCAAGTTCCTCATCATGGGCAACGTACGCCGCGGTGGGCTGTATCCGCTGTGCGTGGGCGCCGAGCGGGTCTTACAGGCGCAAACCATTGCGCAAATGGCGCTGACGCTGAAAACGACCATGGTCGCGCACGGCTGCACCGCGGCGGGTAATGACCAAGTCCGCTTCGAGGTGGCGCTGCGTACGCTCGCGCCGGATCTCGAGATCATCGCGCCGGTGCGCGACCGCGCCTTCAAGCGCCCCGAACAATTGAAATATCTCGAGGAACATCATCTGCCGATTCCGCCGTTCGGCGGAGCTTATTCGGTCAATCGCGGTCTATGGGGCGTCACGATCGGCGGTAAGGAGACGTTGACTTCCGATGGCAGCATTCCGGAGGAGGCCTGGGTGTTGTCCAAGGAAGCCTTCTCCAAACCGCGGGCCCCGGAGCAGCACACCGTCGGTTTCCGATCGGGTGTGCCCGCCACATTGGATGGGGTTGCCTTGTCGGCCGTCGAGATCATCGAACGGCTGGAGGCGCTGGCCGGCCCATTCGGCATCGGTCGCGGCATTCACTTGGGAGATACCGTCATCGGCACCAAGGGACGAGTGGCCTTCGAAGCACCCGCCGCCGACGTCCTGCTGACCGCACACCGTGAACTGGAGAAGCTCGTGCTGACCGGCAAGCAGGCGCGCATCAAGGAGTCGGTGGCGCAGCCGTATGGCGACATGGTGCACGAAGGACAGCACTTGGATCCCGTGTGCCGGGACATCGAAGCCTTGCTCACGTCGTCCCAAGCGCGCGTCACCGGTGAAGTCAAGGTGCTTCTGCGACCGGGGTCGGTGTTCATCGAAGGCGTGACCTCACCCTATTCGCTGATGGCCGCCTCCAAAGGCGTGTACGGCGAAGCGGCGGGCGAATGGACTCCCACCGATGCCCTGGGATATTCGAAAATGTTGGCGTTGACCGGCATTTTTCACAAGCGTGCAGGAGCGATCAAATCATGAGCAACATGCGCACGGTCGTGGTCCACAAGATTGCGTCGATCACCCAGGCGTGTGGCCTGTCCCATGAAATCCGCATCGCGCCGGAGATTCCGTGCGAGGAAGGGGTGGTGTTGGTCGTCGAGATCTTGAACAGCAAGGCCAACTACAACACCTTGGAACTGACGAGCGGGCGCATGGCCAAAGTCTCGCGCGGCGACATCGTCGTCGGTGCCTTGGGACACCGTAAGGCCCTGTTCGGCTACTCGGGCCACATACCCGAATCGCTCAAGCCCGGCGATGTGGTGCAAATGCTCAACATCGGTGGCGTTCTCGGGATCTGCGACTCCGCAACCCAGGACAAAGGCAAACCGTTCGACTGCCGCGTGCTCGGCACGGTCTTGAGCTTTCCGTATCTGGGCGAGCGTGTCGGCATTCCGGCGCGCGTCGGTTACAAGGCGCTCGACTACAACGCGACCCTCGACGTGCGCAACGTACCGGTGGTGGCCTTGGCCGGCACGTGCATGGAGGCCGGCAAGACCGCGGCCGCATCGGCCATCATCGCGCGCATGCGACATCGGGGGCTCGTCGTGGACGCATTCAAAGCCACCGGTGTCTCGCTGCGCCGCGACATCCTCGCGTTCGAAGACTCGGGTGCGCGGCGCACCATGATCTTCACCGACTTCGGGATCGTCACCACCACCGAAAAATGCGGTCCGGCGCTGACCCGATCGATGCTGACCGAAATGGCGAGCGGCAAACCGGACGTGATCGTGTTCGAGTTGGGCGACGGACTCTTGGGCACGTACGGTGTGCAATCCATTCTGAACGAGCCCGACATCCGGGCGGCGCTCACCGCCGTCGTCTTGTCGGCCAACGATCCCGTGGCGGCATGGGGCGGCATCAAGATATTGCGCGAACGCTTCGGCATCGAGCCGGCCGTCGTCACCGGGCCGGCCACCGACAATCAGGTGGGAGTGGACATCATCCGCGACCAATTGAAAGTCGAGGCGTTCAACGCCATCAGCAATCCCGCGAATCTGGGCGATTTCCTGATCACGAAACTCGGCCTCACCGACGTCGGCGAATCCAAGGTGGTCGGCGCTTGAACGTTCGGCTTCGCGATGTCGGCGAATCCCAGGTAGTCTGCCCATGAACGAGCGGACGCCTGCCATCGTCTTGGGTGGCACCGGTTACGTGGCCGGCGAACTCCTGCGGCTGCTGGCGGGGCATCCGTATCTCGAGGTGGTGTCCGTCCTCTCGGACAGTCAGCCCGGCACGTCCGTCGCCGCGGCGTTTCCGCACCTGCGCAACAGCTATCCCCGGCTCGAGTTCAGCGATTTGGCCGCAGTTGAACGGCAGATGCGGCTCGCACCGCGCTCGGCGCTGTTCTCGGCGGCTCCGCACGGAGTGGCCGCCGGCATCATCGACCGGCTGCTGCATGCCGCCGAGTCGGCCGGCGCGCGCACGCACTGCGTCGATATCTCCGCGGACTTCCGCTACTCGAGTGCCGGCGCGTACGAATCCGTCTACAAACACGAGCACGGTGCCCCGTCGCGCATCGAGGAATTCACGTGCGCGGTCCCCGAACACCTGAACGCATCCCCGACGCGGCACGTCTCTCATCCGGGATGCTTCGCCACCGCCACATTGCTGGCCAGCGTGCCGCTGTTGGCGCTCGGTTTGACGGACACGCGCTTGTTCGTGACCGGCATCACGGGCAGCACCGGTGCCGGCCGCAAGCCCACCGACGGTACGCACCACCCGCACCGGCATAGCGACCTGTACAGCTACGGTGCGTTGAGCCACCGGCACGTACCCGAAATCACCGCGTGCGCGAAGCTCGCGACCGGCGTCGATGCGGAATTCAATTTTGTGCCCCATTCGGGTCCGTTCGCGCGCGGCATCCACGTCACCGTTCAAGCGAGCCTGCGCAAATCGATCGACACGGCGCAGGCCATGCGAGCCTTGACCGACTATTATCAAGACTGCCCGTTCGTCCGGGTGATCGAGACGGCACCGCGGGTCAAGGACGTGGCCACCAGTAATTTTGCGAATCTCTCCGCCGTCACCAATGGTTCCTCGATCGCCGTCATGTCGGTGCTCGACAACCTGACGAAGGGAGCGGCCGGTGGCGGCGTGCAATGGATGAGCCGCCTGCTGGGCTTGGATGAAACCACGGGGCTGCTCGCCCCTGCCCCGGGCTGGACTTGACCGTGCACGCCCAGAACCACTTGGCCCAGGTGTTCGCGCAATATCCCATCGAGGTCGCGCACGGCGACGGCGTGTGGCTGCATGCGCGCGACGGTCGCAAGATCCTGGACTTCTACGGCGGCCATGCGGTCGCGGGCTTGGGTTACGGCCATCCGCGCTGGCTTGCGGCGTTGGAGCGCCAGGCACGTCAGATGGCATTCCAGACCAATGCACTGCCGATGGCGATCCGCGAACGCGCCGCGGCACGCCTCGCGAAATTCGCGGGCTTGGGGTTGGATACGGTGTTTTGGATCAACAGCGGCGCCGAGGCCAACGAGAACGCCCTGAAGCTCGCCTTCAAGATCACCGGTCGCGGCAAGGCGGTCGCGCTCGAGCAGGGCTGGCACGGCCGGACGGCGGCCGCGGGCGCGGTCACCTGGGGCGCCGCCGAAAAATGGTACGGATTTCCGCGCAAGCCATTCGACGTGAGTTTTACCCCGCGCGACGATCCGGCGGCGGTGGAGCGGTTCGTCGACAGCGACACGGCGGCGGTCATCGTCGAGCCCGTACAGGGCGTCGGCGGTGCGTACGACGTGGGCAAACCCATGCTTGAGGCATTGCGCCGGCGCTGCGACGACGTCGGCGCGCTGCTGATATTCGACGAGGTCCAGTGCGGCATGGGCCGCACCGGCGCGCCGTTCGGTGCCAATTTCTATGGCGTCACTCCGGACATGATCACGGCGGCCAAAGCGTTGGGCAACGGCTTTCCGGTGTCGGCATTGATGCTCTCGAACGCCGTCGCCGCCCGGATAAAATACGACGACATGGGCACGACGTTTGGCGGTGGTCCGATGGCCTGCGCGGTGGCCGAAGCGGTGATCGACACCATCGAATCGGAATCCTTGCTCGCGAACGTTCGCGCCGTATCCACGTACATCCGCTCGAACTGCGTCATCGGGCCGATCACGGGCATGCAAGGCGCCGGATTTCTGCTCGGGCTCAAGACCTCGCGGCCCGCCAAAGAGGTGCAAGCCGCATTGCTGGACAAGAACATCCTTACGGGCACGAGCGGTGATCCCAACGTGCTGCGCTTGTTGCCGGCCTACATATTGAATGAAGGGCACGTCGATCGCCTGCGCGATGCCCTGTCGACGATATCCGCATGAATCGCTTCATGGACCTCGCCGATTTCAGCCGCGACCAGATCTTGGATCTGCTCGAGCTTGCCCAATCGTTGCAAGACCGGCCGCAACCGCGCGCGCTCGCCGGCAAGATTCTCGGTCTGGTGTTCTTCAACTCCTCGTTGCGCACCTTGTCGTCGTTTCAAGCCGGAATGGCACGCCTCGGCGGCAACTCGTTCGTCATCACGCCCGGGCAGGGTACGTGGCAACTCGAAACCCGTCTCAATGCCGTCATGAATGGCGCCGCGGCCGAACACATCCGCGAAGGCATTCCGGTGCTCGCTTCCTATTGCGACGCGCTCGGTGTGCGCGCATTCGCCGAGGGCAAGAATCTCGATGACGATCTCGGCGAGAAACTGTTCCGCATGATCGATGGCTTGTGTGACAAACCGCTGATCAACCTGGAATCCGCGATGAATCATCCCTGCCAGGCGCTCGCGGACTGGCGCACACTGGACGAACTCGGCGTGCCCCAGCGCGCCAAGTTCGTGCTGAGCTGGGTGTATCACCCGAAGGCGCTGCCGCTGGCCGTGCCATCCGCCACGCTGCACATGGCGGCCATGCGCGGCATGGAGGTGGTCGTCGCACGGCCGGACGGGTTCGCTTTGCCGCCGCAGATCATGGCGAAGGCCCGTCAGGCGGCGGCATCGTCCGGCGGTTCTGTGACCGAGACCACCGACCGCGCCGTCGCGATGACGGATGCCACGGTGCTCTACGCGAAGGAATGGGGGGCCACGTCGTGCTACGGCGATGCCGCGGCTGACGCCCAGTTGCGCGCCGACCTCACGGACTGGTGCGTGCGGGAGGACTGGTTCGCGGCGTCCAAGCCCGACGCCAAGCTCATGCATTGTCTGCCCGTGCGCCGTAACGTCGCGGTGGCCGATGCCATGTTGGATGGGCCGCGCGCGGTCGTGCGACGCGAGGCTTTCAATCGTTTGGTGGTGCAGATGGCTGTACTGCATCGCCTGTTGGCTTGAATTGGAGCCTGGAAAAAAATGGAGAAGTCATGATGATGCGACCCGACCCTTCCGTTGCCGTACTCGCGCTGATGAGCGCGGCACCCTACATCCGGATGTATAAGAACAAGGTGTTCGTCATCAAGGCGGGCGGTGAGGTCTTCAGCGACGAGATATCGACGCGGGCGCTGATCGAACAGGTAGCGATCCTGCACCAAGTGGGGATCAAGACCGTGCTCGTGCATGGCGGTGGGCCGCAGCTCGACAGCATGCAAAGGACCCTTGGGATCGAGCCGCGCATGGTGAACGGCCGGCGCATCACGGATCAGAAATCGATCGACGTGACCTCGATGGTCCTGAATGGTCTCATCAACACGCGCATTCTGGCGATCTGCCGCGAACTCGGCATCGAGGCCATCGGCCTTTCCGGTGTCGACGCCGGCCTCGTGCGGGCGCACAAGCGGCCGCCGGTGCCGATCCGCGAAGGCTCCAGCGAGACCGTCGATTATGGTTTCGTCGGCGACATCGATTCGGTCGATACCGCCGTGCTCGACAAGCTCTTGGCCAATGGCCTGATGCCCGTCGTCAGCCCGCTGTCGGCCGACTCGAACGGCACGTTGCTCAACATCAACGCCGACACCGTGGCGGCGGCCATCGGCGGTGCCTTGTCCGCGGAAAAACTCGTGCTGTGCACCGGTGCACCCGGCATCCTGGAGAACGTCGAGGACCAGACCACGGTGATTTCCTACACGGACATCAACGGGCTCAGACGCATGCGTGATGCCGGCGCCCTCAAGGACGGCATGCTGCCAAAGGCCGCGGCCATCGAAAGCGCCATCCGTGGCGGCGTGCGTCGCGTCCACGTGATCACGTACAAATCGTCGGACAGCCTGCTGGCCGAGATCTTCACGAACGAGGGCACGGGCACGCTGGTGGTCGCGGATCTCAAGGTGCTGAGCCCCGCGGAACAGAAAGCCGCGGTGACGCCCTGATGACGCGAGCGGCCTGTCTGCCATGACGCGGCTGTGGGACAAGGGCACGCCGCTGGATCAGCGCGTGCTCGCCTACACCGCCGGTGAGGATCACGTGCTCGACGACCGGTTGGTCGAACACGATATACGGGCATCGATCGCCCATGCCGAGATGCTGCGGGAGAAAGGTTTGTTAACGCCGGCCGACCTCACGGTCATTTGCGACGCGTTGACGGCCATCGGCGCCGAGCACGCGCAAGGGTCGTGGCGCGTGACCCTCGACCAAGAGGACTGTCAGACGGCGATCGAGAACCTGCTCACGGCGCGCATCGGTGCGACCGGCGGACGGCTGCATGCCGGACGATCGCGCAACGATCAAGTGCTCGCCGCACTCAGGCTGTACCTGCGCCAGGAGGCGGAGCTCCTGTACGCCGGCGCCATCGCCGTGGCCGAGGCGCTCGATGAACTTGCGGCCCGCGACGGCGCGATCGCGCTGCCCGGCTACACCCACATGCAACAGGCCATGCCAAGTACGGTCGCACTGTGGGCAGCGGGCTTTGCCGCCGAGATTCGCGACGACGCCGAAGGCTTGCGCCTGACCGGACGGCGCGCGTCGAAGAATCCGCTGGGGTCGGCGGCGGGGTACGGCACGCCCAACCTCGACGTGAGCCGGGAGTCGACGCGCCGCGGCTTGGGATTCGACGTCACGCACGAGCCGGTGACGGCGGTTCAATTGTCCCGCGGCAAGGCGGAAGCGCAGCTGCTGTTCGAGATCACCCTGTTGACCCAGGACACGGCACGGCTCGCGGCCGACTTGTTGCTCTTCTATACACAGGAGTACGGGTTCGTAAGCTTGCCAGCCGCGTTTACCACGGGCTCATCCATCATGCCC
>Ga0116226_10007090_pt1 | contig 10101 bp, 7 predicted proteins | sample S1TSphfallax_FD_89692 | JGI IMG/M metagenome (GOLD analysis project Ga0116226, IMG submission 89692) | Host-associated microbial communities from peat moss isolated from Minnesota, USA - S1T2_Fa - Sphagnum fallax MG | ecosystem: Host-associated > Plants > Peat moss > Unclassified | place: USA...
ACACCCGTCTGGACGCCGGGCCGGGCGCCGAAGGCCTGCCGGTGCGGGTGAGCGCGATCAGCGGGCGCGGCGCCGCGCGCCGGGTTGAATGCCAGGCCGCGGGCGGCCATCGCCTGGTCGCGCAGGTCCCCGAGGCGCTCGCCGGCGACTATGTGATCGGCCAGGGCGCGCGCCTGACGGCCCGCCGCGTCGCCCTGGAGGCTTGAGGCGCGTCCGGCGCCCCCTCGGTCGCCATTCGGGCGACTGCTCCCCCGTTTCACGGGGGAGCAGCAACAAGGACCAGCTCCTCCCCCGAGAATCGGGGGAGGTGGCCGGCCGAAGGCCGGACGGAGGGGGCGTCGGGCGAGGGCGCCCTACGCCGCGTCCGGGACCCCCAGCACCAGCGCATAGATCACCGACTGCGTCACGCCGCCGACGCGCAGCGTGTCATTGACCAGGTCCCGCCTGAAGGCGCCGGAGGGATTGGCCGCCAGACCATGCCAGGTGGCCGCCAGCATCATGTTCTGGGCGATGTGGCCGGCCTCGATGATCGTGACGCGATAGGCCCCCGGGTCATGGTATTTCCACATCGGCCGCTCGAAGCGCGCCACCAGGAAGATCACCGCCGCCGCGTTGGCGGTCCAGGCCTGGCCCCCCATCATCGCGGGAAAAGCTGGCGGGGGGGCGGCGCGGACCACGCCCAGCGTCCGCTGATAGGCCGAGAAGTGATAGGTCCCGGGCGCCAGGCCGGTCACGTCACGGGCGCAGACATAGCCTTCATAGGGGTTTCGACCGCCGCCGGACGGGGTCATCTTCAGCGGCAGATCCATGACCTCTGGGTCCTCCAGCATGGCGGTTATCGCCATCGAATAGAGGAAACAGTCGGCGAGCTGGTCCAGGGTGACCGGCCGGTCCAGCATCAGGCGGCGCGTGCGGCGCGCGGCCATCGTCGCGAACAGCGCGCAATTCGCCCGCGCCCCGGCGTCCGGAACCGGCAGTGGAATGTCGTTCAGGGGATCGTTATTGGTCTGGAACAGCGGCGGCGAGGGGTTGAACTTCACCTGTTCACGCAACAGGCTGTCGCTGTCCTCGGCGCTCAGGAAGGCGCTGTCGCGGACGCCGAAGTGATAGGCGGCCGCCAGCGGGCCCCAGAGCCAGGCGCGATCAAAGGCGTCGTCCATGGCCGCCGCGTCCGATCCCTCGACGACGATCGCGCCAAGCTCGGCGAGCTGGCTGATCGCCCGGTCGATCGAGGCCCGGGAGTAGCCCCCCAGCATCGCCGCCAGCGCCTCGAGATCGGTCCAGGCGCCAAGGCGCCGGACGATCTCGAGGGCCGTGGGGTTGGCCGAGAAGGTTCGCTGCCCCAGCACGTCATGAAAGACGTACCGGTCGTTCTCCAGCAGGATGACGAGGGCGCTGGATCGCTTGACGCGCACGCCCCGTTCAGGCCGCGGCGAAAACGGTCCGCTTTTCCAGCTGGTTCATCCGCGCCGAACCCCAGGGCGAGCGCGCGGTCGCCTCTTCGATCGGGCTGATGTCCAGGTCCAGTTCCAGTTCGGCCGGGACAGTGATGGCCAGCTTTTCGGCTTGCGTGTTCAGGGTCGACATGAGGGGCTCCATGAGGGTCATTGAGGTGATGGGTCGAGGCGCTCAAGTCCTCGTGACGCCCTTATCGCCCATGAGCCCGACGCCGTCAATATCCAATTCATGATTTCAAAAATAAAATTCAATATCGAAAATATCTAACCATCAAGACATACGTAGTCGATCGCCGCGAATAAAGAATTCCGCCGGGTGATGCAGTCTTTCGGGTCTTATAACTCAAAGTATTGGATTATACGATCATTTTGGGAATCCTTCATCTTTTATGTGACCGGTTTGGGTTCGCGGGACCTGGGGCCAGTAAGTATCTGCTCGCACCGCCGCCGTATCGGCGCGCCGTCCAGGTTGCGGCGGAAGGATCAAGCCAGGCACACGACCCACGTTAAGAGTTTATAGGCCCACGGGTGGGGCGGTTCATTCGGAGAGGCGAAAAATTCTACGTCAAGCCGGAGGTGTTGCCGTTAACGCCATTCAATCATGGTTCCGGCCGTGGGTGGCGCCCAGGAGACGACCACGGATATTAAGTTTTCTTCATGCGAACGATTGTAGGGCCGGGCCGGCCCCCTTTTATGTCACGCTGGAAATAATCGGGTCGGATGAATGGCCTTCGGCGCCGGGCGGATTCGGCGGTGGTTCGCCGTCCGTGGCGTCCCCTTCGTCGTGCAGCGGCAGGGTGATGCTGAAGACCGTGCCCTCGCCCTCGACGCTGTCGCAGGTGATCAGACCCTGATGGCGGGTGATCACCGCGTTGACCAGGGCGAGGCCCAGGCCCACGCCGGCCGAACCGCTTTCGGCGTCGCGACCGCTGGCGAACCGGCGAAACAGCACCGCCAGCTGCGCGCGCGAGATGCCGCCGGCGCGATCGGCGATTTCGCACACCACCGCCGGGGCCCCGTTCAGGGTCCCCGGCGCCAGGCGGCAGGCGACGCATTGCCCTGGCGAACTGAACTTCACGGCGTTGTCCAGCAGATTGACCAGCGCCCGGGTCATCAGCCCGCGATCGGTCAGGATCACGTGCTCGACCTCGTCGGGCTCGAACTCGACCGTGACCTCGCCGGCCCGCGCCATGGCCCAGACCGCGTCGACGGCGTCCCGCGCGATGTGGACAAGGTCGAACGGCTCGAACGTGTAATCGGCGGACTCGGCCTTGGCCAGGCGCACGAAGGCGTCGGCCAGGTCGAGGCCGCGCGCGGCCTGGCCCTCGATCCTCCGGCGAAGCGCCGCCGGCGCGCCCTGGAAGTCGGGATGGTTCAGGCTGGCCAATATCGCCGACAGCGGCGAGCGCATGTCGTGCGACAACAGTTGCAGCGCCTCCTCCCGCTGGCGCATCGCCGAGACCAGGCGGGTGATGTCGGCCAGATGGACGATCCAGCCGGTCGCGGCGTCGTCGGCGCCGCGGGTCGGGGTGAATCGGACCTCATAGGCGCGGCCGTCCGGTCCCTCGCCGGTCAGCGGCCGGCGTGACGCGGGCGATCCCGCCTCGTCCGACCGCGTCGGCGGCGGCCAGAACGGCCGGGGATCCCCGTTGAACGGAACGACCTTGGCCAGCAGCGGCTCGATCGGGGCCAGGGGCGCGGCCGAGTTCCCGGTGGCTTCGGCGAAATCGCCGGCGGCCGGATTGACGGTCAGGATGTGTCCGCCAAGGTCGACCACCAGGACCGGATCGGGGAAGTCGGCCAGGATGTCCGCCAGCAGCCGGCGCAGGTCGGAGATACGCCGCCGGGTGTCCTCCAGCAACATCATCTGCTGAAGCACGACGTCGCCGCCCACCCGCGCGGCCTCCCGCGTCGGGTCGGCGCCGGGCGCGTGATCCTTCAGGGCCTTCAGCTCCTCGGCGAAATAGGCGCTGGCGGCGTTCAGCCGTCGCCAGCCCCAGTAGGGCAGCAGCAGGGCGACGGTGATCATATAGGACGCGGGCGGAATCCAGACGCCGGGTGTCACGATGGCGCCGACCGCCCCCGCCAGCGGCAGGGCGGTCATCGCCCCGGCCAGCGCCAGGTTTTCGCGCGGACGCAGCCGGACCAGGGCGATCAGCATGATCCACAAGAGGGCCGTCGACGTCGCGAGAACCGCGAACGGCGGCGCCGGCATGATCGCGCGTCCGGTCAGCAGGCTGTTGAGGATATTGGCGTCGACCTCCACGCTGGGCATGCTCACCGTGGCCGACATCGGCGTGCGATAGCTGTCAAGCAGCTCGGGCGCGGTGGCCCCCAACAGCACGAACTTGTCGTGGAAGAAGCCCCTGGGAACCCCGTGCTCGAGGACCTTGATCGCGGGAATGGTGGTGAACGTGCGCGGCGGGCCGGCAAAGGGGATCAGCCGCTCGCCGTCCTGGAACGGGGCCGGATCCAGGCCTGGGCCCGCATCGCCCCGCCGCGCCATCTGCAGCACCATCCGGGGGGCCGGTGTCGGCCCCCCGCCCTGGTAAAGGAACGCGCGCCTGACGATCCCGTCCGCGTCGATCTGGGAATCGCCGGACCCTATGCCGGCGGCGGCCGAGCGGATCACCGCGGTCGGCTCCAGCATGTGCACCGGGCCCACATAGGCGGGCTGCGGGGACGGCGCCGCCAGGAAGGTCGGGGCCAGGGCGATCGCGTCGTGGATGGCCTGGTCTTCCGCGCGGGTGGTGGGAAACAGGAACAGGAAATTGCAGCCCAGGGCCCTCGGTCCATCGCGATTGATGTCAGCGATCAGCTCGGCCTCCAGCCGCCTCGGCCAGGGCCACCGGCCTTCCCCCGCCAGGCTCGCCTGGTCCAGCGCGACGATCAGGATGTCCGGACGGGGCGACTTGCGCATCAGCCGAAGTCCCGCGTCGTACAGGACGTTGTCGAGCGCGGTCGTCGCGCCGGTGGCCAACAGGGCGGTCAGCAGCGCGGTCGACAGAACCGCCGTGGCCAGCCATTCCGTCCACAGCCGTCGACGCCGGTCCAGGTATGGCGATCCGGCGAATCTTGTCGGCCGCGGCCGCGGGTCTGGCGGGGGACGGAACAGGGGTCTAGACCGCCATGGCCACGGCGCGCCGGACGGGAGGGTCGGTCGGCGATCGGTCCATCGGCGCTCGTGCCAAAGCATTCTACCTTTTAACCCTGGCCCATCGATTCATGATCGCGGCGCGGTCGCCGCCGGGTTTCCGCATTTGTCATTCCGGCAATCCCCATGCCATAAATGTCGAGGCGCGGATTGAGATATTCCTGTTTTCGGCCCGCCAGGTCGCCGTTCGATGCCTCCAATCCTCCACCCCGCCCGGCGGATGGCCTACGGGGACCTGATCGCCGGACTGGAGCGCGCCCGGGAGCGGGGGTTCGTCTGGCGGCGCATGGACACCCAAAACGGCCGCCCCACGGGGCTGTCTCTGTTCGTCTACACCCCGCGATGCGTCTATGAGGACGGCTGGGACGACTTTACCCTGCTCGCCCGCGGCCTGATCGTCGATGAGGCGGCGAAGGCCGTGGTCGCCACGCCGTTCCCGAAATTCTTCAACCTGGGCGAACGCCATGGCGAGGTCCCGGATCTGCCGTTCGAGGCGTTCGAAAAGCTGGACGGCAGCCTGATCATCGTCTTCCACCACGGCGGTCGCTGGCGTTGCGCGACCAAGGGCGCGTTCGAGTCCGAACAGGCCCGCTGGGCCCAGGCCAGGCTTGACGGCGCCGACACCTCGGCCCTGATCCCCGGGGTCACCTATCTGTTCGAGGCGGTCTATCCGGAGAACCGCATCGTCATCCGCTACGCCGAGCCGGCGCTGGTGATGCTGGCGGCCTATGCCGCCGACGGACGCGAATGGACCTGGGACGAGGTCGCCGCGACCGCCGCGGCGCTGGGCTGGCGCCCGGCGAGGCGCCACGCCTTCGCGAGCCTCGGCGAAATGGTCAGCCAGGCCGCCACCCTGCCCCGGGACGACGAGGGCTTCGTGATCCGCTTCGAGAACGGCCTGCGGCTGAAGCTCAAGGGCGCCGAATACCGCCGGATCCACGCGCTGATCTCGCGCTGCACGCCGCTGGCGATCTGGGAGGCTCTCGCCGCCGGCGACGACCTGGCGGCCATCCGGCGCGACCTGCCGGAGGAGTTCTGGACCGACTTCGACGACATCGTCGGCCTGATCCAGGCCGGCTACGCGCGGATCGAGGCGAGGGTGGCCCAGGTCGCCGCCGAGGTGGCGCACCTGTCGGACAAGGAGCTGGGCCTGACCCTGAACTCCCTCCCGGCCGACGCGCGGCCCTATGTCTTCAGCTACCGCAAGCTCGGCGCCGTCACCGGCAAGGCCCGCGAGGCGATCCTGCGCTCGCTGCGCCCCACCGGCAATGTGCTCCCCGGCTACACCCCCTCCTACGCCCTCGGCCGCGTGCTGGACGAAGCCGGGGGGTAGGCGCGGGGAGGGGGGGCTTGTCCCTCCTCAAGCCGTCTCGCCGATGCCGTGTTCCAGGACCGGCGCGTGGACCGCCGACTCCGATTCGAACACGCCGCGCCGGGCGCAGGCGTACAGGAAGACTGCGGCGATCAGATAGCTGGCCGCGACCTCCGGGGTCTTGCCGATGCCGATCCCGTCGCCATGGATCAGGCCGAAGAAGGTCAGCACCGCCCCGGTCACGGCGAAATAGGCGGCCTTGTCCAGCTTGCGGTCGATGATCATCACCGCGATCGAGCCCAGGATGATGCCGGCCAGGGTGGCGCCGCCGCCCAGGATGCCCAGGCCGTGATAGAGCACCCCGCTCTGGGCCAGCTTGTCGATGCCCACGTCGGGCGCCGACAGGCCCGCCGTCCCAAGCGCGTTGTCGATCTGGGTCTTGCCCCAGGCGGCGATCTGCGGAACCAGCGCCAGCACGATCGCGGGCGCGTGCTTCGAGGGCGTCTCCTGGAACGCCTGGGCGCCGATCAGCATGCCGATATAGAGCAGGATCGGCAGCAGGGCGACCGAGGGGATGATCGCCATCAAGACGGCGACGACGCCCAGCCAGGTCAGCAGCAGCATCAGGATGCCGGTGGCGGCGGAATAGCCGGTCCGCCCGCCCATCGCCTTCCAGCCGGGCTGGCCGATGTAGACCGCGTTGATGAACGGATTGCCCATCAGGCAGCCGATCAGGCTGATCACGCCGTCGGCGGTCAGCACCTGGGTGGTGGGGAAGGAGTCGCCGGCCGCCGAGGCGCTCTCGACATTGTCCATCGCCTCGACCAGGTCATAGATCCCGAACGGGATCGCGGTGACCAGGATCACGCCGATGAACTTCAGGCCGTTGAAGACTTCGGCGAACGCCGGGGTCGGATACTTGAAGCCGAAGGTGGTCAGGGAGCCCTTGACCGCGTCGACCCCGACATCGCCCCAGTGCAGGCCAAAGGCGCCCGCGCCCCAGGCGATCGCCGAGCCGACCGCGATCGCGATCAGGCCGCCGGGAACGCCCCGGGGATAGCGCACGCCGCCGAACCAGCTGGCCAGGATGATCGCCAGGCAGGTCACGCCGATCACCGGCGTGGAGAAGATCTGCGCCGCCGGGCTCATCGAGATGAAGGTCAGGGAGATGCCGGCCAGCGAGCCCAGCAGCGCCGCCCGCGGCGTGATCCGGCGCACGATCGGCGCCAGGAAGCCGCCGGCCATCAGCACGAAGCTCTGGACGAACACCCAGGCCAGCCCCGCGCCCCAGGCCAGCATCGGGTCCTTGGTGGCGTGCAGGATCGGCAGCATCACCACGAAGACCACGACGAACATGTGCGGCACGCTGATGCCGCTGGGCAGCGCGCAGACGTCGGTGCGGCCGGTCTTGCGGGCGAGCCGGCGGGCCAGCCACGCATAGTACATCGTGCTCAGGAACATCATCAGGCCGGTCGCGGGCAGGATGCGGCCAAAGACGATGGCGTCCGGCAGCTTCAGCACGAAGCGCAACAGGCCGGTCAGGACCAGCACATTGACCAGGATGTTCGTGCCGAAGCCGAACAGGGCGTTCCAGTCCCCCGTCGTCCACAGGGGAAGTTTGGCGGGACTGCCGGCGGACGCGCCGTGCGGGGTGGCGGTCATGACGAAGGGTCTCCTGTGTCGGATGCGGGCGAAGGCGATGGCGATGAAAGGGCGTCGATCACGGCGTCGGAGGCGCCGACCCAGCCGAACACGCCGCCCTGGGCGCGGATCATCGCCAGGGCCTGTTCATGAAATTCGGGAAAATACGATCCGGTGCAGTCCGACAGGACCAGACAGTCGTAGCCCCGGTCGTTGGCCTCGCGCACCGTGGTGTTGACGCAGACCTCGGTGGTGACCCCGGCGACGATCAGATGGGTGACGCCGCGATTCCGCAGGATCGTCTCCAGGTCGGTGGCGTAAAAGGCGCCCTTTCCCGGCTTGTCGATCACCGGCTCGCCGGGGATCGGCGCCAGCACGGGGACCAGGTCATGGCCAGCCTCGCCATGCACCAGGATGCGGCCCATCGGCCCGGGATCGCCGATCGAAAGGGGGAAACGGCCCCGGCGCTTCTTGGCGGGCGACAGGTCGCTGAGGTCCGGCCGGTGGCCCTCGCGGGTGTGGATGACCAGCAGGCCGGCGGCGCGGGCGGCGTCCAGCATCCGCCGGGTCGGCCCGATCACGCCGGCCAGGCGCGAGACGTCGTTGCCCAGCGCCGCGCCGAACCCCCCCGGCTCCAGGAAATCGCGCTGCATGTCGATGATCACCAGCGCGGTTTTCCCCGTCTCGAAGGCGAACGGATAGGGTTCCGCCGGGATCTCAAGGACGGCGCTGGTCGTCATCATCGTAAGCCTCGGCCAACGGCGACCCCCATTCCCCTAGAAGCCCAATGTGACGCCGATCGAGAACAGGCCCAGATCCCGTTCGGACTTCCCGTCCAGGATCGATTCCGCCAGGACCAGCTGGTCGTTGATCAGGTGATAGTATTGCGCGTCGGCGTAGACCGCCCAGTGTCCGGCGGTCGCCGGCAGCTTCAACGGATAGGTCGCCTTCAGGCCGGTGGAAAACACCCCGGCGTTGCCGCCGCCGCCCCAGAAGCTCGACGGCCCGACGGTGATCCAGGTCGGCGCGCTCAGGATGATCGGGATGTTGTGGCCGTGAAGATCGACATTGGGAACCGCGCCGATCTCGACGTCGAAGGTGCCGCCGTGGCGGCCGGTGACGACGGTCGAGCCGCCGGCGGTGGCCAGGAAGACCTTCACATAGGGCTGGAAATTGATCGGCTTCAGGTAGGAACTGTCGTCGAACGCCAGGCTAAGCTCGACGTTCTGTTCGGTCACATAGGCGTTCTGCGGGCTGATGAACTCCACATACTGGGCGCCGACTTTCCAGTCCTTGCCGATCTTGCCGTTGACGCCGACGAACCAGTCGAACTCGTTGAAGCCTTCCTTGTTGTGCAGCGGCGAATAGTCGGGATTCCAGTCCATGAAGGTGCCGCCGACCACGGCGACGTCGCTGAACAGGCCGCCCGGCTTCTGCGCGAAATCCAGCACCAGGCCGTCGACGGCGTGCACCGTCTCGCCCTCGGTGGTCACCGCCAGGCCGCGGGGGGTGATGTAGTCGTTCATGAACGATATGTCCGCGAAGCCGTGCAGGCCGATGTCCTGCGCCGATGCCGGCGCCGCGACGCCCACGACCGCGGCCAGCAGGCCCGCGATCCCCAACCCGCCGATCACGTCACGGATCTTCATGATGTCATTTCCCCTTATGCTTCCAGGTCTGCTCACGCTTCGCCGCCTGGCTCCGCCGCCGAATTTCGCCCGGGGGGCCATTGCTGGGGACCAGAAGCGCATATAATATTCAACCTTGAGAGGGGCATTGTGTTGGATGGCGGGATTTTCCGATTGAGTGTGCACAATATGAGCAATCTGCCCGATATGCATGCACTGGGGCCGGCGGCGGATTCGGCGAACGGGGCCCTGTGATGGATGGCGGCGAGGAGTCGGCCGGGGTCACCCTGGCGGAGCGGCTGACCGAACTGGTCTTAAGCGGCGAGGTCGCCCCGGGGGTCAAGCTGGACGAACAGGGCCTGGCCCAGCGCTTCCAGGTCTCCCGCACGCCGGTGCGCGAGGCCTTGCGCCAGCTGGCCAGCACCGGCCTGATCGAGCTGCGCCCCAATCGCGGCGCCTTCGTCAGCCGGATGACGCCCGAGCAGCTGGAGGAGATGTTCATCGCCATGGCCGAGCTCGAGGCCACCTGCGCGCGCCTGGCGGCCATGAGCATGACGCCGATCGAGCGGCGCGGGCTGTCGCGGCTGCATGAGGACATGGCCGAACTGGCCCGACGGGAAATGATCCCGGAGTTCGTCGTGGCGAATGACCGCTTTCACGGCCTGATCTACGCCGGCGCGCACAACAGCTTCCTGGCGGAGGCCACGAGCGCCCTGCGGCGGCGCCTGACCCAGTACCGCCGGGCGCAGTTCCGCACCGCCGGCCGGCTGAAGCGCTCGCACGCCGAGCATGACGAGGTCGTCAAGGCGGTGATCAGCGGCGATCCGGCCGCCGCCCACGCGGCGATGCTGCACCACGTCGGCCTGGTCGAGGCCTCCTACGAGAAACTCCTCGCCACCGTCTGGAAAG
>Ga0116226_10007091_pt1 | contig 10100 bp, 8 predicted proteins | sample S1TSphfallax_FD_89692 | JGI IMG/M metagenome (GOLD analysis project Ga0116226, IMG submission 89692) | Host-associated microbial communities from peat moss isolated from Minnesota, USA - S1T2_Fa - Sphagnum fallax MG | ecosystem: Host-associated > Plants > Peat moss > Unclassified | place: USA...
ATTGCCCAAATAGAACGGAACATGGGAATGTAGTAATTTAGTTGTAGAATATTTTACTCAATACCTAAACAAGCATGGTGATAGGGAACATTGTCTTGGTGTAGAAGTGAGTCCCAAAACTTGCTGCCAACATATTCTCATAGTTATTTCAAATTTATTTTGACATTGTATTCTACTTCCACATGGTTTAGCCTTTGGGACTAGAGCATAATGTGTTTCTTTATATTCTTATGTTTCAATCGAGTTTGTGGCTTCCTTTCTGTTTATAATAGTTTAGTAAACTACATGTTTCAAGTTTATGTTTATGTCATGTTTGTGTATAAAACTTATATTTTTGTGTCAAGGCCATGTTTCAGGTCATGGGCATGTTTCCATATCAAGGCCATGTTTCAATATCAATCAAGTCCATGTTTCAGTTCAAAGTTTCTTGATCATTTTATAGTTTATTCTTTGTTTCTAAGAGATCAAATGGTCTTATGTTTTATTATTTCCATCCATTCAAAAGACGTTCATCCAAAAATTACATCAGCTTTTTGCAAGTTTTTATGTTTCATGTATTATATTTTTAACGTGTCACATTTTCATTGGTTGTATTTCTTTTATGTTTTACATTCTTGGGTTTTTTTTAATAGTGTTTTTTTCATTTTCTTTCTTGTAGATTGGTTGGCAAACACTTGAGGTGAAGCGCCTTCAAGCGAAAATGTTAAAAGCGTTGCATCAGGAGCTTATTTGCCTAAGCCCAGGTTGCATGCCTTTTTATCACCTTAAACAAAAAAAATATTTTAATGACAACTTTGTTATTATTTCAGAAGCAACAAAAAAATGAATTAACTTTATTTGTAGGATATGGGGACGGGCAGCATTAGTCAAGAGATGTTGAAGAACCCACCTATCGACGAAAATACGAAGAATAATGTACGAAAATGCCCACCTATAGAGGACATGAAAAGGAAAATTATATAAAAGGAATCTGAAGTAGCATGCCACAACCCTAGCTTTGGGTTCACGACTAAAGGGAAGGCATGGAAAAGTGCGGGTGCCGAGAATGCAATCCAAGAATCACATTCACATTCCTGAGAATGCAAAACAATGTGAGGGAATGAGCCCACACACTCCCAAGTGGACTCCCACTTTGGGAGTTAGAATCCTTATGAAGTTTTGAATTTTTAGAGAACGATTTGAAGGGTCAAAACTCATTGGATTAACAAATTCCTTCTACTATTCAAAATTTATTAAGACGTAGATGTCTAAAATGGGTTCACATGATCCATTTGAATATATACAACACAAGTTATGGCTAAAAAAAATACAAGTAGTCAAATTGTCAAATTGACCCCCAACCACTAAAATTCAAGAAATGCCTTGAATTACATGCATTCAGGTGGTGTGCCACATATCATTGAAAATTTCTCAACAAGGGTTACAACTTTGTTTCATACTTCACCTCAATTGAGAGTCTAAACAAGAAGTTATGTGCCTCCAAAGTGGCAAAAGACCCAATTTTAGGAATTTCAGGACTCCCAATTTGGTAGTCCTGAGAAAAATGATATTTGGATGTAGCCCCCATGCCCAATCATAGAGAATACTATAAGGGGGAAGGTGGTGGCTTTCCCCCAAGTTTGGACTATGGTTAGTCTTATGAATCTATGTGTGCCAATTGTTTGTCCGTGCACCAAAAGTGTTCCAACTATGCACTAACCAACTTGTTGTTTGGTTTGTGCAAATCAATATGAATAATTAACCTGTTTGTCACTCATCCTAATCCCCATCCTAGAGCTATGGCATACCCCTCTTACCCCCAAAGTGTTGTGAGTTAATGAGTGTACCCCAATTCATTATTCTTTTGTTGTTTTCCTTTTCGAACTCACATTTGAATCTTTTAAGGAGTTTAGGGGTTACATCATAACGGCCCTAAGAAAACGGGGACAAAAAATTGACTCCAAACCAACAAATGCCCCAATAATGAGATAACATGTAAAATAGACTTAGGAAAGCCTGAAATATCATTATTTGGTTTCAAAACCCATAATACATAATAAAATGGAGTGTGGTTTCATATTTCTTGTTTATTTTTAGTTATTGAAATTTCTTTTTCATGTTTTTAACATTGTTTTGACTTAGGGGGATTCGTTTCTAAATTTGAAAGTTTTCAATGTGAGGATGTATCATTAGCATTTATTGATTGCCATCATATTGTGAAATTTTTTAATTGTTTTGAATCTATTGAACATTTATTTATGACAATAAACGATATATGGATTATGAATTTTGACCTCAAATATTGTGTCATACATGATCAAACAATGTTGGTGAAATATTTCACCTAGGTTTCCATAAAAATATTGAAACTATGTTTTTGTCATATGTTTTAGGGATTATATTTGAGTGTGATAAGTTTTGAGGATTACATTTTGATTATCTTTCTTATGTTTCGATAAATTTAAATTTTCATTTATTTTAGATAGTTCGAATGCTAACCATACATTATTTTTTATGGGCCCATATTATACTTCGCATTGTTTCATAATACTAGAAAATTGTTTAAATTTTTAGGCAATCTCGGAGTTTAAGTGTTTTGATTTGTTTTTGTATTTTCAAATGTTTTTATGGCTTTATTATGTTTATTTGAATTTCATATCTTTTTGTGAATTTCTTATGTTTTTGAAATTTTGTTATGTTTCGATGAATTTCCTTTGGTTTTTTGAATTCTTATGTTCCGGAGAATTTAATATGTTTCAATCTTCTACTTTCAAATGCTTTTGTTTCTTGATATCCAACACATGGTCAGGTTATGAATATTTTCGTGTCAAGGTGTCAAAAAGGCAAAAGTGGCATATTTAATGCACGTGATGGCCAAAAATTAGCTTTCCCAAAACCTAAAAAAACCTTAATATATTGAGCGCATGTCCCCAAATACATTTGATGAAACATTTATGATGAGTTTTGCAATTGATTTGATAGGGGGTGAGTAACTATGGGAATGTAATGGCTAACCTACATCTCATTTGCCACTTTCATGTTGTTGTTTTTTAATTTCGAATTACATTTTCGATGGATTTTGATTAGCTTCCAATTGGAGAAACATGGGATATGCCATCCAAGTTGTATTTGGATTTGACTACACAACGTTTGCTACAGGGAATTCAATGCGTAGTGTGACATCCACATTTCGGAATTTTTACACAACATGAATTAATATGAATTATTGATTTCAGTTTTGGAAGGCAAAAAATTGAAACAACATACGTTTTTTCAAACCGAGTTCAAGATTTTATCGACATGGAGGAACAACGCAATGACACAAATTACAAGTTCACACATTGGTAGCAATGAAAAAATGAAAGAGGGAAATTGCTCTATCCATATTGGGATAGTTATTTCAAATTCTCTAAGTTTCGAATGTTGAACACAAATTGACCTTCTTTCGTTTGGATATTCTTGTTTTTTGAAAGTCCCACTTTCTTACACAACATTAGATTTTGCCACAATTTGAGTTTGTTTGAATTGTTGAGTTGCAAATATAATTGCAAATTTGGCCCAAAAGACGTGATAGATAATTTGTTAGCATTAATAAAGGACATGGTTTTTGGAAAAAAACCTTTTGATAAGAAAGGTAAAGCAATTCAGAAAGGAAAATAAAAAATTTGCATTACAATCGAAAATAATGGAAGGTCCCAAAAGAAAGGTTACCAATGTGCTTTTACCATCAAAATGTTATATCTTCTTCTTTCAATTTTAGAAATATGCTACTACAAGAAAAAACACATCAATGCAACAAGAGGTCTTTGCCATGGGAACATTTTTTAGGGGTACAAAGCTACATTCACTACACATGTTTCTTCAAGCTTAAAGGACTTTGTACTTGATAATTTGCAATTGGGGCTTTCTATTTCATGAATGATGGCAAAACATTGTAGAAATGTGTAGGAACTTGTAAAGACCAACGTGAACTTGACGTGGGACACCTTTCTATGTGAATAAGACATATGAAACATAGCAAAAAAGTTAACAAAGGATAAACATATAAGAAACATGAAAATGATGCTAAAAGTGTTTGCATGTGGGCTTGAAAGAACCCCAAACGTTTTGTTTTATTATCAAAAGTGTGGGTTTGAAGTTGGTGGAGAGGTATAAGGTAGAAATACCTTGTTCACAATTAGAATTTAGACTCCTTGGTAGGCAACGATGATGCAACAATATGGTCATCAAAGTGCATTATAATCGATGCTACCTTTGGAACAAATGAAAACAAAGAAAATTGTCTCACTATAACTTACATTGCAAAGCCTAAAAAACCTTCGAAACATGATGAAACACAATTGTAATATGTTAACACATATTGAAAGCTACTTATGTTCATATTAGTTTCCATTGTGTACATTGATGGCGTTGAGGAATGGATGAATAGTTATCTGGTTGCATACATAATCACATTTTGGAGTAAGCAAAAAGACCTCCAAATGGATGGATGTTATCAATTGAAAGATGCAAGAATCAAAATTAAATTGAAAACCAAATGCCTTCATTGTTGATGATGTTGATGTGGAAATCAATAGTCTAAGGTAACATTTTAATTATTTTATCTTTCCATATAGCCTAGGTGCACAATATTTGGTTTGAATTTATGTTTTAGAATTGGAGGATTTTATGTTTCAAAGTGACATGGATGTGTATATGCTTCAAGATGAAATTGTGTCATGTTCCAAAAATTGTTTCATTATAAGGTCCTTAAGTTTAAATTCCTTCATGTCTAACTATGTTATGTTAGGTTTCATTGGTCGAATTAGGTTTTAGTGATTTATGTTTTGAATGGGTTTTAATGGTTTATGTTTTAATGGATTAGTTTGGTGCATTTCAAGTCGAAACGTGGGTGGATTGAAAGTGGTGTGTGCAAATGACCTTTGTGAACTAAACACAATTTTTTTTAGATGATTGTCTATGTTTTTGAGGTTATTGTATCATTTTTTTAATCTCTTGTTTGATTATAGGAAAACATGGCCAAACACAAGGATATTTTTGTGCCTTTGGCATGTAAGAAGAATTTATTATAAGCAAACATGCATTAAAATCAAGGATGTGGTAGTCTAGGCAATGGTCTTAAAGAATATGGGGTGTATCATGCATGATATTACAATGTAGCTCGATGGAAAAACTCCTCTAAAGTTTGTAAAGGAAAAGTTGTTAAAGCTTATGGAAACGATTCTAATGCTCAAACATTTTGGTCATATGTTATTTTAAAGTGGGTGCCAAAATGCAAAATGTGGCTAACGAGGAATTAGAATTTCCCATATGTTAGCCAGGATATTAATGCTACCATTGAAAGCTACCATGCAAACTTGGAAGCGACATTGAGAGCAACAAAGTCACGACTCTCTAGAAAAGGGTGGATTGGTGCATCCACAAGCTATTGGGAGATGTTTTGTCACATTATTGGGGGTTTGTCCCAAACAATAAGTAAGAAATCATTTGTTGTTAACATTGTTTTTCATGCAAGGGAAATCCCAAACAACTTTGTGACTTTTTCCAAACGACGATGGTGGATATGCAATTGTCACCTCCTTGAAACGTGAACATGTGAATCACAAGGTATACAACTTGAAATATGAGTGGGCCTATTATGAATGTCTCCAATTGCAAAAAGGAAACATATGTAAACATTAAATTAAAGTATTAATGTTCCTTCACCTTGATCTAGTAGAAGGAACAATTGCATGTTACTGTAGTTCATTAAGTGAAACATTGAATGGTGGGTTGAATAACATGTTCAATCCTTGCCCAATTATCATGCCTTCTTCATAGCAAACATTAAGAACAAATCCAACTCCCCAAAGCACCAAAGACCTTGAAAAGAATATCTGTGATATCATATTTAAACAAGTTTCAAATGTTACTGAAAATAGTATGTTCATGCAACATTTATTGGTTGATTTGAAGCAAGTAGCTGGAAAGTAACAAACAATATTGGTATAATTACGAAATGGGCTTGTGCACCCTATACAAGCAACAAAGTTCCAATGATTAAATGATGGCCGCAAGATGTGCTTAAAACACCTACACGATTTCCTTGGCCATAATGATGCGACACAAAACATTAAATTAAAAGCTGGAAACTAAACATGGATTTTGTGAGCTGAAGTTTAAATGTTCTATGACTCAACATGTTTTAATTCATGTTTTAGATACTTTTGCAAATGAGGATTTACGTTTCTAAACAAGTTAGTTTTTCATTACTACTAGAATCAAATTTCATGTTTTTACAAATCAACCAGCAAGCTTCAAAAAAATGAATTCCAATCCTTTGCATTTTGTAAGTGCATATTTGTCTTTTATGGATGATAATGTCATTTAGGGATGTTTTTAACTTTATGTTTCTAAGTGTATTTTTATAAGTTTATGTTTTAAGTCTATATTTCTAAATTTATGTTTATATTATATATTTTTAAGTCTATGTTTCTAAGTCTCATGTTCCTAACATGATTTTTTTAGGTTTCCTTTCGAATAATGTATTTGGATAACTTTATTTACCTTTCCTAAAGCCATGCGGAATGAAATTTTATGTAAACTACATTATGTTGATTTGGGGTTGTTGAAATGACATGAAAGTACCCTATAATGTCAAGTACTTGCCTTCAATTAGACGGAATAATGTCAAGTACTCAACATCTTCATTATGACCTCTACAAGGTCCCATTTTTAAACTTACAACGAGTTTTTAAACTTAGAAGTCCATGTTTCAAAAGATCACATATTCTTGTGCAAAATCTTGTTCTTTTCATCCTCTACACGATAAATTGTTCTCTTAAGTTCACATCAAGTTTCTAAATCATGTTTCTATTTATGTTGATTGATGTTTCTAAACCATGTTTCTATTAATTTTGGCTGTTGAATGTCTTTAATTACAAAGGGGAAACATGATTTGTATTTGAATAAAAGCACCCAATTTAAAACTTCCTTTGGATTGCCTCATGAATTCCCTGATTAGAAAAAAAGAATGCCACCTTCAAGCTCAATGTATGAATTATGCATTGATGAAAGTTCATCACAAAATAAGAAACAAACTACTAATCAAGTAAAACCTTTTAGAGCAGCATTACAACATATATTTGATTCCTACCATGTATCTACCATGTTTTGGATTTTCCTAACATCAACTTTAGTTTTGAAAAACATGTTTCTGTCACCTTTCATAGTAGGCAATGAAAAGTGAGGTTTTGGAGCATACTATAATGCATCAATTATAAGAAATACTTTTGTAATATTGGCAACAAGGACCCACTTGTTTCAAGGAATTCTAAAGTACTTCTACATATTGTTTGGAAAAACACTATTAATATTGAGTATATGAATTGAAAGAAAACAAAATAAAAAACAAACAACATGACATTTGTCATATATTTGATCACTATCTTGGGTTGATTTCTACGTTTTTATCATGTTTTGTAGTTCCCTAGTATTAACTTTAGTTTTGATAAACATGTTTTTATGATGGTTCATAAGATATTTTCCAAGCCTATGGTCCACAACATAGTAAATTCCATCAATTGTAAACAATACTTCTACAATATTGCAAATGAGCAACACCTTGTTTAAAAATGTGGTAGCTTAATACTAGTGTTAATATTTAGTATATTTGTTATCAAACATTCATTAAATTTTTTAAAAAAAGAAATAAATTACTAATGAACTAAAGACTCTTGGAGCATTAATACATTTTTCATATATTTGATTATTGTTTTGGGTCAATTTATATGTTTCTATCATGTTTCATAGTGTCTTAGTATTAGTTTTAGTTTCAATAAGTTTGTTTCTATCATGTTTTGTGGGAAATTTTTAAAACCCATGGTCCACAACATAGTAATTAATTCCATCAATTGTAAGAAATACTTTTACAATATTGGAATCAAGCAACACCTTGTTCCAAAACATGGTGGCTGAAGAACACTATTAATATTCAATGTTTATATTATCAAACATTCATTAGAATAAAACATGAAAAAAAAAACTACTCGTGATGTAATGTTTCTAAGAGCAATATTAAATCTACCATATACTTGATCATTGTCTTGGGTCCATTCCTATGTTTGTATCATGTTTCGTAGGTTCCTAGATCAGTTTTAGTTTTAGAGAGCATGTTTCTATCATGTTTTCAAAGGTATTTTCAAAACACATGGTCCACAACATACTAAATTCCATCAATTGTAAGATATACCTCTACAATGTTGGCAATGCACAAGGGCTTGTTACCAAATGATATGGCTGAAGAACACTATTAATATTCAATGTATGTATTATCAACCATTCATTAGAATAATTTTTAAAAAAAAAAGTTATTCATGATGTAATGTTTTTGAGAGCAACATTAAATCTACCATATATTTGATCATTGTCTTAGATCAATTTCGATGTTTGTATCGTGTTTCTACGAGTATTTCCCAATAACATAGTCCACAACATATTAAATTCCATCAATTGTAATATATACCTCTATAATGTTGGCATCAAATAAGGGTTTGTTACCAAACGATGAAGGACAATATTAATATTCAATGTCTGTATTATCGACTGTTTATTAAAATAAAACACGAAAAAAAAAGTTGTTCATAATGTAACACCTTTCAAAGCAACATTAAATCTACCATCTGTTTGATTTTTATCTTGGGTTATTTTTTATGTTTCCATCATGTTTCATAGGTTCTTAAAACTAGTTTTAATTCTAATAAACATGTTTCTATCATGTTTCGGAAGGTATTTTCCAAACAAGTAATCCACAAAATACTAATTTCCATTAATTGTTAAATATACCTTTGTAATGTTGGCAACGAACAACAATTTGTTCCAAAATGTGGTGGTTGAAAAACACTATGAATATTCAGTGTATGAATTAGTTATCACTCATTAGAATGAAACATTCATCACATAATAAGAAACAAGCTACTCATGAAGTTTTGTTAAAGCAACATTACATCTCTCATATATTTGATCATTATCTTAGGTCGATTTCTATGTTTTTATCATGTTTTTGTCATATCAACATTACATCTATCATATACATTTATTGATTAATGATTAAAATAAAACATTTATCATAGAATAAGAAAGAAACCTCTTTGTTTTTATAATGTATCATGTGTTCCTAACATTAGCTTAAGTTTTAGATTTTATGTTTCGTAGGATGCTTTGCAAACCCAGGGTCCAAAATGTAGTATATCCCATCAATTGTAAAAGATGTCTCTGCAATATGGGTAGTGAGCACCCACTTGTTCCAAGAGGTGGTGGTTTAAAACTATTTGGAAGAACATTGTATAGAGGCATGATCCTAGCATGGTTTCAAACAACAAGGTTTCTATTTCTATCATGTTTTGTGTCATGCTTCAAGGGTTTCTAAGTTTTTATATTCCTACAATTTCAAAAAATACGTTTCTTACAAGTTTCTATTAATTTTTCCTATTTATGTTCCTTCGGAAAACATCTTTTAATATCATGACATGTTTATGGTGTTATTTCTTTTTGTAGCTTCGTATGACAAGTTTATTCATTTTATTTTTTTTATGTTGCTAATACTCTAATCTTTTGTTACCCATTGAATTTCGTGAGACATGGTTTATATGGTTTTGATAAACAATTTACCATGTTTCAAAGGTTTTGAAACATGTTTATTTTTTAAAAAAATCATATTCCAAGGGCATGTTCTAGATGATTTTTTAAATTAATACAATGGAATTGCTAATGTAACCAAGTTGCAAAATGTCACCCAATGTTCTTGGATGTTCGAAGGTAAGTTGATGTCAACCCTCAAATTGTTTAGGAACACCCAAGTACTAGGGGAGGAACACTGTAATAGGATAATAAAACTTGAGTCACCAAAAACAAATACGAAATAATGGTCAAGAGATAGCAATTGAATGTTTGAAGGCATGTATCAAATAGACCATAACATTTCCTTCAAACATCTTGGTGGCCTTCCATCAATCATAAAAATCTTTTCAATAGATTCCATAGGATCAAAACTATAAATGTAACAAATCTAGGTAAAAAAACTAGTTAAAAACATGGGTTAAAACTTGAAGCAAATGGTAATTGCAAATTACCACTCAATTAGA
>Ga0116226_10007092_pt1 | contig 10099 bp, 10 predicted proteins | sample S1TSphfallax_FD_89692 | JGI IMG/M metagenome (GOLD analysis project Ga0116226, IMG submission 89692) | Host-associated microbial communities from peat moss isolated from Minnesota, USA - S1T2_Fa - Sphagnum fallax MG | ecosystem: Host-associated > Plants > Peat moss > Unclassified | place: USA...
CGACGGCACCGTCACCATTCGTCCCCTCGCCGGCACCCGCAAACGGGGTGCGACCAAAGCCGAGGACGAAGTCCTCGAAGCCGAACTTTTGGCCGACCCGAAAGAACGCGCCGAACATCTGATGCTGCTCGACCTCGGCCGCAACGATGTGGGCCGCGTGGCCCGGATCGGTACTGTCAAGGTTGTCGAAAGCTTTGCCATCGAGCGGTTCAGCCATGTGATGCATATTTCCTCCACCGTCGAAGGGAAAATCCGGCCGGGGCTGGACGCGCTTGACGCGCTGGTCGCCGGGTTTCCCGCCGGCACGCTTTCAGGTGCGCCGAAAGTCCGCGCGATGGAGATTATCGACAAGCTGGAGCCTTCGCGCCGTGGCCTGTATGCCGGCTGCATCGGGTACTTTGCCGCCAACGGCACCATGGATACCTGCATTGGGCTGCGTACCGCTTTGGTGAAAGACGGCACGATGTATGTGCAGGCGGGCGTTGGCGTGGTGGCGGATTCCGACCCGGAAGCCGAATACGCCGAAAGCGTGCAAAAGGCCCGCGCCTTGTTCCGCGCCGCGGAGGACGCCGTCCGCTTCGCGGCGCGCGGAGGACCTAAAGAATGATATTGCTGATCGACAATTACGACAGCTTCACCTTCAATCTGGTGCATTTCCTCGGCGATCTCGGCGCTGAATGCGACGTGCGGCGCAACGACACGCTGACGCCCTATGAGGCCGTGGCGATGCGTCCGGATGCGATTGTGCTTTCGCCGGGACCGTGCACGCCGAATGAGGCCGGCATCTGCCTGGAACTTGTTACGGTTGCGGCGGCGCGGAAAATCCCGCTGCTTGGGGTGTGCCTGGGCCACCAATCGATCGGCCAGGCCTTTGGCGGCGATGTGATCCGCGCGCCCGCGCCCGTGCATGGCAAGACCAGCGCGATCCACCATGGCGGCACGGATATTTTTGCCGGCCTGCCGGACCCGTTTACCGCGACGCGCTATCATTCTTTGATTGTCGACGCCGAAACGCTGCCTGACTGCCTGGAAGTGACGGCGTGGACCGGAGAAAAAATTATCATGGGGCTGCGCCACAAGACGCTGCCGATATTTGGCGTGCAATTCCACCCGGAAAGCATCGCCACCGCCCACGGCCACGACATCCTGCAAAATTTCCTGAATCTGGCTCGCGCTCCACAACCCGCATGACCGGTAGCCTGAAACCCTATCTCGCCCAGCTCGGCCGGGGCGAGTCCCTGTCGCAAGCGGACGCGGCATCGGCGTTCGGCATTATCATGGATGGTGACGCGACCGCCGCGCAGATCGGCGGCATGTTGATGGCGATGCGCGCGCGCGGCGAAACTGTGGCGGAGCTGACCGGCGCCGTCACCGCGATGCGCGCCCGAATGGCCGCCGTCGAGGCACCGCCAGACGCCATGGATGTTTGTGGCACTGGCGGCGACGGCGCCGCGACTTTGAACATCTCCACCGCCAATAGTTTCGTCATCGCCGCCCTCGGCATTCCCGTCGCCAAGCACGGCAACCGCAATCTCTCGTCACGCACCGGGGGTGCCGATGTGCTGGCGGCGCTTGGCGTGAATATCGAGGCGCCGCTTGAACGCCTGCCGGAAATTTTGCGGGAGACCGGCTGCGTATTCATGTTTGCGCCGCGGCACCACCCGGCGCTGCGCCATGCCGGCCCGGTGCGCGCCGAGCTTGGCACCCGCACGATCTTCAACCTCACCGGCCCCATGGCTAATCCCGCCCGTGTCACCCGCCAGTTTATCGGCGTGTTCGACCCTGTCTGGCTGCGGCCGATGGCCGAAACGCTGGCCAACCTTGGCACCACGTCCGCCTGGATTTTCCATGGCAACGGCCTCGACGAACTGACCCTCGACGGCGATAACCAGATCGTGACTTTAAAGGACGGGGAGATTTCCGAATTCTTGCTCAACGCGTCGGATGCCGGGCTCCAAGCCGCCCCCGTAGCCGCCATTAAGGGCGGAGACGCCGCGGAAAACGCAGCCGCCATGCTGGCGCTGCTGGAGGGCAAGCACGATGCCTACCGAGACACTGTTCTGTTCAACGCGGCGGCGGCTTTGATCGTCGCGGGCCGGACCATTTCCTTGAAGGAAGGAGTCGCCATGGCGGCCGGCGCGATTGACGATGGCGGCGCGAAAGCCGTGCTAGAAGCCTTGAAAACCGCCAGCCATAAAGGGGTTTCGTGATGGACGGATTATATGTGAAAGAGGATATCCTCGCCAAAATCTGCGCCGATACACGCGCCGAGACCGCCCGCCGCAAAGCCGCAACGCCGCTGGATGAGATCAAAGCCCAGGCCAAGGATGGCCCCAAGCCACGCGGTTTCGGCCGCGCGCTGATGGACGCGGCCGCCGCCGGCAAGCCTGGTTTGATTACAGAAATCAAGAAAGCCTCGCCCTCCGGCGGGCTGATCCGCGCGGATTTCGACGCCGCCGTGCTGGCGAAAGCCTATGCCGAAGGCGGCGCCGTCTGCCTCTCCGTGCTCACGGACGGGCCGTATTTCCAGGGCAGCATCAGCGATTTGAAGGCCGCGCGCGCGGCGGTGAAATTACCGGTGATCCGCAAGGATTTCATCCTGGATACCTGGCAGGTCTACGAATCCCGGGCCATGGGGGCCGATTGCATCCTGCTGATCATGGCGGCGCTTACCGATGATGAAGCCCGCGACCTGGAAGACCTTGCCCGCGGGCTGGACATGGACGTGCTCGCGGAGGTTCACGACCAGGATGAGCTGGACCGGGCGCTGGGCCTGCAGACCCCGCTGCTTGGCATTAACAACCGGAACCTGAAAACCTTGGAAACCACGCTTGAAACGACCGAGGTTTTGAGCAAGCAGGCATCGCCGGACCGCTTCCTTGTCTCCGAATCAGGAATCAAGACCAATGCGGACATCAAGCGGCTGCAAAAAGTCTGCGTCCAGGGTTTTCTTGTTGGTGAATCCCTGATGCGCGAGGCCGACGTCGCCCAGGCTGTCCGCACCCTGTTGGGCACGTAATGGGCGGCCTTACGCATCTGAACGAATCCGGCCATGCCCGCATGGTCGATGTTTCCGGCAAACCGGAGACCGTCCGTGAGGCCAGCGCAAAGGCTCGAATCACCATGCGGCCGGAAACCATCGCGCTCATCAACAGCGGCGGCGCGCCGAAAGGAGATGTTCTGGCGGTCGCGCGGCTTGCCGGCATTATGGCCGCCAAGCAAACGTCTGCCCTCATTCCCCTCTGCCATCCGCTGCCGATCTCATCGGCCAGCGTCGAGCTCTGCCCAAGCGAAACGGGCGTGGACATAACGGCGACGATTCGCAGCACCGGCCGCACCGGCGTGGAGATGGAGGCGCTGACCGCGGCGAGCGTCGCGGCGCTGACCATCTACGACATGTTGAAAGCCGTGGATCGCGGCATGATCATCTCGGACATTCGCGTCACCGCAAAATCCGGCGGCAAATCCGGCGATTTTCGGCAGGATTGATGCTTAGCGTCAGCGAAGCGCGGGCCAAGATTCTGGCCGCTGTCAGGCCGATGAGCGGCGAGACCGTCGCCCTTGCCAATGCCGCCGGCCGCGTGCTTTGCGCGCCGATCTCGGCCCGGCTCACCCAGCCCCCGGCGGACGTTTCGGCCATGGATGGATTTGCGCTCCGCGCCTTGGACGGCCACGCTGGCGCCAAGCTGAAGATCATCGGCGCCGCCCCGGCCGGGCATCCCTTCCTGGGCAAAGTCGGCCCTGGCGAGGCGGTTCGGCTGTTCACCGGCAGTTTTTTGCCCGGCGGTGCCGATACCGTGCTGATTCAGGAAGACGCGTCCGTCGATGGCGCGTGCCTTACCGTAAATGAAGCCTGCGCCCCGGCCAAGAACATCCGGCGGGCGAGCCAGGATTTTGCCAGCGGCGATATTCTGCTTCCGGCCGGCAGGCGGCTGACCGCGCGCGATATCGGCCTTGCCGCCGCTGGCAACCACCCGTGGCTCAGCGTGCATCGCCGGCCCCGCGTCGCCATTCTGGCGACCGGCGATGAAATTTCGCTTCCCGGCGAGGCAATCGGTCCTGGCGGCATCGTGTCCTCAAACGCTCACGCGCTTGCCGCGCTGATCGTGCAGGCCGGCGGCGATCCGGCCATCCTTCCCATCGCGCGGGACGACATTGCCGCCATCGCCGATGGGGCGGACGCGGCCCGCGGCGCCGACTTACTTATCACGACCGGCGGCGCCAGCGTGGGCGACCATGACCTTGTGCAGGCCGGCCTGGCATCGAGAGGGCTGCACCTGGATTTCTGGAAGATTGCGATGCGGCCTGGCAAGCCGCTGATGTTTGGCGCGGTTGGCGGCATGCCCATGCTCGGCCTGCCTGGGAATCCGGTATCCGCCTTTGTGTGTGCCCTGCTCTTCCTCTGCCCTGCCATTGACCGCCTGCTTGGCTTGCCTGGCGATGCGCCAATGACGGAATTGGCCCGGATCGGGGCGCCGATGAAAGCCAATGACCAGCGAGAAGACTATGTCCGCGCCACGCTGACCCGCGACGCAGAAGGCTGGCGCGCCACCCCTTTTCCGGTGCAGGATTCCGGGATGCTCCGCACCCTCGCCCGCGCCGGCGCGCTGATACAGCGCGCGCCACACGCGCCCGCGCTGGCAGAAGGCGCGCTGGTACAAATTCTCCGGCTGGATTCTGCCAGCTGATGCCGCGTGTGTTAGTCGGCCCCGTAAAGCGGGAATATTCTTTTTCAAGCGCCGACCAAGAAGATTGCCGCTTTCGCCGGAATGACGGGGGACGGGGCGGTGAGGCGCCATGGTCACGACATCGTGGACGGAGCTGGCCGCGGCCGGTGGCGGTTGCGCGAACGTAATGGGAGGAGTCAGCGTGACCGGCGCTTTTATGGCAGCTTTGATTCAGAGCTCCGCGCGTCTGCAGGCCGAAGGCAATGCCCCGCATGAGTCAGGATCGAAATTATATTTGAAGTCAGTATGGCGAAGCCCGGCGCGTTCCGCCATTGCAAGGTCGTCTGGCGTGTCGATATCCAGGGCGAGGCCGACCCGCTTGACCACGCGCATTCTGCGCAGCATTTGAGCGCGGTGACGCTCGAAACTATGCGCGCCGAACGCGAAGCTCATGGCGGCGTCTCCGCGCAACGCCAGCGCATTGGTACCGGTGCCATGCCGGTCCGGCGCGATCGCCGAGCGCGCTTCGTCCGCGGTGAGATCAAGAATATCGGACGCTGCAAGGCAAGGCAGATCGGCGTGGATGACCAGCAGATGTCTCGGGCCTCGGGATTTGGCCGCGTCGCAGAGCTCCGCGTTCAGGCCGCGGCCGTGATCCTGTATCCAGCGGCCCGGCCATCCTGGCAGCGGGGATTCGGCGAGCAAGGCGATGTCCAGGATCGAAGGCACGGCGCATAGAACCGCCGCGACGTGGTGAAACATCGCTTCGGCGAGATGATCGCGCTGCGCGGCGCTGAGCCGGGCGGCGAGGCGCGTTTTGCGCTTGCCCGGCGGCTTCAACGGGATAATGGCGGACCACGTCATTTGGTTGTGAGCCGCGCCGCCAAAGCCAGGGCCGCTTGTGCCACGCGCGCACGGTCCGGCAAGGAGACCATCAGCGTGTCAGCGGCGGCGAAGGGGATGTTCAGCGCGGCCGGCGCGTCGCGCTCGTCTATCAGCAGAGCCTTGATCACGCCGTCATAATGCGTGGCGATGGCGGCCGGGGTCACTTCCAGCCCGCGCTCGCGCATCAGCTTGGCGGTGGGGCCTTTTACGGCCTGCCCACCGATGATGGGGGAGACCGCGATGACAGGCGCGTTGGCGGCAGACAGCGCGGCGGCGATGCCGGGGACGGCAAGGATCGGGTCGATGCTCAGAAAGGGGTTTGATGGCGCGATCAGGATGGCGGTGCGGGCATCGGCGATGGCGGCGAGCACGCCGGGCGCCGGTTTTGCGGCGCTGGCGCCATTGAAGCGGATGGCGTTTACCGTGGGCGCGCAGCGCAGCCGGACGAAATAATCCTGAAAGCCGAGCTCGCCTTCGCTGGTGGTGAGGATCGTCGAGACGGGCTGATCGCTCATCGGCAGGATCTGGGTTGGCAGGTTCCAGGCGGCGGCGAAGCGTGCCGTGATGTGGGAGAGGGGCTGCCCCTGCGCCAAAGCGTGGCTGCGCAGCACATGCAATGCGAGATCGCCATCGCCCAGCTGGAACCAGTCTTCCGCCGCAAGGCTGCTGAGGGCTGACATGAAGGACCAGCTTTCGCCCTCCCTGCCCCAGCCTTGCGCGATGTTGGCGCGGCCGGAGAGGGTGTAGAGCAAGGTGTCGATATCCGGCGATATATGCAGGCCGAAATGTTGGAAGTCATCGCCGGTGTTGACGATGGCGGTGATGTCCCGCGCCGGCATGACCTGCGCGAGGCCCAGGACGAGTTTGGCGCCGCCGACGCCGCCGGTTAGAACCACCACGCGGCCGGTCACTGAAACAGGTCCTGGTCCAGCGGGCGAATTAGCGCGCTGGCCGGCAATTCGCTGGCCGGGAGTTGGACGCCGCGGAGCAGGGCGGCGGGCACGCCTTCCGCCCCTTCGCCCATCGCCAGACCGGCGGCCGCGGCGATGGCGTCCGCGATGGCGATTTGCGTGACTTCCAAAGGGCGCCCGTCACGGTCGGGCTGGCCGCGGCGGTCCATGAGCGCGGGCAGGCCGGCGGCGCCCAGGGCGATGTTGACCACGCCGAGACGCCAGGGGCGGCCGAAACTGTCGGCGATGATGATGGCCGGAACGGGATGGCACATTGCCGCCAGCGATAGGCGCAGGGCGGCGGCGGCGGCATCACTGTCACGCGGCAGGAGCAGCGCCATTCCGGCGCGGCCGGCGCCGAGGTTGGAACGGTCGATCCCTGCATTGGCCATGACGTGGCCGGAACGATGCCGGGCAATGAGCACGTTGGGGGCGGCGCGGAGGATGGCGGTGGATTCGGCGAGCACGAGTTCGACGAGGCGCGGGTCCTTGGCCGTGATGGCGGCGAGGCGGATGGCTTCGGCGCCTGGGGTCACATCCGCCAGGATGACGAAACGGTTTTCTGCTTTCGAAACGATCTTCTGGGTAACGACCAGAATGTCGCCGGGGCGCGGCTGCAGGAATGGCGCGAGCAACGCGGCGAGATCGGCGCCGGGTTCAACCTCGCCGATGCCGGAGATAGGATGGATGGAGATCATGCCGATCAGCCGGAGATCAGCGTTCCGGTGATCTGGATGCCGGCGCCGTCCACCTGATAGGCGCGGTTGAGGAAGATCAGGACCGACGTGAGCGCCTCGGCCGCCGCGGAATTGGCCAGGGCGCCGGCGTGCAGGCCGCGCAGGCCGGCATGCCCGGCGAGCGCGATGACCTCGGCGCGGGCGGCCTTGTCGTTGCCGAAGACCAGGATGTCGCAGGCAATGGCGTCGTCCGTAGCGAGGCGGTGGGCGGCGACGTTGTGGAAGGCGGAGACCACCGTGACGCCGTCGCCCAGGATGGCCTGGGCGCGCATGGCGGCGCTGCCTTCGGGCGGCAACTGCACCACCATGACTTTGGGCGGCATGAGCGGGACTGTTGTGTCCACCACGATCTTGCCGATGACATAAGGCGCGATGGCGGCGAGGGTTGCGGCCTGGGCGGCGAAGGGGACGGTGAGGACGATGATGTCTCCCGCCACGGCGGCGTCTTCATTTCCCATGCCGGTGGCGCCGTGGCCGAGCGCGGTGGCGGCTTCGCGGGCGGCGCGGGCGGCGCGGGAGCCGATGATGACGGGCAGGCCGGCTTTGGCCCAGCGGCCGGCCAGGGCGGCGCCGAGCTTGCCGGTGCCGCCGATGATGGCGATTTTTTTCACGGCGCTATTTCGCGGCGACGAGGCGTTTGATGACGCGCTCGAAATCATCCGGGCCGTTGCAATAGGCGAATGGGGAGAAGCCGAGCGAGTCCGCGCCGGCGGCGATGAAGGCGGGGATTTGCTTGAGCAGCGCCTCGAAATCGCCCTTGCCTTCGGAATCACGCAGCACGGGCGGGCGGGCGCGGATTTTGATGGAGGCGGGGTCGCGCCCATGGGCGGCGGCGACGGCGCGCATTTCGACGACTTGCTTGGCCAGCATTTCCGGGTCTTTCTCCATCGGCATCCAGCCATCCGCGAGCTCGGCGAGGCGGCGGAAGCTGCGGGGGCTGGCTTGCACGCCGAACCAGATAGGCACGCCGCCGGGCTGGCGGGGAAAGGGTTTGGCGTGCAGCGCGTCGAAATTGACGAATTTCCCGTGATAGCTGGCGGGAGCTTCGCGCCATAGGGCGCGGCAGACGCGGATTTCCTCGTCCATATAAGCGAACCGGTCGTCCCAGGAGGCGCCGGCTGCGTCGTATTCCTGTTTCTGCCAGCCGACGCCGACGCCGAGATCGAGCCGGCCATTGCTGAGGACATCGAGCGTGGCGGCTTGCTTGGCGAGCAGCAGGGCCGGCCGCAGCGGGGCGAGCAGAATGGTGGTGACCAGGCGCATGCGCGTGGTGGCGGTGGCGATGCCGGCGAGCATGATCAGCGGTTCGAGAAACGGTTCGTCAGGGTCGGCGAAGCGGCCGCCCTGGAAAGGATAGTCCACCATCGCTTCGCGGCTGAACGCCAGGTGATCGCCGGCATCGAAACAGTCAATGCCGCAGGCTTCGGCGGTTTGCACGGAATGAATGATCGCCTTGGTGTCGCCATTGGACCATTGCGGCGTGCCCCATAGCCCGATGGCGAAATCGACCATTCTTCCTCCGAGAAATTGTTGGATTTCGACGGACTGTCGGTTTTGGCGCGTGCAGTGGCAACCGATAAAACGTGGCGGCGTAATGACACGAACTCATGTGCAACGGGCAGCGTTTTATGGCTTATGATGCCGAAGATGGAGTGCGTCTGGCATTTGAAAACGATACGGCTTCGATGGCCTTGAGCGAGGCGTTGCTGCGTGGCGAGCTTGCCCGAGAAAGCCTGACTGGATTGATGGCGCGGGCGGCCGCGTTGCGCGATGCGGGCCATGGGCGCGTGCAGACATATTCGCCGAAAATTTTCATTCCGCTGACGCGGCTTTGCCGGGATGTTTGTCATTATTGTACGTTTGCGCAACCGCCGCGAAGGGGTGAGCGCGCGTATATGACGCGCGAGGAGGTGCTGGCGCTGGCGCGGGCCGGGGCGGCGGCCGGGTGTAGCGAGGCGTTGTTTACCCTCGGCGATAAGCCGGAGCTGCGCTACCAGGCGGCGCGCGAGGAACTGGCGGCTTTGGGTCATGCGACGACATTGTCGTACCTTGCCGAGATGTGCGGCGCGGTGCTGGCCGAAACCGGGTTGTTGCCGCATGTGAATGCCGGGGTGATGGGCGGGCAAGATATTGCGATGCTGCGGCGGGTTTCCGTAAGCCAGGGGCTGATGCTGGAGAGTTGTTCGGCGCGGCTGATGGAAAAGGGCGGGCCGCATTTCGGATCGCCGGACAAGGCGCCGGCGGCCCGGCTGGAGACGATCCGGCTGGCGGGCGAGGCGCTGGTGCCGTTTACCAGCGGCATTTTGATCGGCATTGGCGAGACGCGGGCGGAACGGCTGGACGCGCTGTTTGCGCTGTTGCGGCTGCATGAGAGCTTTGGCCATATTCAGGAAATCATCATCCAGAATTTTCGCGCCAAGCCAGGCACGAAGATGGCGGCGGCGCCGGAGCCGGGGTTTGAGGAGCTGCTCTGGACCGTTGCCGCGGCGCGGCTGATTTTTGGGCCGGCGATGAATATTCAGGCGCCGCCGAACCTAAGTGCGGAGCCTGGCGCGCTGATTGCGGCGGGGATTAATGACTGGGGTGGCGTTTCGCCGGTGACGATTGACCATGTGAACCCGGAAGCGCCATGGCCGGAAATCTTGCAACTGCGTGAGCTGACGGCGCAAGCCGGCAAGGTGTTGGTCCCGCGTCTGGCGGTGTATCCGCGCGTCGCGCGGGCGCGCGAAGTTTGGCTCGATGCGGCGGTGGCGCCGGCAGTTTTGCGGCAGATGGATGCGGACGGGCTGGCGCGGGCGGAATCCTGGTCGCCGGGATTGCAGGCGGCGCTGCCGGCTTATGATGTGCACGCCAAAATGGC
>Ga0116226_10007093_pt1 | contig 10099 bp, 9 predicted proteins | sample S1TSphfallax_FD_89692 | JGI IMG/M metagenome (GOLD analysis project Ga0116226, IMG submission 89692) | Host-associated microbial communities from peat moss isolated from Minnesota, USA - S1T2_Fa - Sphagnum fallax MG | ecosystem: Host-associated > Plants > Peat moss > Unclassified | place: USA...
ACGTCAGATTGGAGACGGACGCTTCCATCGCGCCCGTGCCGGAACAGGCCAGCAGGATGACATCGTTCTTCGAACCCACAAAAGCGCGGAGCTGCTCCAGCACGCGCATATAAAGCGCCCGGAACTCCGGCGTACGGTGGTGAATATCGGCAGCGGCCATCGCGAACTGTGCCGCGGGGAGCAGTGGCGTTGGGCCAGGCGTGAACAGGCGTGTCTTGCGAATCATGGTTGTCGGGTCCTTTCTCTTCATTGTAGAACGACACGACGAGGTCGGCCCCTAGCGCGGCACTCTATACTAAGGGGTTAGGTGAAAGAATCGTCGTCCCGGCCGTACCGCAGCGAAGTGGAGCGGTCTGCTTCTCGCGCTGCGTGCATCGGGCCTGGTCATAAAGGACACAAAACGTGACGTTAGTAGAAACGATCGACCGCGACATCGTCGCCTCCATGAAGGCCAAGGCAGCCGAAAAACTTTCTGTTCTGCGCATGGTCAAGACCGCTTTCAAAATGAAGGAAATCGACAAGCGCGCCCCGCTCACCGATGCCGAAGCCCAGCAGATCCTGACCACACTCATCAAACAGCGCAAGGATTCCATCGAGCAATTCACAAAGGGAAACCGCCCCGAACTCGCCGCGAAGGAAGCAGATGAAATTCTCGTCATCGAAAGCTACATGCCCAAGGCAGTTGGCGAAGCAGAGATTCGTCCGCTCGTCACGCAGGCCATCGATGCAATCACTGCAACCACAGGCGCACGCCCCGGAGCAAGAGACATGGGCACCGTCATGAAAGCCGCTCAGGCAAGCATCCAGGCTGCCGGCCTGCGCGCTGACGGCAAACTCGTCAGCGAGATTGTGAAGAGCGAATTGACAAAGCCTTGAGTGCCCGTCGCACACTATCCGTGAATACTCGCGGGGAAAGCGCGATCAGCGCCGCTCATACACCAGGTAGTCCGGCATCGGCCCCAGCGCCAGGATCTTTCTCAGATACCGTGATGGGTGATACACCTGCGGCTCATAATGCGTCCGGCGCAATAAGCGGTAATGCTCGACAAACCATCGTTGCTGGTCGAGTGTCAGGGTGTAGCCCTCGAATGTCTCAAAGTGCGCGAAGCTTTCGCGCTGAACAATGTATTTCGGCTTCTCGGCCTCCACATAGTCAATCCACCAGCTCTGCGGATCGTGCAGCATGTAGCCAGTAATGCGACCGGACACAAGCCCCACCTCATCGTCCGTATGCAAGCCCGAGAAATACGGGATATATCCCGCCGGCTCCAGGAACAGCGTGCCCTCTCCATGACTGACCTCGCCCAGAAACCGTCCAATATCGCCGCGGTAATGGAAGTCCTGTGTGGACGCGGCGAGCGATCGCGTCCATTGCAGTCCGGCAAGCCCGACCCACACCGCGGCCGCCAATAACCATCCCGCCGTCCGGTAGCGAGATGCTGCCAGTAAACGCACAGCGACAGCGACGATAACACTCATCGCCATCCAGTTGGCCGGGTAGAAATACCAGTCGAAGATCACGCCGCCGGCTGCGTACGCGACTGGGACCCCAACCACCAGGACCGCCAGTGCGCCCAGGAGCGCCCGTTCTCGTCGGTCCACAGTTCTGCGCAATGCCATCCAGAAGGCCGCAACTGCAATCAGCAACAGTAGCGGAGACAAGCGGGTAAGGTAACTCGTAGAAACCGGAAGCAGGAACGATTGGTGAAGAAAGACCTCCCTCACCCGGACTGCAACCGCGGCCAATGCGTGGCTGGGATGGTAGGCAATCTCCTTTGCGCGCATGGTTGTCGGTAGAAAATTGCCTGTCGTCAGTCGGCTTCCCAGCAACAGCAGAGCTACCCCGGCCGTGAGCGCCGCCAATCCAAAGGCTGCCGCGCGCCTGCGCACAAAAAATATCGCAGCGCAAAAGACAATCCCGTAGCCGACGCCTTCAGGTCGAATCAGCGGCAGCAGCAGCATGCTGACGGCAAAAAGCGTGGCCTTTTCCGGCTGGCGAAACGCATACATGGCCATGCCAAGGGCCAGCAGGAGCAGCGATGTCTCCATCCCGGTATAGCTCACCAGCAGAGACACCGGCCAGCACGCCAACAGCACCCATACCATCATCCACTCGCGGGGCTCCTGGCTCAGCGCGCGCGCGGCCAGGTAGCTCGCCAGCGCGACAAATGCCGTGCCCAGCAATTGCACGCCCAGCACCATCCGGCTATGAAGCACTAAATCGACTCCGGCAACGATGAACGGATACAGCAGACTCGTCGTCGCCGGAAAATGCTGATGAAGATTAAAAGAAAAGTCGCCCTGCTCCGCCAGGTGCCTTGCCGTGCGAAAAGTAATGAAGGCGTCTTCCTGAACATGGTGGATAAGGATAAAAGGAAGCCGCACCAGGTAGATCAAGAGCCATACAAAGCAAAACCGAACACGGCCATCGAGCAGCCGGCTGTCCCCGGCTTTTGCCTGCATCACTCGACCGTCACCTTCACGAACGCATTCTCCGGCAGTTCCCCCTCCAACAGATGCACCACGCCATTCTTCACAAACCCGCGCAGCACCTTTCCGGAGACGGCCGGTGCCGGTGCTGCTTTCGGCGCTGGCCTGCCGCCAATTTCGATCTTCGGCGCAGCCGCTGCCAGGCGCACCGACTTGCCCGTCCCTTTGTCCATCGCGTCATTCGCCAGTTCGTCGGCGCGCTTGTTCTTGTTGCGCAGCACATGCTGGATCTCGAATTTTTCAAGCCGGGCAATCCGGCGTCTGGCTTCGTCGTAAAGCGGCCGCAGTTCAGGACTTTTCACCTGGTACTGGCCCTTGATCTGCTTCACCATCAGCTCAGAATCGGCAATCACCCGCAGCGTCTTGTGACCTTGTTTCAGGGCGAATGCAAGCGCTCCGAGCAGCGCTGAATATTCAGCAAAATTGTTCGTTTTTACCCCCAGAAATTCACTCAATTCGCCGATTTTTTGCCCGTTTGGCCCCTCAATCGACACGCCATACCCAGCCGGCCCCGGGTTTCCCCGCGACCCGCCATCGCAATACGCTGTAATCATTTCCGCCATTTTCCAAGCATAAACCTGCTCACCATTTGCTCCCTTTGGCGTCTACTGCATAAGAATGGTCTCTGCCTAAGGAGAATGGATGTCGACCAGCGTTCTCGGTGTACTTGCCAACCCGTTTCGCTCTGCCCTTGCGCGTCGCGAAGCTCCGGCTGCCGTTGGAACTCTTCGTGAACTCGATCCCGAGCGTGCCTTTGAGGAACAGCTCATCCGCGACGCCCAGGCCGGTTCCCGCAGCGCCTTTGACGCGCTGGTTCGTCAGCATGATCAGGCCGTCCTCCGTCTGGCCCTCAATGTCACCAGGTCTGAAAACGACGCCCAGGACATCGTCCAGGAAGCCTTCTTAAAGGCTTACCGCTACCTGCCCAATTTTCGGTTCGAATGCTCGTTCTACACCTGGCTCTACCGCATCGTCACCAATGTCGCCCTCGACGCCATGCGCCGCCGCAAGACCCGCCGCGAAGACCCGGCGACCATGGCCGACGGCGTTGGCGGCACCATCGACCTGCTCGGCAATGTTTCCGACGACCGAGCCATGGCCAACCCTGCGCGCGAACTTGAACGCAAGGAAGTGGGTGAAAAAATCCACGAAGCGCTCGGCAAGCTCACACCCCGCGAACGCATGGTCTTCGAGATGAAGCACTACCAGGGCATGCGCCTCCGCGCCATCGGCGAAGTCCTGAATACCACCGAGGAGACCGCCAAAAATACCCTCTTCCGCGCCACCAAAAAGCTGCGCGCCGAGCTTGCCCCCATCCGCGGAGGCGAGCTGTGAGTCTCCATCCCGAGCGACCGATCTGTGACGAGGCCCAGGAACGCCTGATGCTTCGTCTTTATGGCGAACTTCCGCCAGAAGAAGTGCATGCTCTCGATGCACACCTTGCCGCATGCGAGGATTGCCGGCGCGAACTCGCCGCCCTGCGCGCATTGCAGGAGACGGTGGCCCAGGAACCCCGCATCGAGCCTTCAGCAGAATTACTGGCCTCGACGCGCCGCGGTCTCGCCGCGACTATCGACAGGGAGGCGCAGCGACGCTGGTGGCCCCGTCTGTTTGCCGGCACGCTCTCCTTCAGGCCGCTCGCCTCGGCCGCCATGCTTTTCGTCGGCATCAGCCTGGGCGGATTCAGCGGCTACCAGCTTGGCGTCAAGACCCATCCCGCTCCCATCGCCACCACGACCACCCCGCTCGTCCCGCCCGACAGCACGCCCGTCGCCAGTGTCAGTAGCGTTGCCGCACAGCCGGATGGCAAGAGTGTGCTCGTGCGCTACAACCGGCTTGTTCCCGAGTCTGCCACTGGATCGACCGACGATCCGGCCATTCGCCGGCTTTTGGCGATGGGCATTCAGAGCCCTACCGACCCGCAGGTCCAGGACGACTCCGTGCGGCTGCTCGCTGAGGCCTGCAGCCATGGCCCGCAATGCGACGACAGCCGGGTCCGCGGCGCGCTCATGACGGCGGCCCGCTATGATGGCGACCCTGCCCTGCGCGGCCAGGCGCTCATTGGCCTGCAGCCCTATCTGACCGAAGACACCCGCGTCCGCGACACCCTGCTCGAATCGCTGATCCATGACAACTCACCCCAGGTGCGCGCACAGGCCATCCACATGTTGTCGCCGGTCGAAGCGGACAGCAGTGTGCGCCAGGTGCTCCACAACGTCTCCAACACCGACCAGGACCCGACCGTCCGCAGGATGTCCCGCATCATGTCTCAGGATGCGAGCGACGTCGGCCTGCAGATCCAATGACCTGGTCAGCGATAAGACATGAGGGAAGCATGAAACGAACGATGATCTCGCTCTTCAGATTGAAGCCTGCTTTGCTTGCAGTTTGTCTGGCCTGCTCATTCACAGCAGCTTATGCCGTGGTCCCGCAGGACGCGTCGCCGCAACTGGTCCTCGTGGATGCGCCGGCCAGTTATCTTGGCGTGAACATCCGCGATGTAACGCTCGATTCCGCCAAAATGCTGGGCCTCAAGAGCACCCAGGGCGTTGAAGTCATCGCCGTCGATCACGATGCGCCCGCCGGCAAAGCCGGCATTCATCTCCGGGACGTCATCATCACCGTCGACGGCAAGGCAGTCACCAGCGCCCGGCAATTTCGCGAGACCATGCGCGGCTTACCACCTGACCGGATCGTCAGTCTCGGCGTTCTCCGCGACGCCAGGCCGATGAAGTTTGACATCAAGCTGGCCGACCGCGCCAAGTTGCAGCATCAGGCATTTCTGCAACACTTCAACGTCCCCATGCCGGAAGTCGGCAACACCTTCAGAGGCGTGGTCGCCATGCAGAATGACCTTGGCGATGGAGATGCCATCTTTTCGGACGACACGCCGGAATTCCAGTTCCCCCATCCCTTCCGCATCGGCGCAACCCTCGACCCCATCGGCCCGCAGCTCGCCGCCTTCTTCGGCGTCAAGGACGGCACTGGCCTGCTGGTCAAGAGCGTCGAGCAGGGCGGCCCGGCGTCCGTCGCCGGTCTGCAGGCAGGCGACGTCATCCTCAAAGTGAACGACGATGCCATCGTCACGCCCGTGGATTGGCTGCGTGCTATGCAGAACGCCCAGGGCAAACCGATCCAGCTCACCATCGTGCGCAACAAGCACGTCGAAGTGGTCACCATCCCTCCGCCCAAAACGCAGGCAAAACTGGAACTGCCGCCGTTGCCGCCACTCCAACTCGACGACAGCCGGATCAGGTCGCAGATGGAAAACTTCAAGGACCAACCAGGAAGCACTGACAAAGCCATGAGCGACGCGCAAGCTGACCTGCCGGATAGCAAAGTACTCCAGGCCCGGATCGGCGAAGCCATGAGACGATTGCGGGCTGTTCAGCAGGATTGCTGCGGCTCCCTCCAACCCTACTGATCGACTCGCGAGCCGTGGGCCTTCCAACTGCCTGAATTGACCCTGGGAACGGCTGCGCTCGTAATCGACCCGGAACACCCCGCATCGTCCTTACGCGCCGCTGCTCGCCAAACTGCTTGAATCGCTATAATCATCCAAGCCTTATGCCTGTTTCCGCTCACAGATCGAGCCTTGCCTATCGCGCCAAGGCCGGCGTTCGCAAGGCCCGCGAAATTGCCCTCGTCGGCCATGCCCTGGCGTCGACCCATCATCCCGTCATGGCCCAGATCGTGCCCATGCGCCGGTGCAATCTCTCCTGCGCCTACTGCAATGAGTACGACGAAGTCTCGAATCCCGTGCCGCTTGACGAAATGGAACGCCGCATCGACGATCTCGGCCGCCTCGGCACCAGTATCATCACCATTTCCGGCGGCGAACCATTGCTGCACCCCGAACTCGACGACATAATCCGCCGCATCCGCAAGGTGGGCGCAATGGCCGGCATGATCACCAACGGCTACCTTCTGGTACCGGACCGCATCAAGCGACTGAACGCCGCCGGACTCGACCACATGCAGATCTCGATCGACAACGTACAGCCCGACGAGATTTCAAAGAAAAGCCTCAAAGTCCTCGATAAGAAATTACAGAACCTCTCCGAATTTGCCGACTTCCACGTCAACATCAATTCCGTCGTCGGCGGCGGCATTAAAAACCCGCAGGATGCGCTGACCATCGGCCATCGCGCCCTGGAACTCGGATTCACCTCGACCATCGGCATCATCCACGACGGCAGCGGTCAACTGAAGCCGCTGGTCGATGAAGAACGCCGCGTCTACTACGAAATGTCTCACCTGGAGAAGAAGAACTATTCTCGATTCAACCACTTCCAGGAAGCCATTGCGAACGGCCAACCCAATGACTGGCGCTGCCGCGCCGGTTCGCGCTACCTCTACATCTGCGAAAACGGGCTGGTCCACTATTGCTCGCAGCAGCGTGGCTGGCCGGGAACACCCTTGTCGCAATACACTCAGGCCGACCTGGACCGGGAGTTCCTCACAGAAAAATACTGTGCTCCCAACTGCACCGTCTCCTGCGTGCATCAGATTTCCTATATCGATCACTGGCGGGCCCCGCAGAAACCACCGTCCAACGCTCCCAGCGATCGTCGTTCAGAAGAACACGCCCCGGACCTGGTCAATATCCAGCTCTGAGGTAGGGCCCGGGGGCGTCTCCAGACACGTTACCAGTCATTACTCAGATTCCGCCCGAACGTTACGCTCGGGGTCTGGTGAAATCCCACTTAAGCTGTATGGTGAATGCATGCGGTGGTTCTTCTTGAACTGCCTGGGTCGTAAGCCTTTCGGGGGAGGGGTTTCCGGTTTAGGTAGCTAAAGAAGAATCGCCGCGATCCGCATCACACAGTACAGAGCCCGCTGCAGGAAAGGTACTTCATGAACCCGCTCCAACTTGCCAGCGCACTCGAACAGACCCGGTCCATCCCGCTGGACCAGATTGCTTCCGTTGCTATGGACCACAAGCGCAAGCTTGCCGTCGTCCAGCTCCACTCCGGCACCGAGGTCCAGATGGAAGTGAGCAACTATCGCGAACTCATCGAAAAGCTGACTGAACTCTACTCCGGCCAGTACGTCGCCTAAGCGCTCCTGGGGCGCCATTCGATTCACTAAACTTACGTTCGCATTTGCTACCTAGCGCCGCTGCAGCCGGCCAGGTAGCATTCTTACAAGCGCCCTTACAATCGCCGGAAGCGTTGTCCGACTTCGGCGGGTGCAAGTTCCTTAGCGTAGACCTTCTTCGCCAGGCCGCGTTTCTTCAGCAATAGGATTCCCCACCAGTTGAAGTCGACTTCATACCAGGCCATGCCATGTTTGGCTGAGACGGGGTGGGCATGGTGGTTGTTGTGCCAGCCTTCGCCGCCGGTGAGCAGCGCGACCCACCAGTTGTTGGTGGAATCGTCTTTGACGGCCCAGCGGCGCGAGCCGAACATGTGGGTCGCTGAATTCACCAGCCACGTCGCATGCCAGCCGCAGACCACGCGGAGAAACACTCCCCACAGAACAAAACCGATCGCCAGCTTCATGCCGCCAAGCAGAAGCCCGGACGTTGCCAGCCCTCCGCCGAGAACGAAGATCGGCACCCAGTGATATTTGCTCAGCCAGCGGTAATAGCTGTCCTTCATCAGGTCGGGCGCGTACCGCTTCAGCAGCGGACTGTGATTGTGCAGGTTGCCATTCGTGATCCAGCCGATATGCGACCACCATGCTCCCTCGCGCGGCGAATGCGGATCGCCCGGCTTGTCCGTGTACTGGTGATGCAGCCGATGCACCGCCACCCAGTAGATGGGCCCTCCCTGCAGGGCCAGGGTGGCGCAGGTTGTCAGGAAATACTCCAGCCACCGGGGCACCTGGTAGCCGCGGTGGGTCAATAGCCGGTGGTACGCCATGGCGATCCCGCCATTTTGCGCAAAGACCCACAGGAGAGCGGTGACCGCGAGTGCCTTCCAGGAGAAGAAGAACAACGCCGCGAGCGCGCCCAGATGAAAAAAGATCAAAAAGAGGGTAAACGTCCGGTCCAGTTTGCCGGAGGCCGTTTCAAGCAGGATCAGTTCCTTTTCGGAGGCAGAGTAGAGGTCGGACGGAGAAGGTGAAATGGTCGCTGTTGTCATTTAAATTTCCTGTTTTCAAGGCTATCTGACTCATCGACCCGCCCCGGGCGGAGCATGTAAGACTTTGGTAAAACCGCGCATCGGGCGCATCCTCTGAATGTTTTCGTCGAAAAAATCGTTCTCACGCCACGAGTCCCGCGCACTGGTAACGTTAGGATGGAGTGCTGTGAGAATCCTCAATCGCCGGGGGATCGTGCGAATGGTCAGTATCGGCCCCCGTATGGCTCTTGGAAAGTCGCTCGTCGCAGCTTGCTGCCTGTGCCTGTTAGGAGCAAATGGCACTCGCCCCGACCTCGCCGCGCAGTCGACCCCACAGCCTGCTCCTACACCCGCCGCTGCACCACCAGCCGGTCCCATCACGACCTTTACAGTCGTTTCGCGCGAAGTGCAGTTAGACCTCCTGGTCACGGATGCCAATGGACATCCCGTCACCGGGCTTAAGCCCGGTGATATTCGCCTCGAAGAAGATGGTGTCCCGCAGACCGTCAAAAGTATGGTGGAGCATGCCCCCGACGATCGCTCGGGCCCTCCCACGACGAACCCTACCCCGCCTCTGCCGCCGAACACCTTCACCAACTTCGCGCCGGTCACCAACAGCAACGCCTCCACCGTCCTATTGCTGGACGCTCTCAACAGCCCCATTGAAGCCCAGATGTACCTCCGGGAGCAGGTCATCAAATATATGAAGTCGGTGCCGCCGGGCACTCCGATCGCGATCTTCCAGTTGGATACGCAGATGCGCCTCATCCAGGGGTTCACCTCCGACCCCGAGACTCTCCGCAACGCAGTCAGTAGCAAACGCGATATGCCCAAGCTCTCCCTGCTGACCGACCATAATGAGGTCTATCGCCGCTACCGCTCCGATATCCTCAACGCCGGCCTGAAGGAAATGGGCAGCTATCTCGCGGCGTATCCCGGTCGCAAAAGCCTCGTCTGGTTTACCGGCAGCATTCCCCGCAACGTCTATGGCTCCAGCAGCGCCTTCCGCGACACGATACATTACCCGGATGACGCGAATCTGATCGGAGCAGATGTCTCCGCAGACGAGCTGGCCTCTGCCACCGATATGCTGACGCTAAGCCGCGTTGCCGTCTACCCCATCGACGACCGCGGTCTCCAGACCGACCCCCACTTCGACGCTTCCGCGCGCCATCCCGGCGGCGGCGGCAATGGCTTCGGCGTAAGGCAGTTCCTTGACCACTCCGCCCTCGATGAAGTCGCTGATGCCACTGGGGGCAAGGCCTACTACAACACCAACGGCATTAAGGACGCGATCGCCGAGATCGTCAACAACGGCTCGTACTATTACACCCTCGCCTACTCCACGACCAACACCAACTGGGACGGCGCTTATCGACACATCAAGATCATCACGAACCGGAGCGACCTGCGGCTACAGTACCGACGCGGCTACTACGCCAAGAGCTACGAAAAGCGCGAGCGTCGTCAACTGAAAGCCCTGGAAAGGCGTCCCACCAGCAGCACCTACAATCCGGATGCCGAGGCGCAGTCGGCGCAGG
>Ga0116226_10007094_pt1 | contig 10099 bp, 9 predicted proteins | sample S1TSphfallax_FD_89692 | JGI IMG/M metagenome (GOLD analysis project Ga0116226, IMG submission 89692) | Host-associated microbial communities from peat moss isolated from Minnesota, USA - S1T2_Fa - Sphagnum fallax MG | ecosystem: Host-associated > Plants > Peat moss > Unclassified | place: USA...
CTTTTGGCCATAACTTATGTTTTAAGTGCCCAAATGGGTCATGCAAACCCATTTTAAACATCTAAGTTCTAATAGCTTTCCAATGGTATAATGAACTATTTAATCCAATGAGTTTTGACCCCTGCAATTGCCCTTTGAAGATTTGAGAGTCCATTGGGACTCCAACTCCCAAAGTGAAAGCTGACTTGGGAGTGTGGGGATTCATTCCCTCGCACTTTCCTACACTCCCGATAGCATGAAATGTGACTCCCAGACTTCACTCTTGGCCTGCACCTTTGCAAGCCTTTGATTTGGTCGCAAGCCCAAGGCTAAGGTTGTGACTGAAAGTGTGGTTTCACTAATTAACACTAAAAGAATTCTTGTGTTATGCAACCACAACTTTAATGACTAGTGGTCTTAAACAACTCAAGAAAAAATTATAAACCATATTTATAACTAATTGTTCCATGTGGCAATGTTTGTAATTGTAATTTAATTGATCTTACAACTAATGAATGATTTATTTTTTAAAGACATTTAACACATAATATAATGAAATTGATTCATTCAAAAATATGTTTTATTTTTGGAATGGATGTTTAGCTTGTTGTGAGCATGTGTCCACATGTACGTGTTCATTATTTAATGTAGTCAAGTTGAGAATGTAAAATTGTTAAAATAATTAAACAACAACTTGTGGTGATGTGGCAGAGTTGAAATGTCCATTATGTACATGTATAATCTGATATAGTTATTTTTTAGTCGCATTTAAATCATCTGCATTTGATGTGGATTTATTGGTAATATGACATGGCACTTAACAACTTGTAATTTATGTCCACATGGACCCAAAAATGATCAACATTTTTGTAGTTGTCTTGTTTCCACATATGAAAATAATAGCCATGTGGAACCCAAATGTCAATGACTCTAAATATATTCATGTGGATATTGTTCAAAGTTTATTTGTAGTTGTTATTGGATGATTCATTGATTTAGCTAGTAGAAAATTAATGTTATGAAAGATCATGGAGGTCCTTCATCTCTTGGATACTTGAAACATATTGTCATAAAAAATAAATTCACATTGAGATGTCATAATTAGGATTACATAGATCCCAATACTCTATAATTAAATGCAACAATGTTGGTTGCAAAATTCAAGTCTCCATCATAAAATCTAGAAACTCATTTTATCAAGTTTCTATCCACAAAAATTAACGTCATTTAATCTACCAAAAGCCAACTTGGTTAAAACCTTGAAGATACTAAAATATTTTTAACATCCGACAACTCAATTGCCCCCATTAAAGAAACTATAGATGGTGGTGTAGGTAGCCTTATTGGTGCATGGAAACCTTTAGCTTCAAGGGTTGTTTTAAACACATCATCATTTGCATCTACAACATATCAAACTTCCTTTGGTAACAATACTTTCCAACCTGGTCATTGCTTATCATCTAAGAGAAAAACCTATGTAGATTGGGAAGGAAATATGAATGGCTCTTGCAACACTAGTAACTTGTGTTTAAAATTGACAACCACAAATTTAACATCATTTTTAATATGTGTGTCATTGCTTTGATTGTCCTTAGAATTTATCCATTCACACATAAATAACATGATAGGGGTGTGGACAGGTCCATAATCCAATTGCACTATGTCTTTGAACACTCCAACATAGTTCATATGAATAGCTCTTGCATCAACATCAAGTTGTTGAAACACAAAAACAACACCACTGTAAAATGTTTGTAACAAATGCATCCTATGATCCAAGACACAAAAATGAGTACTAAAGGCCTTTGTTTTAGCAAACCTTTTGGTTGAAAGCTTGGGTTTAATGCACAACAACATCAAATCATGGTGATTAGGATTATTTGGATTTATGTCCTTTGCCCGCACAACACTAGAAATTCAATCTAGGAATGACAAAAATGTGGGCCCATTAATGGCCTATTTTTCTTCCCATTTCTTATAAACAATAAGAAAAACAACAATTTCAAATTAAGTACAATGCGATGAAAAGGTATCAAGTTAGTTAAAAATTTCATAACTTATAAATAAATTCATCTAACAAATATTTGCAATTTGACCTTAGCCATGGAACCATGATTGTAGTGTTCATTAGAACATATTGATGGGCCATGTCACAAACGGCTAGAATCAAGGTAAATTTTGAGCCTCCCCCTTCAATAACAATTCCAAAATCCCCTTCCTTTTCATCTTCATCCCAAATTTTGCTTCTTACAACTTAAAACCTTTTCAAATATTCAATGACAAAACCAAGACACTCATCATGAAACACAACCCTCTGCCATTGATCCTTCCAATCGTGCCATATTGTGAATTTACTTCTTTAGGGTTTCATGTACCGTTCTACAAGGTACATCCACCTCGTAGCCACTGGTCCACATATGTCTAATTCTTCAACAAGATGAAGAATTAAATGCGTCATGATATCAAAAAAAGATGGTGGAAATTCCATCTCCAACAAATTTAAAAATATGGCAACATCTAGGTGAAGAAAATCAATGTCAGTAGAGTTCCACACTTTGCTGCAAATGTGCCTATGTACCTTACAAATGCACATTATGGCCATTATTGGGCCTAGTGCCATGAGTCCACTTAATGTTAATGGGAGTACTTGTTGCATTAAAATGTGATAGTCATGAGATTTGGGCCCACCAAATGTCCATCTATGAATGTATTTGGCCATGGAACTCACATATCTAGATGGAGATTTGGCTGCCTCAATGGTGGAACAAAAAACATCAAATTCATTGGGTGTAAGAACAAAACTTGCAGCTAGTTTCAAGAACTTCCTTGGCCTTTATGGGTTCGGAAACAACCATAAGTGTTGACACAAGCCATTACGTTGTAAATTTTACTTCATTTTCATTGTGTCCTTCTCCCGAGTAATAGTTTTTATAATATTTTCTGCCAAGTTTTTTTCACAATGCATTACATCCAAGGTATTCTTAATGAAAAAATCATGTGCATACTGAACAACATGGATAAAATTACAAAATTTGCAAAAATAATATGTGAAGCTTTGACTTTAGATTAAAAAGTATATCCTTACTATCATTGTTTCTTATTATTACATATTCATTGTACCACCGATTTTGATTCTCCAACAACTTGTAGTTATACGTCACTCAAATTCCTTGCCACTAAATATTACTAAAGTCCTAGTCCTCCAAATCCAAGCACCAAATTCCTGAAAATTCAATGACATCTAATCTTGAGCAAAATACACATGTTACATCTTATTAAGGAGGTGATTATCCAACCATCTAAGCAATTTTTTTGTCATTGACCAAAAGAACAAGTTTTAGCATTCTCAGACATGAACTACTAGTTGGTTTTAGGGTTTAGTTCACCTTCCAATAAGGTAGATCATATAGAACGTTCCTTCGCTTCACCCCATGAACTTTTGATGGGTCCCTTCTATTGCCTTTGCTATTTCCATCCTCCAACTATGCCTCATTTATGTTGCCCTCCTTAACTATTCTTCAATTGTGACAGTCATGGGTTTGTTTCGAAACTCAAATTGACCATCAAAATGTGCCTTCATGGCCTCTGTTTTATAAGGGTGGCCTTTAGGTAACCACCTTCGCGCTTCTTTAATTTGTGCATTTTCCAAGCTTTGTGGAATGTACACCTATGAGTTTAGGTCCACAAGGGGGACAAGCCATATATCTTGAATGTGTAAACCTTCCAATAGTGCCATACCTGGGGAAATCGTGTATTGTTATAAAATAATACTCATCTCGAAATATGAAAAATAACATACATACTTCAAAACTAAGGTTGTTGGTGGAAGTTTTTGGTGAATTGTTTTGTGGTTAATGATATTGATATACATCAATTGAATCTAGGGCCATTTGAAAGTTTAAGGTTGAAAGTTCATTAAAAAATGTGTTTTTTTTCATTTTTTCAGTAATAAAGGAAAAATAATTTATGTATTTAAAAAAAAAACCAATACCAAATGAAAGAGAATAAGCTTTTATAGTTGGGCATTATATTATTTTTTCAAATTTCTTCTATTTAGTAATGTTTTATGAGCCACAAACATGAGGCCTTATGGCCAAGAAAAAATTGCACATTACATACATTGTGTACATTGATTTTATTCAATCCTCTTCATCTAACTATTGGTTTGAGATTAATCTTGATTCAAGTGAAATTTGAGTTCCAAAATGTTGTTGTGCACATTCTAAGGTTTTTTTGCTTATGTATAGGATTGTCAAATGATGCCATCAAAATTTAAACTTATTGTGTACATAATATTTGTTATACATCACCTTTTTTGGTGAAAATTAGTTCACTTGTAATGTGTTTTCACCCCTTTACACCAAAGGCACCTTAACTTGCATATAATGCAAAATTGCCAAAATCATTACATTGATACGAAGTGCCTCCTATGGGCAAATTCAATTATCCAACCTATGCACAGACCATAAAACCAAAGATAATAAGACATATAAATTATGGTTGGAAGTGCACTTGTTTGTGAAGGGTATATTGTCAAGCCTGATTTTTTCAAGAACCCTAAATATCCTCCATCAAATGGTGTTGAGCTTAACACCACACTCCAAAAATTAAAATAGGCCATAGAAGTGAAGACCTACCCATTCAATTCCACAAAGAACATAAATAGTTCATACATTTTCAAATCACACATTATTTTTCCACCTATATTGGAAGAAAATAGTAACATGACATATTGCAAATTTGTAGCTTCTACCCAATAGCCATAATGGAGAACAAAGTGTAAATGTCGTGGGCACCAAGATTCTAGACATGAACATTCTGGACAACTACACCATTGAATGCCACTACGCTAAGCTACTTAAAAAATAATTTGATAGATAAAATGTAGAAAATTAATTAGTTCACATATCAAAACATGGATTTAGAATAAACATACTTCAATTTGAGAGATCTTCCACCATCATGTTTTGTCATGAACTTGAACTTTTTGGGCCATAAGTTGTGAAGGCATAATAAAGGCATCATGAATTACCTACATTGCATTAGATTGTAGTACTTTGCCATCAAATCCTCTATCTAACACCGAACTTTGGAAAATTCTACAACATGATGCACATATAACAAACTACAACCAATGAAAGAAGGTGGGCAATGAGGTGTGTAATCCTTGGACTTATTTTGTCAACTTCTAAAAATGTGATCAACTGTTTCATAACTTAACCTAAATTATACCACTTGAAGTTGGTGAACAAAACATAAACATGGTGCATTGAAAAGTGCTAGGACAATCCACTATCTAGACATAAAAATGCTAACATAATAATAACACAACTTGGATTTTATCAAGTTTCAAGCTTCAATATTGCCATAAATAATGCAAAAACTTTTTTAGAATAAGTAAAAACTAAAAAATTCCATGGCCAAGACCTTCAACATCAAGATGAAAATTTTAAAGGTAATTGCACACGAACAAAAACTAATTAGATGTGAGTAGAGAGTTTTTGCAACATTGACTTGAAACAAGAGAAAGTCCTAAAGCCTAGGTATGATCAAATCCAAAAAACAAACTTATTCGAGTGTGATAAATTGCGACGTTGTCCATGTATGTGAAATCCAACCTAGATAGGCTTGCAAGTTTTTTTATCAATATCTGGAAATCGGTCTTAAACTTCATTGAACCAAAATGAAAGGTATCTTACATAACAACATAGCAAATTCAAATTAATTCCTTAGTTTGTGTCTTGACAACACAACATACACACATAGAGTAACCATGTCTCTAATAATGTCGTCCAATCATATGTTTTGAGGTCAATAGTATGAACATAACAATTTATTAAAAAAAATTGCCCTACATTTCTGATTCAAAAAACTAGTACATGGACCAAAAGACTAGACTATTGGAAATGATCTTATTTCCATAATAATATAAATTCTAAGGCCACAAGGTTATTTTAAGAAACAAAATGTGTTGACTTCTATCACTATGAGTAGTGAAGGCATTAATTATCCTCACTAAACCTACTGCCTCCATCCTTTTCCAAAGGTCTCCATCTAACCATAATGTAGAATTCTCTTATACACAACATATAAACTGAATGCCTTGGTTTTAAGAATGTAATGGATATTATCCAGTCTTTAAAATTGTAAATTTGCATGTGAGGTTATGAAGTCATAGCCATGGGAGTTTCATTACCATAAGCTAAATGAACTATGCGATAGTCTGCTTGTATTTGATTCTTGCATCCATCGGTAACCAACACAACCCAATTTTTCCGTCAACTCTAGATGATATAACTTTATTACTTGAAGTTTCTATTGACATGTGGCACTAGAGACTTTTGTTGCTACAAGTTCACGTATGTATAAAACTCCTTAGAAATATAAAAAATGAAGTATAATTGCTAGATAGGTGCCAACAAATAGCCATAATGGCAACATATAACTTGCCCACAATTGATCCCAAAAGGGTAATAACTAGGTCTTATCCACACTAAAACATGTTGTCATGCATAAATCCATAACTAGCAAATTGAGCAACTAAAAGTTCAATCATAACTATGTATAGTTACTGAATGGTTCCGCACATGTGCTTCACATGATTCACAATATGTTGATAAGCATACTTGAACATTGACATTATGAAATGATGGTCTAGTGATGAGGGTAAAGAACAAAAGAAAGAATGATATTTAGATATGAAAAACATATTCGATAGAAACAAATACCACGGTTTCGATGCCTTATTTTCTTTTGACTACTCCTTTTGGTCTTGCGTCAATTATAGTTCATGTTGTGTCTTCAACTAGCTTGTTTAATTCCTTTAACCTTAAATTTGTTCCAAAACCAAAACACACATAAACGAACTATGAAGTTTATTTGAAAAGAAAATATAAAGTTTCCATAGATGAAAAATAAATTAATTGTAATAATCATGGTGTTTCACCTAATTGCTCAATCTTAGTAATTGTTTCATCTCCCAATGAAAAATTGTTACAGCTTCTCATATAATAGCAATATGATTATGGGCTTGTAGATGCACATTCACCCTTTGGTGCCTGCACATTCTTCTCACAAAGTTGCCTTGTTTTGCTTGAGAGAACATCTATACAAGACCATACCAATTAGTGCCAAAGTCTCTCCCAAATTCTTGTTTGCCTAATCATCGTTGTGACTGCATATTAGTGGTGGTATTGAGTGACAATTAATGATAGGTAGGGTGGGATTTAGGGTGTTCCTCCTAGGTAGTTTTTAAATGTGTAGATTCTACATACTAACTACCAAACCTAATTTGTAGTTTTGACAAATTCCTCTATGTGAGCATGTAATCTTGTAGGGACCATTGAAGTTGCAAGCTTTTAGTGACATTTGCTTTTACACAAACATTGAACCTTAGTGTATAACAACCTAGTGTACTAAGGTTTTTGTCTTGAATTTCATGGAATACGACAATGTTAGGAGATGTATTGTAGTAGTGGGCACATGGTAGCAAGTCCTTTGAAATTATTATATCGAGATCCTTTACCATATGTTATTGTTGATGACATTGAAGATGACAAAATGATTGGTGGACATACCGCATACAAAGCCCGTTTTAAGGACTATAGTTTTGGCTATGACGTTACTTCAAGTGATGATCATGATTCAAATAATGATGGGTCAAAATGTATTCATGAAAAATTACGAGATGTTCGAATGGTGAAAAACAAAAAAATGTTGGCACCCATCAATGTGGCTGCTACAACATTGTAAGTATATTTTACTTACTAGCTTCATAGTTAAATTTGTTCTAGCCTACATTAGGTCCTTTAATCTTTGTACCGTAATTTGCTTGTGCACAAGTTATTATATCAACACTTGTTGAAGTTCCAATTTCCTCGCAAGTTTGAATTTGGTCATCTTCTTTGTTGTTTACAAGATGCAAGAAGGTTTTGAGAAAAACTTCCACATTAATTGAACTTTGTCATATTTTTATTGTTTCTTAATTATTTAATGATTATTGAATGTCCACATGGTTGAAGGCTATTGGTCCATTGCAAATTTATCTTAAATGTTTAGGGTTTAAGTACATAGCTCCCCATTTTACCTTAATCTTTTTGCTTGTAAGCATGTTTTGTGACAATAGGAAGTACTTCAAAGTTTTATTGTGGGTTGCATTTGAAATATGGTGTTTCATTATTCTACTAAACATCCATTTTATGTTTGTTTTAGTTCTTTTGAGGAATTTAGTTCTTACGATCTTCTTTCTTACTTACCCATTGAGGTTTGAAGAGAGTTGATTTTTCAGACGAAAGTAGGATTAATGCTTGCTCCCCAAGTGTTATTGAAAATTTCACAACTAACCACCCCTATAGTGCCTCCATGGAAAAGTAGTAGGATTAAAAAAATAGGTGGCCCCCCCAACTTAATGGAGATGGATGACACGATCAAAAGGCAAGAGGTGAAGGATAATGAAGAAGAGCTCTGCCAGGATATGAGGTCAGAAGATGAAGACTATGAGGTTGAGGTTGGTAAGTTCAACTTTCATGAAGTGTGACTCTTATTTTTAATATGTTATTTAGGTGCGTGGTTCAAGAGTTATAGAAAAATGCATTTAGACTTGCTTTGGATATTTAGGTGTTTGTGTTTTTTTCAAGGTGTGTAGATGTAGAAAAAGAGGGAGATTAAATTAAAAATGTGAAAAATCACAAAAAAATTGTTGTGACCCTTGATTTTTGTGGCACAAAATGTAAGAGACAGAAGCAACTCCTTGCCACACTAGAAAGGGAAAATATTGCCTCACCCAAATCTCCCATCCCAAAAGTTTGGCCTGCCCTTACACTACTTGTTGTGGTTCCTACAACACTTGTTGTTGAAGCAACAATTTCAATACAAGCTCAAGCCTCTACAACTTGGTTGTGGCGGGTGCCTCCTCCATGGATGCAAGTTACATGGGCCATGCACCATGCACTGGGGATGTTTGCAGGGCAACAAGCTATGTTAAGCTTTTTGACCCCTCTTTAGCCATTTGAAGAACAATAATCAGCAAGTCCATCAACACTTAGAAGGCTTTGGATGCAAGCACAACTAGCTATCCATGAAGCTTATAAGGCTACAATTGGCCAAGAACCTCCTAGGGGTACAACTACCCATGAACGTTTCAAGGGTATAGTTGCCATTGAAACTCCCAAGGAAACATGTAATAGTAGTGTCCCTCTTGTTTTTAATTTGGTTAAGGTGAAAAATGTACAAAAAGTAGAATGTAGAAACCATAAAAAGTTTGAAGATGCCACATCTGAAGCTCACAAAGCTATTGGGAAAAAACCAAGTCAAGTTAAGGTGAAGGTAGGGGGGAAATTGATGGGGTTTGTAATGGAAAAAATTAGTGGGATGATAATGTCTGCACTTTGGTTACATAGATGTTGGATGTAAGCATCATCCATTATGATGAACAAGATCTTGACAAATTGGCCAAGTTAAGGTTGGCCTTAGATAATGAGTATGAATATTTTGAAAATGAACTTTCTGACATGGGGTTCAAGAATGCAATAGAAAGGTTTTTAAGGGGAGAAAGGAATAGGTTGAAAACAAGGTTCTCACAATGGTTAACCATGTGCCTTATGAACATTCAACCTAATCAATGGGAAAGGTTGAAAGGTATTGGAGTACTCTGCTAGCTTTTTTTCTACCAATCTAGTGACAAATTAAAAAAAACTCAATCCCTAGATCTACAAAACGACAATACATCTTTGTTTAATGGAATAAGTAATATGAAACATGGATGAAACATCCTTAGTGTAACCAAAAAATTTAAAATGTTTTTGCACATAAAAATTTTAAGCAACAAGTAAAAAGAGTTATCTCCATAAAATAAATATGTGAGGACAAGAAGCCTTGCCAATTATAGGGTTTAGATCAAAGAAAACATCAAAGAAATGTCTTATTCCTACAAGGTTGAGATGTGGTGATGCGCTCCCAAGCTCCTTGATAGACTCAAGTGTGAGTCTGAGGCACAACTAAAGAGTAAGGAGCTGGGGCACGTTCCTTGGCTCGCAACACTTTGGGGGTAGAAGGGTGTGCTAGAGTTCTAGGATGGGACTAAGAAGAGTGACAAGCAATTTACTCACTCACACAGGCCTGC
>Ga0116226_10007095_pt1 | contig 10097 bp, 7 predicted proteins | sample S1TSphfallax_FD_89692 | JGI IMG/M metagenome (GOLD analysis project Ga0116226, IMG submission 89692) | Host-associated microbial communities from peat moss isolated from Minnesota, USA - S1T2_Fa - Sphagnum fallax MG | ecosystem: Host-associated > Plants > Peat moss > Unclassified | place: USA...
TCATGCAGGCAATCTCGCGCCGATGAAAAAATCTGACAAGGCGCCCAGCCTTTCCTATAGGTAAACAAAAAGGTCGAAGGAAAACGAAATTGGGGTTTTTCGACGACGTCATCATCGGCGCCGGTTCCGCCGGTTGCGTGCTGGCAAACCGCCTCTCCGCTGATTCGCGTGCAAACATCTGCCTGCTGGAAGCCGGCAAGCCGGACGATGCCTGCTTCGCAGGCTCGTAATGACAATGTGATAGCCTTACTTCCCGATACAGAACCCGCTGAACACGGCGTCGAGAATCTCTTCAACGCCAATCGCCCCTGTCAGCCTTCCCAAGGAAGCGGCTGCAATCCGCAACTCCTCGCCGCGCAATTCCGGCTCTTGGGCGCGCATTGCATTCGCCAGCGCTTCCGCGGTTTCGCGCACGCAGGCCACCTGCCGGGGCCGGGCCAGCGCCGCGGCGCCGGACGTTTCCGTCAACCGCGCGGCAAGCATCGCCAATTGGCGCAACAGCGCGGACATACCAGCGCCGGTCGCGGCGCTAACATGCAAAAACCCCAGCGGGGCACGCTCAAAAAGATCACTCTTGGTGATCACGTGCACCACCTCAACGCCTGGCGGCGTTGCCGGAAACTCCGGCTCCGGTGCCGCCGCGACCGCGATGATCAAATCCGCCTTCGCGCCGCGCGCCCGCGCCCGCCGCACGCCTTCGGCCTCGATCACATCCGCCGTTTCGCGCAGGCCGGCGGTATCGGTTATATGCACCGGCACGCCGCCGAGATCGACCCGCGCGCCCACCGCATCGCGCGTCGTGCCGGGAATTTCCGACACAATCGCGATGTCTGCCCCCGCCAGCGCGTTCAGCAAGGTGGATTTACCCGCGTTCGGCGGGCCGAGAATCACAAACTCCAAACCTTCCCGAAGCCGTGCGGCGCTGGGGGCGCTGGCGAGGATGTCCCGCATTTCCAGATGCAATGCCGCGACATCACGTTGCAGCGCCGCATCAACGTCAGGGGGCAGATCCTCATCCGGAAAGTCGATCAGCGCTTCCTGCCGGGCCATGATTTGGCGCAGGCTTTCGCGCCACCTGGCGCAGGCGGTCTGCAGCGCGTCCGCGCCGTCAATCGCCAGGCGGCGCTGCGCTTCGGTTTCCGCGGCGATCAAATCGGCGGTTGCTTCGGCCTGCAAGAGATCGAGGCGGCCATTGAGGAAGGCGCGGCGGGAAAACTCGCCGGGTTCCGCCGGCCGGGCGCCGAGGGCCACCAGCGCATCGCTGACCGCCGCAAGTACCGCGCGGCCGCCATGGATGGACAATTCCGCGCAATCCTCGCCGGTAAAACTGTTTGGCGCCGCAAAAACAGTCACCACCGCATGATCAAGGACCACGCTTTCCAGGCGCAGCGAACGAAGAGAGGCGCGCCGCGCCGCGGGCAATTTCGTCATCCGTGCTGCGATGGCCAACGCATCGGCTCCAGACAACCGCACCACCGTCACCGCGCCGCCCCGCCCGGTTATGGGCGCAAAGATCGTACCGGATGGGTTCACCGGAACAGCCGGTTATATTCAAACAGCCTGACAATCTCGGCCGTCATTGCGGCGGCGTCCGGGTGTTTCGGGTTGATGAGCACGTTGGAGTCCTCTTCGACAATGACGGATGGCACCAGCAGCAGCGCGGATTTGCCGGCGATATACCATTCATGGCTCAGTCTGGAACTGGCGCGCCCGGCGGGGATGGCGCGCCAGGCCGGGTCGATGACCGCCGGGTCCAAGATCTGCCGCTTGGCCCAGGCCGGCTTCGGCACGTCTATCCGTACCAGAAAGCGGTTGAGCGGCAGGCCTGAACCTTCGATATGCGCGACGGTTTCCAGCACCGCGAGCGCTCGCCGGGGGAGGCGTAGATGACCGCATCCCGTCCTCACACCAGCGGCCCGGATGCTTCGCGTCGCCCGTTCCTGAAAGATCATCCGCCCTGAACCGCCTGGTCTCCGCGGCAAAGCGCCACAGGGAGACAAAATTCACAAATAGGCGCCGCTCTCAATCGCGCCGAGCAGGCGGCCGACAACCTCGCCACCCGTCGGCTTGTCCAGACATTCCGCAGGCTTCTTGCCGCCAAGCGAGGGATGCGGCCGGTTGATCCATGCAATTTACACCGGCTTGTCCAGCATCCGCCCCGCCACGCGCCCACCACCGGCCACGTGTTTCTCCAATATCTCATCGACGGCGGCGAAGGAATCCAGCCGGTACCACACGCCTTCGGGGTACAACACCGCGCACGGCCCCAGCTCGCAGCGGTCCAGGCAGCCGGCTTGGTTCACCCGCACGCCCTTCAGCTTCAGCTCCTTCACCCGGGCCTTCATGTAGTCGCGGATTTTCTCGGAGCCCTTGGAGGCGCAGCAGCCCCGTTCATGGCCCTCCGGCCGCCGGTTGCCGCACACGAAGACATGCGTTTCAAAATAATAAGCCGGGTCGCCCACCTGCCGCTCGCCCATTCTGTTGCTCCAACCGGTTCCAGCCTATTTAAGCACGGTATGGCAAACGGGGCAGCAACACATGGCTGAGGCGCGGAATATGCTGGCGGAGGCATCGTCCCCTTACCTTCAGCAGCACAAGGACAACCCGGTGCATTGGCGGGTTTGGAGTCCCGAAGCGCTGGCCGAGGCGAAGGCGCGGAATGTGCCGATTCTGCTCTCCATTGGCTATGCCGCCTGTCATTGGTGCCATGTGATGGCGCATGAGAGTTTCGAAGACCCGGACATCGCGGCGCTGATGAACGCCAACTACGTGAACATCAAGGTGGACCGGGAGGAGCGGCCGGATATCGACCATATTTATATGTCGGCGCTCCACGCGATGGGCGAGCAGGGCGGCTGGCCACTGACCATGGTGTTGACGCCGGGGGGCGAGCCGTTCTGGGGCGGCACGTATTTCCCCCCCACGCCGCGCTTTGGCCGGCCCTCCTTCCGCCAGGTGCTGCTGGCATTGAGCAACGCGTGGGAGACGGATCGCGAGCGTATCGGCCACACCACCGCCTCCATGGCCCGCGCCTTGGCCGCCAGCGCCGCCGCCCGGCCTGGCGAGCCGCCCACGCCGGCAACGCTGGACGATGCGCGCGAAAAATTCCTCCGTGGCATGGACTGGCAGCGCGGCGGCATGGGCGGCGCGCCCAAATTTCCCAACGCACCGACATTCCGATTTCTCTGGCAGGAGGCGTTCCGCGCCGGTGACACCCAGGCCGTAGAGGCGGTGCATCTCCTCCTCACTCGCATGAGCCAGGGCGGTATTTATGACCATTTGGGCGGCGGCTATGCCCGCTACGCGACGGATTCGGACTGGCTGATCCCGCATTTTGAGAAAATGCTTTACGATAACGCGCTGATTCTTGACCTGCTGGCGCTTGCCCATGCCGAAAGCGGGGCCAAAATATACGCGTCACGCGCCCGCGAGACGGTGGCCTGGCTGTTCCGCGACATGCGCGAGGAAGGCGCATTTGCCGCCTCCGAAGACGCGGACAGTGAAGGGGTGGAAGGCAAATTCTACGTCTGGACTGCCGCGGAAATTGCCGCCCTGCTGGGCGCCGAGGCAAAGTTGTTTGCCGAGCATTACGATCTTCCCGCGCACGGCAATTGGGAAGAAAAAATCATTTTGGAACGCAAAACCGGGATCGCGGATGCGTCCACCGAGCGTCGCCTGGAAGCCAGCCGGAATTTGCTCTTGGAAACCCGGAGCCGCCGGATCCGTCCCGGCCGGGACGACAAGATTTTGGCAGACTGGAACGCGCTGATCACAGCCGCCCTGGTCCGCGCCGCCGCCGTGTTCGATGAGCCGGCATGGCTGCAGGACGCCGCCGCGACGTTCGATTTCATCCTGGAGAAAATGGCGCAGCCGGATGGGCGCATCGCTCATGCCTATCGCGGCGGTAAGATTTCTGCTGCCGGCCTGCTGGAAGACCAGGCCGCCATGATCCGCGCCGCCTTGGCGCTTTACGAGGCAACGGGCGAGGCAAATCGCCTTGCGCAGGCGCTGCACATTCTGGACGCCACCGAGCAGAATTTTTCGGACGGCGCCGGCGCCTTTTTTACCACCGCGGCGGATGCCGCGGACCTGCCGGCGGGAGTGGAATTCCGCTCCCGCAACGTCATGGATGGTCCGACACCTTCAGGCATCGGCCTGATGGCCGAAAATTACGCGCGGCTGTACCACCTGACCGGCCGAGAAGACTACCGCTCCAAGGCGGAAGCCGTGCTTGCCGCCTATGGCGGCCACAAGGCCGCGCTGGTTGGCTCGCCGGTCCTTCTGGCCGCGGCGGATACGCTTGCCAATGCCAGTTGCGTCGTCATTACCGGCCCCGGCAACTTAGCGGCGCTGCGCCAAACCGCGCTCGCGGCGCCGGACCCCGCGGTGTGCGTGCTGTTGGTCCCGGACGCCGCCGCCTTGCCGGAAACCCACCCGGCCCACGGCAAGACGAGCGCGGAACCGGCGGCTTTCGTCTGCCAGGGCAATGTCTGCGCCCTGCCCGTCTCCACGCCCGAGGCGCTTACCGGATTGCTGCGCCAGATCGCAAAAACCTGATTTGCGATTGCCGTGCATCCTTGGCATGAGGCGTCCATGATAAACCGCCGCAAAACCCTACTTCTCGGCACCGCCGCCGCCGCCATCCTCATCGCCCGGAGCTTCCGCGCCACGCCGCCGGCGCAGGCCGCGCAGGCTTATGAGGTCACCCATACTGATGCGGAATGGCAGAAAATCCTCACCCCCGCGCAGTACAATATTCTACGCCAGCAAGGTACCGAACCGCCCTTCTCCAGCCCGCTGTTGAACGAGCATCGCAAAGGCACCTTCAACTGCGCCGGTTGCGCCCTGCCGCTTTATTCATCCGCCACGAAGTTTGACTCCGGCACAGGCTGGCCGAGCTTCTGGCAGCCTCTGCCCAACGCCGTCCTTACCTCGGATGATGACTCCCTCGGCATGGACCGCACCGAAGTCCATTGCCGCCGCTGCGGGAGCCACCTCGGCCACGTCTTCCCCGACGGCCCACCGCCGACGGGGCTGCGCTACTGCATGGACGGATTGGCGCTGACATTTACGCCGGGCTGAACGGCTGAAACAATGGCCATCCCCGCGCAAGCGGACTCCTCTTTTTCGAGACACCGGTCAAGAAGGTCCCCGCTTTCGCGGGACTCACGGGTGTAGGGTTTACGCCGTCGCCCTTTCCTCCGCCCCAATGCCTAGTTGCTTCAACTTTCGGTGCAGGGCGCTGCGCTCCATGCCGACGAAGTTAGCGGTGCGGCTGATGTTGCCGCCGTGGCGCAATAGCTGGGCCTGCAGGTATTGCGTTTCGAACACGTCGCGGGCCTCGCGGAGCGGCAGGGCCATCACATCCGCCGCCGGGTCAATCGCCAGCGCGCGCGGCGCGTGGGCGGCGAGTTCGGTGGGGAGGTGCTCGGCGCGGAAAATCTCGGTTTCGCCGGAGCGCATGATCATCATCCAGTCCATGATGTTGCGCAGTTGCCGGACATTGCCGGGCCAGTCATGCGCCTGCAGAGCCGCTATCGCATCGGACGCCAGTTGCCGCGCCGGCAAGCCGGAGGCTTCCGCCGCGCGCGCCAGAAAATCCGCCGCCAGGGCCGGAATATCCTCCCGCCGGTCTTTCAACGAGGGTACGCGCAACGGCACCACGGCGAGGCGGTAATACAGGTCTTCGCGGAACCGGCCGGCGGCGATTTCGCCGGTCAGGTCGCGCGCGGTGCTGGCGATGACGCGGATATCCACTTTTACGCGGGATGATGCCCCGCCGCCCACACGCTCAAAGCTCTGCTCCTGCAGCACGCGAGCGATTTTGCCCTGGGTTTCCAGGGGCATTTCGGAAACCTCGTCCAGCAGCAGCGTGCCGCCATGGGCGCGTTCCAGCACGCCCACACGGCGCGATGGCCCGGAGGCATCAGCGTTGGCTTCCACGCCGAACAGCTCCTGCTCGAATTTCTCCGGCGCCAGAATCGCGCAGTTCAACGCCACGAACGGACCCTCCGCCCGGCGGGATTTGGTGTGGATCATCCGGGCCACCGTCTCCTTGCCCGCCCCCGGCGCGCCGGCGATCAACACACGCGAACCGGTGGGCGCCACCCGGTCAATCGCCGCGCGCAGTGCCACGATCGCGTGGCCATCGCCGGTCAGCGTCGTCTCCGGCCCCACGCGCAGCCGCAATTCCGCGTTTTCCGCCGCCAGCTTCGCCGCCTCCAGCGCCCTGCGCACCACCAGCAGCAGCCGGTCCGAGTTGAAAGGCTTCTCGATAAAATCATAAGCGCCGCGCTGAATCGCGGCGACCGCGGTTTCGATCGTCCCATGCCCGGAGATCATCACCACCGGAACGCGCGGCTCTTCCTGGTGCATCACGTCCAGTATCCCGATGCCATCCAGCTTGGAGCCTTGCAGCCAGACATCCAGGATCACCAGCCCCGGCCGGCGCGCCCGGTAGGCCGCAATTGCCTCATCCGATGTTCCGGCGCTCCGGGCCTCAAACCCCTCATCGCGCAGAATCGCTTCCACCAGCATCCTTATATCCGGCTCATCATCAACAATAAGAATCTCAGTCATTGCGCCGCGCGCCCCTCAGCCATTTCCTGCAAGTGTTTCTCTCCCGATGCGACTTCAGCGGATGGCAGCACCAGGCTCACCGTCGCCCCCTGCCCGCCAGCCGCTTCGCTCAATTCTAGCCGGCCGCCATGGTCCTCCATGATCTTGCGTACGATGGCAAGGCCAAGCCCGGTGCCTTTCGGCTTATGCGTCACATAGGGTTCGGTCAGCCGCGCCCGGTCTTCCTCCGGCAGCCCCACGCCATCATCCGTCACGCTGATCACCGCATCGCGCCCCTGCCCGAACACCCGAATGGCCACCTGGTGCGCGCCCTCCCGCATCCCCACCGCATCCACCGCGTTCTGCAATAAATTCGTCACCGCCTGGCCGATCAACCGGCGGTCGCAGACTGCCCGCAAATCGGGCGTTTCAATCTCCACCTGCCACTCGATCCTGGGGCTCGCCACGCGCTGCAGCACCAGCGTCTCGCGCACGATCCGCTCCAGCGATTCGCCGCGCATCACCGGCGCCGGCATGCGCGCAAAGGTGGAAAACTCATCCACCATACGCCCGATATCGCCCACATGCCGGACGATGGTATCCGCCATCTGCGCGAACCCTTCGGCGTCCGAGGTGATCTCCCGGCCGAAGCGGCGCTTCAGCCGTTCCGCGGAAAGCTGGATGGGGGTGAGCGGATTTTTGATCTCATGGGCAATGCGCCGCGCCACATCCGCCCAGGCGGCCTTGCGCTGGGCGGAAAGCAGCTCCGTCACGTCATCGAAGGTCACGATAAATCCGTCCGCGACGCCGCCCTTGAACTCGGCGCCGATCCGCACGAGCAGCATCCGCTTGGCCATCGCCGGCCCGTGTTCCAGCTCCGCCGTTACCGGTTTTTCAGGCGCTGCGACCACCGCATCGATCAATGGCGAGAATTCCGGCGCCACATCGGCCAAGCGCTGCCCTACCTTTTCCAGCAAATCCACGCCCAACAGCTCCGCCGCGGCGCGGTTCGGCAGTTCGATCCGCCCGGCGCCATCAAGGCCGATCACCCCGGCGGACACGCCCGCCAGGACGGTTTCGGTAAACCGCCGCCGCTCATCGAGCTGCCCATACGCATCCATCAGCTCCGCCCGCTGCGCCGCCAGCTGCCCGGTCATGCGGTTAAAGGCGCGTGAGAGTGCGGCGACGTCATCACCCGGCGCGGTTTCCGGCACCCGGACCGTCAAATCCCCTGCCCGCACCCGCTCGGCGGCGCGCATCAGATGCCCGATGGGCCGGGCGATCTGGTTGGCGATGACGAGGCCGATCAGCACGGCGGCGGAGAGCACCAGCAGCGCCACGGTTGCAAAAATCAAGGCGAAGGAAATTTCCAGCCCCGCGCGGTTGCGCGATAGACGCTGATATTCGGCGACAGCCTCCTCGGTCCGCTGCACGTGGTCCAAAATCGCCGGGTCGATCGGCCGCTCAATAAGAAGCATCAGGGGTGGCGTTGAATCCAGCTGCACCACCGCCTGCTCCAGCGTCGCATCCGGCGCGCTTATCACCACCACCTGGCCGGAACTGGCGCTGGCAATTTCGGTCGCGCTGGGAAGCGCCGCCCCCATCCCCGCCAGCAAGCCGGCCGAGGCGATCACCTGCTCGGTGACCGGCTCAAAAATCACCGCCTGGGTCAGCCCGCGCATCGCCGTCTGTTGCACTAGAAATGCCGCGAAACCGTTGGCATCACCGACAAAAACCGGCCCGTTCTGGGATAGATCATTGGCAATCGCCAGCGCATCCAGCCGGATGTCGTTGGTATGCTCGTCCAGATAGCCTTGCGCGACCTGTGAGCTTTCATCGAGGGCGGTCTGCACACGCTGGTTGAACCAGGCCTGGATGCCGATGTTGAAGAACACGGTCGCGAATACCGCGACCAGAATCGCCGGGACCGCGGCGACCCCGCCGAACAGGAACACCAGCCGCACATGCAGCCGCGCCCCCGCCGCCCCGCGCCTACGCTCCAGCACCACGCGCGTAACACGCCCAACCAGCACGATGATGAGCAGCAAAAGTGCGGCGAAATCCGCGACACTCATGCCCACCGCAACGGATGAATGCACCCCCAGCTTCACCCGCCCGGCCAGAATCGCAAACGTCGCAATGCCGAGGATGAGTGCGATCGAGGCCAGCAGCAGGGTGGAGACGCGCCCCAGCGCAATATCCAGCGCGTGCGAAGCGCCGGTTTGCCGCGCCGGCGCCGGTTCAGACCCCGACATGACTCTCCCTACCCGACACGTCTTTGCACGCCGATGCCATGTTCGCGGATTTTCTTGCGCAGCGTGTTGCGGTTAAGCCCAAGCAACGCCGCCGCGCGGATCTGATTGCCGCGCGTCTCGGCCAGGGTCATCCTTATCAGCGGCCGTTCCAGCTCAGCCAAGGCGCGCTCATAGAGCACGCCTTCCTCGCCGCTTTCGCGAATCGCGGCGAGCAACCGGCTCACATGCCGCTCCACCACCGTCGCCATCGTATCCGATTCATCGCCACGCACCGGTGCGGATTCCTCCGCCGCCACGTAATCAGCCAATTCGGGCGCCAATATGGCCTCCGTTATCACCGGCTGCGGTACCAGCGCCGCGAGACGGCGGATCAGGTTTTCCAGCTCCCGCACATTGCCTGGCCAGCGATAGGATGAAAGCATCGCCATCGCGCCCGGATCGATCGACTTCGCCGGCAGGCCCTCGCTCTGCGCCTTGTTCAGGAAATGCTGGGCCAGCACGGGAATATCATCGGGCCGTTCGCGCAAGGGCGGCAGGCGGATGGGCACTACGTTCAGGCGGTAGAACAAATCCTCGCGGAACTGGCCGCTGCGGATCAGCGCCCGCAAATCCCGGTGCGTCGCCGCGACAATCCGCGCATTGGCGCGAATCGGCTGGCGGCCGCCGACGGTGGTGAATTCACCCTCCTGCAACACCCGCAGCAGGCGGGTTTGCGCTTCCGGCGGCATGTCGCCGATTTCGTCCAAAAACAGCGTGCCGCCATTGGCTTGCTCGAACCGGCCGACATGGCGGTTGGTGGCGCCGGTAAACGCGCCGCGCTCATGGCCAAACAGCTCACTCTCAATCAATTCGCGCGGAATCGCCGCCATGTTGATGGCGACGAACGGGCCGGCGCGGCGGCGGCCGTAGTCATGCAGCGCGCGGGCGACCAGTTCCTTGCCCGCCCCGCTTTCGCCGTTGACCATCACCGTGAGGTCGGTGGTCGTCAGCCGCGCGATGACGCGATAAATTTCCTGCATCGCTGGGCTGCGGCCGATCAGCGGCAGCGCCTCATCCGGCTGTTTGGCGCCTTCCGTATTCGCCGTCTGCGGCAGTGGCTGCTTCAGGGCGCGGTCCACCACCGCCAGCAAATCGGCCAGATCAAACGGTTTTGGCAGATAATCAAACGCGCCGCGCTGGGTGGCCTGCACCGCGGTGGTGAGCGTGGATTGCGCGCTCATGACGATGACCGGCAATTCCGGACGGATGCGGCGGATGCGGGGTACGAGATCCAGCCCGTTTTCA
>Ga0116226_10007096_pt1 | contig 10096 bp, 9 predicted proteins | sample S1TSphfallax_FD_89692 | JGI IMG/M metagenome (GOLD analysis project Ga0116226, IMG submission 89692) | Host-associated microbial communities from peat moss isolated from Minnesota, USA - S1T2_Fa - Sphagnum fallax MG | ecosystem: Host-associated > Plants > Peat moss > Unclassified | place: USA...
CTTGATCACGCCAAAAATGTTGCCGCTCGACTATTCGCGCCAGATCACCCGCGAATGGACTCGATTTCGGACCGGCTATTAACGGCGCGCGGCGCAAGCCCCTGCTGATCGTCGCCGTCTGGCTCGTGCTCGCGCTCGCGGCCACGCCATTCGCGACTCGGATCCACGATGTGCTCGATCCCGCGGTCCGCTTGCACGGTAGTGAGTCGGAACGCGTCGACACCGCCCTGCGCGAGCGCTTCAAATCGCCCTTCACCCAGATCGCGCTGTTGCACGTGGAGAGCGGGCTCGACGCGCGCACGGCCGACGGCCAAGCCGTGCTGAAGCGGGTCACCGCCGCGATCCGTACCGCGCCGGGCGTGCAAGGGGAGATGTCCTATCTCGACAATGCCGACTCGATGTACCTCGGCACGGACGGCAGTCCGATCATCATCGTCGGCTTGACCACCACGGACGGCGCCGGCAGCCGGGCGGCCGGCACGCCAGCGGCAGGCGCCCTGGCGGCTCGCCTGTCGGTGATGCAGAACTTGCGGCACACCACCGACGCGTTGCGCACCGAACTTACGCCCCTTCATCCGGACATCGGCTTCGGCTGGACGGGCGAGACGGTCGTCTATGCCGACATGCGCCGGGTCAGCAGCGAGGAAACGAGCAAGGCCGAATTGCGGGTACTGCCCATCACCCTGGTACTCCTGCTGATCGCCTTCCGCAGCTGGCTTGCGGCCATTCTACCCATGCTGTGCGGGGGACTGACGATCTGGATTTCCTTGGGCGCGGTTGCCGCGTTGAACCGCGTGTGGCCATCGTCGCTCATCGTGGTCAGCATCATCAGCATGGTCGGGCTCGGCCTCAGCATCGACTATGCGCTGCTCGTCGTCAGCCACTACCGGGACGGACTCGAACAGCGACTCACACCCGCCGAGGCCGTGGCGCAGGCGGCACGCCATGCCGGCCGTACCGTCGCACTCTCCGGCTCGGCCGTCGCCATCGGCTTTGCAGCGATGCTGATGGTTCCCGTCAGCGAGGTGGCCTCCGTCGGCCTCGGCGGCTTGCTGGTGACCACCGTGGCCGTGCTGGTGGCGAGCACCCTGCTGCCGGTGCTCTTGGCCTGGGCCGCGCCGTGGCTCGACGCGGGCGCACGGCGCACGGACCGCGCGGGCGTCAAAGTCGGCGATGCCGTCCCGGACGCCGACCCCGTCACCGGCCGCCGCTGGCGGCGTTGGGCACGCTGGGTGGCAAGACATCCGCTCGCCGTCCTCGTGGGCGCCGGGCTGCCACTCCTGCTGCTGGCGGCGCAGGCAACCCACCTGCGCATCGACCTGCCGCGCGGCCGCTGGTTGCCGGACAGCGCAGAATCGATTCGCGTGCTGCACGGCATCGATGGCGTCGCCCGCGGCAATTTCGGCCAGATCATTCCGGTCGTCCTCGAACTGCCGCAGGGAACGACCCTGCACGACGAGGCCGGCTGGCGCGCCGAGTCGCGCCTCGTCAGGCACTTCGCCCGCGATCCCCGGATTCAGCATGTGTGGGCGGTCACCACCTTGAACCCGGTCCCGCTCGGCGGTCCGGAGATCCTGGGGCGACTTCCCGATTCGGTGCGGCGCAGTTTCGTCAGCGCGGACGCGAGCGCCGGCCTCATCGAGTTGTTGCCGCGGACCACCCTGACGGCCGCCGACGCGACGGCGCTGGTGCGCGACATTCGCGCCGCGAGCCCCAAGGAACTCACGGGACTTGCCGGTACGCGATTCGACGTGGGCGGCGCGCCGGGGTTCAACGTCGATTACGAAAATGCGATCCGGGGAGCGCTCGGCCCCCTCGTGGTGGGCGTGGTCGGCGCCACGCTCCTGGTCCTCTCGCTGGCATTTCGTAGCATCCTCATTCCCGTCAAGGCCGTGGTCTTGAACTTGCTGTCGGTGGCGGCGGCGTTCGGCGCCGTCGCCCTGGTGTTTCAAGACGGGTACGGGTCGCGGCTGGTGGGCTTGCCCGGAGCGATGGCCGGCGGCTTTCCCATCGTGCCGGTGCTCGTGTTCTGCATCGTCTTCGGCTTGAGCATGGACTACGAAGTGTTCATCGTGGCGCGCATCGCCCACTACCGGCGCGCCGGCTTTAACGACGCAGACGCCTTGGTCGAGGGGCTCGCCCGCACCGGCCGCGTCATCACGTTCGCCGCGCTCATCATGGTGATGATCTTCGGCGGCTTCATCTTGGGTGACTTCATCGTCATCAAGATCCTCGGGTTTGCCTTGAGCACCGCGGTGCTCGTGGACGCCACCGTGGTCCGCCTGGCGCTGGGGCCCGCGCTCATCCAACTCGCGGGGCGCTGGAATTGGTGGCCGGGGCGCTAGAATTTCGTGGCCGGGGCGTTGAATCACGCCGGTCGTGGGGTACGATGAGTCCCTCGCGGCATCGAACCCTGGCGCAAGGAGCACTCACATAGCGATCCTCTCGTTCGAAATCATTTCCGTGCCGGTATCCGATCAGGAGGGCGCAAAGAATTTTTATCGGGACATCCTCGGCTTCGAGCTGCTGCGCGACGAACCCATGGGCCCAGAGAGCCGCTGGATCCAGCTGTCGCCCCCGGGTTGTGCCACCACGATCGCGCTCGTCACCTGGTTCGACGCCATGCCCCCGGGCGCGCTCCAGGGCGTGATGCTCAACGTGACCGACATCGAGGCCGAGCACGCCGTCTTGAGCGCCCGCGGCCTGCCGCTGTCACCCATCGGCCAGGAACCCTGGGGCCGCTACGCGATGTTCAACGATCCCGACGGCAACGGCTGGATCCTTCGCGAGCCTCCGGCCGGGGAACTCCCGGGCGGAACGCCGGCCTAGCGGGCCGCGACCTCAGGCGCGGGCAGCGTCACCGCCGGGGCGGCCACCAACGGCTTGATGCCGAACGTCGGATATACCTCGGCCGGGTCCCGCACTTGGTGGTTCACCGCGGGCCGCTTGAAGCGCTAGGAGGTCTGCGGCGTGCGCGAGCGCGTCGTCCTTGGTGGCCAACAAGATGTTGCCCTCGCGTCGGCGCAACAGATAGGTAAACCTATCCTTGGCCGCCGGCTTCGCGGCGCGCAGCAAGAACAGCGACGGAAAGAGTTCGCTGATCACTGCGTCGGGCGCACGGCCCAGCCCGGGACCAGCACCCACAGCGCGACGAGAGCGCGGAGCGCGAGCCAATCAATCTTCACGGACATCCCCTAATTGTTCCAGTGCCAATCACGGCTCGACGCACGACATCCGCCCCCGGGAGCGCCGGTCCAGGCACGGCCGCGAACGAACCTGCCGCTCGGCGCACCGGTTGCCACCCCATCCTTGAGCGCCTGCACGCCATTGACCCAAACATCATCGACCCCGGTCGCCAGCTGGTGGGGATGTTCGTAGGTCGCATGATCCTGGACCGTGGCCGGATCGAAAATCACCACGTCCGCAAAATAGTCGCGGCGCAACCGCCCGCGATCTTTCAACGACAGCATGCCCGCCGGGAACGCCGTGAGCTTGCGAATCGCCTCCGGCAGCCCGATCACGTGCTCGTCGCGCACGTACTTGGCCAGCAAGCGCACGAAGTTGCCATACGCCCGCGGATGATTATTCTCGAGCAGGAACACGCCCTCAGGTGCCGGCGCGGCCTCGTCCGAGCCGAAACTCACCCAGGGCAGCGCAATCTGCCGCCGGATATTCTCCTCCGACATCAAAAAATACGCGACGTCGACCCGCGCCCCATTCTCGATGACCAGATCGATCGCCGCATCCTGCGCACTGACCCCGCGGTCGTGCGCGATCTGCGCCAGCGTCTTGCCGATCAGCGGTCTGAGCGCCGGATTCTTGAACCCCAGGATCAGTGTCCCATCAGCTCCCGCCCGCAGCATGAGGTTCTCCCAAGACGGGTGGGGATCATTCATCTCCGTGATGACCCGTGCCCGCGTCGCGGGGTCCTTGAGCCGGGCGATCCACGCCTCGAGCCCGCCATCCTGCACCCACGGCGGCATCGCCGCATCGAGACCCGTCGCACCCGCGGTGTATGTATACATGTCCGCGGTGATCCGCGTCCCGGCGGCCCGCGCCGCCTCGACCCGCGCCACCACGCTGTCAAGCTTTCCCCAATTCGGCTGACCCGACACCTTGAGATGGTAGATCTCGGCCGGCGCGCCGGACGCCTTCGCGATGTCGATGGTTTCTTGAACCGCCTCGAGCACGCGATCACCCTCCGAGCGCATGTGCGCGATATAGATCCCGCCACACCGTGCCGATTCCTCCGCAAGCGCAATCAACTCCGGCGTCTTTGCATATTCATTCGGAGCGTAGATCAGCGCCGTGGTCAGTCCGAGCGCGCCCTCTTCCATGGACTGCCGGACCAGTCTCCGCATGGCGCCCAACTGCTCCTCATTGGGCGCGACGTCCGCTTCGCCGAGGAGGTTCGTCCGCACCGTCCCTTCCCCGACGAAGGACGCGACGTTGGGTGCGATGCCGCGCTTCTCCAGCTCGCCGAGATATTGGCCCAAAGTCGTCCAATCGACGGCGTAGTGAATATCCGCCTGACGCTGCACCATCAGCTGCTGCATGGTCGGCGTCAACGGTCCCATCGAATCCTCACCCATCACCTCCAGCGTGACGCCCTGGCGGAGATCGCTCAACGCCCGACCATCCGCCAGCAGCGACTCCTCCGGGTGAGCGAGCATGTTGATGAACCCCGGCGCCACCGCCCTACCCCCCGCATCCACCTCGACACGACCGTGTCCCCGAGCATGCTTGCCCACGTAAGTGATCCGATCCCCATCGATGACGACGTCGCCACGGTAAGGGGGCCCGCCCGACCCGTCATAGATCAGCCCGTCGCGGATGATCGTATCGTGCCGCGAATCCCCAATGCCCACGACCGCGGCCCCGGCGTCCCCCGCAACGGCCACAGCCGCGACGACGGCAAGGGCGAGCCAACCGCCCGACGCGGTCAACGCCAAGGTCAAGAAAATCGGTCGCATACCATCCCCTTCATCTTTCTACTCGCAATCTATCGCCAGTATGGACGACGAAGGCTCGAGATCAGCAATCCGGTGATACACTGATTTCGCTTGATCAAATGAATTAATCTCGAACGAGCAAGGAAACTCCCATGGCAAACATCAAAGTTGCCGCCGCCATCGGAACCTATGTCGGCCTCACCACCGCGGTTTTCGGACAATCGCCCGACCTTGACCCGGACAGCGCCGCCCTTGCCAGATACACGGTCACCCGCCTATCAAATATTCCCGGAGGGACGGCATCGTACCCGGCCGCTGTCAACGCCGCGGGCGAGGTAGCGGGCACCGCCTACGATAACGGCACCTGCCACGCAGGCTGCCCCATCATCTGGTCTGGCAAGACGCCGAAGTTCCTGGGCCAGCTGCCTGGTTTCCAGTACGGCAGTGTCAACGGCATGAATGATCTGGGTCAGGTTGTCGGCACGATGTACGCGGCGCCCACGGCCTCCGACGGTATTCAACCCGAGGTTGGGTTTCATGGAACGAGCTACGCCATCGTTTGGGACGGAACCAAGCCCACGATTCTCGGGAAATTGGCCGGGGATTGGCCCAACAATAGCGCCACCGGCATCAACAACGCAGGCGAGGTGGTGGGATGGACTCATAACGTAGACGGCCCGGACCGAGCCCTGCTTTGGCACGGCACCGCCCCCCACGCATTGCCGATAGGGTGTTATTTCCAACCGATCATCAACGGGCCCGGGTTGATTGCTTGCACAAACGCGGCGCAGGAGGTGTCCGTCGTCGACGCGGGCAAGGTGACCATACTGCCGCAGTTGGGCGGCGGTAGCGTGCCCTACGGCATCAACGACACGGGTTTAATCGTCGGTATCAGCACCACCCCATCCGGCGAAACGCATGCCGTGGCGTGGAAGCACGACCGCATCATCGATATCGCACCCCAAGGCATACCCTACAGCACAGCAAACGGCGTCAATGCCCAGGGTCACATCGTGGGCTCCGCGGTTCCAGCGGATAACGTGAGTTATGCGGTTTACTGGCCCCATTCCAAGGCGAAACCCCAGGATTTGAACAAACTGATTAGCGCCAGCGATGCCGCCAAGTACCAGCTAGCCGAAGCGGTCGCGATCAACGATCAATGCACGATCGTCGCGTGGGGGTCGGAGGGCCCAGCCTTGATCTACTACACCTTCGTGCTCACCTTGAAACCCGAATTTGAGTGCCAGTGAGTACCTCTGAGCGCCGAGGTGCCGCGTAGCGTGGGTGTCTCATCCCCGCATCCAAGGCGCAACGCACACTGAGCATGCGCGCTGATCAATATCCAGCGGCTCCCCAGCCGACTCGTCAATACCAACCGGGCGGGATCGTGACAGCCGCGAACGCCTCGACCCGACTATGTGAGTAACTTCTCGTAGCGCCAGACCTCGAGTGGAAACGTTCCACTCCCGGCCTCCAACTGTTCGATCACCGTTCCGGTGCGAATCCAATCTCGCTTCTCGTAGAACCTGGCGGCGCGCTCATTGCCGATCGCACAGGCAAGCCAAGCTTTAAGCACACCGTCCGTGCTCAGGCGACGTTCAGCGTCGAGGATCAGGGCAGCAGCGACGCCCGTGCCGCGCGCCTGCGAGGAAACATACAGCTGGTTCAGCTCCGAGCCCTTCGTTATGCAAAAGCCAATCGGCGCATCCGCCGGACCGACCACCCGCACCCGATCCAAGGCGGCCATGAGGCGTTCCTGAAAACTCTTCAGCGTACGTAGCCGAGCCAGTTCTTCGGGTACCAGTTGCCCGTGTGCATCTCGCCACCCGTCGAACCATATCGTCGCCAGCTGATTGATTTCCGATGCCTCGGCGTCTCTTATCGTCATGCAGCCGCCCCACCCTCGATCGACCTACGATCCTGTCCCATCTGCCCAGGAGCAATGTCCGACTAACTTCACATACCACGCTCCCTCGCGACACGCGTCAAGTGATGAAAGCATGCTGTTTGTCTCGAAAGGCGCGCGTTAAGTTGCCGAGAGCGCACTGATCGTCACGTAGTATCCGTCCGGATCCCGGAGGGAGAACTCCGGCGTTTCAGTGTTGGGGTTCAGGTGTGGCTCCTCGTCGAGTGCCGAAACCAGAGCGCGACTCCGCTGAAGCGCCATCTCGAAATCATCGACGCGGAAAAACAGCACTAGCCCGTTCCCCGGTACCGCCGTGTCCGGGCTCATCAAGGACGGGTGATCGTGCGAGCCCCACTCGTGCAGGCACAGCAACACGGTTCCATCCGCGTCGCAGATCTGACCCCAGTAATCATGAGCCGGCGCCGTTACAGGTTGCCCCAACAACGACTGATACCAGGCGAAGCTCACGACAACGTCTTTGACGCCGATGATCGTCCACGTTCGTTTCATCGTGTTACCGGCATAGGTCTCGCCGCACTCACCCCCGCTTCGGACCAGTGTCCGCATAACATTCTATATGCCCCTCCCCTACGGCACGCGTCAAGCACTGAATCCGTGGTGTTTCTAATGTTTGGCATCGAGTGCTTTGTAAGCAGGTCACATGGCGCTGCCGAAATCCCACCGGATCATGCTTGACCATGTCGAACATTTTGGTGGCAAGCAAGCCCGCATAGAGGAAGTTCACCAGATAGAACGAGTCTTCGACCATGACATGCAGTCTTCACGTCCGCCCCGGACAAGTTGCCATCAGCTATAGGCCGAACCGGCCTGTTCGGGTGGCAGATAGGATTGCTTGAACGTAAAGGCTGACGGACTCGGACCATGGACTCGAAGATGCTCGAGTTTGGCCTTCGCCTCCGCCACCGTGGGAAGATGACTCGTCGGGACCCACCAAAGGACGGTAGTCGCGCCCGACATAGGCAGAAACCACTCTCGACGCCTACGCATGATCTCGACGTGCCCGGATTGGAAGGCGTAGTCACTTAAAGACGTCACATCGTTCCACACCGATAGGTTGACAACGTAGTTATTGCCAAAGAGCCGCATCGCCATGGCCTCTTCGCTCTCGTCCTTGAGGCGCCACACAAACCCCGGCGCCTGATCGGCAAGGGCGTTGATTCTGTCGAGATTGTTCACGAAATCAACCATCACGGGCGATTCGAGCGCTTCCCGCATCTTCGCGATGTTCAATTGCGCAAGCTGATAACCAGACATCAATCAGTCTCCGAGCGGACACCCCAACTCAGCAACGTCATCATTCACCCCCGCCCGGGAACAGTGTCCGAATAACATTATCTATATGCCGCTCCCCCACCACACGCGTCAAGCGAAGAAACGACGCTGTTTGCGGCGAAATGAGTCTACGCTCACGACGGTGATGGCGCCCGCCTCATCGGGCATTGGATAGCGCAACTGGGTAAGCCATCGCTACTACCTCACGATGGGCGATGCCAGAATTGTGCGACGCCAGTCTGCGCCGATCTGCTGCTAAACTTGGCGTCAATGACCACGCCTTCAGCCACGCCGACGCTCACTCCGCCCGCGCCCATGACGCGCGCGGCACTCGAGCTTCTCTTGGGCGATAGCCCGTTTCAACGCGTACTCGGGCTTTCTCTCGAGTCATTCGACCTGGCCGCACAGACCCTGACGCTGCGCGCCGCGTACGGTCCCGCCGTCGAGCGTCAGCCCGGCACCGGCCAGTATCACGGCGGCGTGATCGCCAGCCTGATCGACATCGCCGGGGACTTCGCGTTGATCGCCGTGCTCGGTTACGGCGTACCCACCATCAATTTCCGCGTCGATTACCTGCGACCGGCGACCCGCACCGATCTGTTCGCGCGCGCGCGGATCCGGCGTGCCGGCCGCACCATCGGCGTCGTCGACATCGACGTCACCGACAACCAAGACCGGCTGATCGCGCTGGGCCGCGGCTGCTACGGCACTCAGGGGGGCTGATGAGAGCGGTTCTTACCCTTGCACATGGCGGCTTGGACATGCTGCGCTATCGCAGCGATTACCCGACGCCCGAGCCGGCAGCCGGCGAGGTACGCGTGCGCGTGGCGGCGACGGCGGTGAACTTTCACGACATCTTCACGCGCCGCGGCATGCCCGGGGTGCGCCTCACGCTGCCCGTGATCGTAGGCTCCGACATTGCCGGCACGGTCGACGCCCTTGGCGCGGACGTGCCCTCGCACTGGCTCGGCAAGCGCGTGCTCATCGATCCCGTGATGCGCGATACCGATCGCTCCGGCATGATCGGTGAGACGGTGGATGGCGGACGTGCCGAATTCGTGGTCGTGCGCCACTCCATGCTCATCGAGGTGCCGACAGCCGTCACCCTGGAACAGGCGGCGGCGCTGCCGCTCGCCTATGGCACCGCCCACCGCATGCTGATGACCCGCGGACAGCTCGCCCGCGGCGAGCGCGTGATGGTGCTCGGCGCCAGCGGCGGCGTCGGCATCGCCTGTGTGCAACTCGCCGTGCATGCCGGCGCAGAAGTGCTGGCATTCGCCAGCAGCGATGCAAAGCTCGAAGCGCTCAAGGCGCTGGGTGCAACCCACGTCGCGAACTACACCACCACGCCATTCCTCGATACCGTCAAGGCGGTGTACGGCAAACCGCGCATCAACGGTTCCGGCGGTGTGCACGTCGCCGTGAATTTCACCGGCGGCGACACGCTGCCGGCCACCCAGCGCTGCGTCAAGAAGCACGGCCGCATCCTTTGCTGCGGCGCCACCGCCGGCTATGAGTTGACGCTCGATGCCCGCTACTGGTGGACCTACGAGCACACCATGATCGGTTCCGACGGCTGGGAGCCTGATGACCTGCGCGCCCTGCTCGATGCGGTCGCGAGCGGGCGACTGACCCCGGTCATCGACCGCATCCTCCCCCTCGAGGACGCTGCCGAGGGCGAACGACTGCTCGAAAGCCGCGGGGTCATCGGCAAGGTGCTCCTCACTCCGTGAGCACCGTCACCACCACGAGCACCGCGAGCGCCGTGACCACCACTCCGCCCTTCGGCTTGCACAATCTCGGCGACATCCTGCGCCTACCGGCGCACGGCGATCTGCCCGCCATCATCGATCTGCGCGACCCCGCCGCGACCCGCCGCTGGTCCGCGTTCGAGTTTGATGCCCTGTGCCAGGCCGTGGGTCGCGGTCTTGAGCGTCGCGGCCTC
>Ga0116226_10007098_pt1 | contig 10096 bp, 7 predicted proteins | sample S1TSphfallax_FD_89692 | JGI IMG/M metagenome (GOLD analysis project Ga0116226, IMG submission 89692) | Host-associated microbial communities from peat moss isolated from Minnesota, USA - S1T2_Fa - Sphagnum fallax MG | ecosystem: Host-associated > Plants > Peat moss > Unclassified | place: USA...
CTTGGGCATTGAGGGAAATACAGACAACGATTTCTTCTACACCAGAAGAATTCACAAAAAGAAAGGGGATAACACCTTCATAGTACCATCATGATGCTCTGAAGACATGTTTGACAAGCTGATCGTCAAAGAGTCAACTCAATCTCACTAAGTTCCAGAGGTTCAAAATATCTTCAGTCAATAAGGTAAGCCCCGATTGCAAACTGCCCAGCCCATACATCTTTGGGTCTTCTATCAAGAATCCTGCAAATACTGACAACAAAATCTGGTCAGTACAGAGTCACTGGGTCACAGATATCCCATTCTTTGCCATGCATGCAGCCAACCTTCTACAGTAAAACTCAGAATCGTCCCTGTTCACAAGAAACTGAAGCCATGAGCTTCAATGTGGAGTATTGGCCAGCATCCCCAGAGTAAATGGTGCCAACATTGGGCCTCAGCACAGGCATTGGTTCTGCGGCTTTGAGCATTGGTGGTGCTTGTAGGATCAAGATAGGACTCCCTAATTCCAGAGCCTCCTTGACTTTCATCTGAACACCAGACTTTGTCCCCCCCCCTGCATCATGTCATGCCTCCAATCTCTTTGACCAGTGCACAGAATTGGGTGTTGCCAGAAGTGTCTGTCCATAGCCACCAGGGTAGCTGACTGTCCTCACAATATGTCATACTTTTAGTATTAGCAGGAGATGAGCACACAAATGGTGACTCCAATGGGGTGCTTCTGTCGTGCTTTGAGCTTGCCTGTGACACAAACCCTAAACCCTAAACCCTAAACCCAGCACCATTCAGCATCTGGCATGAGCACCAGGGTAGCTGAATGTCCTCACAATACATCATACTTTTAGTAGCAGGATATGAGCACACAAATGGAGACTGAAATGGTACTACTGCCATGGTTTGAGCTTGACTGTGACACAAACCCTAAACCCTAAACCCTAAACACAACACCATTCAGTATCTTGCATGAGCATGAACTGCTTTTCCTAATGGAATTGCAACATCAGGAATTGAAGCATTGAAGCATCAAGAAGCATTGCAAAACTTTTTGCACTGTAGGTGTTTTACTTTTTTGCCTTTAAACCCACCCATAAAACTGAAATTGAGACTAAAAACAGCTAGGAGACTACTAATAGCAAACCACCTTGACCAATCAGAGAAACAGGGCACAGATCATAGTTATTACACTCTTCACTAGCAGGTACACACGTTTTGCTGTGCCATTTATCAGCATCAGCAAAATGTGCAACCATGCAAGAGCAAAACCAATTTCCTGAGCCAAACCGGCACATTTTAGTTTTTCTTCATTCCCTTTTGATATCCAGGGTCGCATACTGACCACCAGTGGGCTTAGATCTTCTAAGGCTGATCTCTGCACACACTTTGGCAGTGCTTTTCCTTCATCTCCTTACTGCCCAACAACATTTTTTTTATTTTGGTGCGAAATTTCGCAAAAAAAACCAAAAAATAGAGGGGACTAGAATCCAAATCTAGTGGAAAAAAATTCAAAAAAAATTTGTCCAAATTTGGCAAAATTTTTTTTTCCAAAAACAGATAGAATATTATGACAAAATATTCCTTTAAAAATTTTATTTGTCACATTTTGACGAAAGTTTGCAAGAAAAAAAAACCCCCCCACTGGTTTAAACAAGTTCTAAAAACATGTTGGTGCCATTTAATGCTAAATCTCTCTTAGGATGCTTAACCAATGATGCAACAAGATATGAATTTTATTTTTAAAAGCAGTGCTGCCCAGCCTATTTTTTTTCTTCTGGCTACATTTAACAAGTTGGCTAAAAACAAATTCAACATGGATTAAATTTTTATTTATTTTTTTGGTTTTCTAGTAACCAAATGTCTACATTTTATTTTTTAAATGGCCAGATTTCTCTATTCAGCTCTAGCATGTAGCCAAAAATGTGAAGGAATCCTAAACTTTGGCTAAACTGTATTAGGAATGAATGTCATTTCAGCTCCATTACAAATATGGAAAAAGAAAAAAGAAAACCTATGCACATCATGAGGCTTATGAATGGGAGGGTTCTTACACCTACAAATAGGCATTATTTCCTCCCACCCTTGAGGAATAGCCATAATATCCCTCCCAATTTCTAAGAGCCAAATTCATGGGTACAAGGTTCCACATACACTACAAATTTTCTCTCTCTGAGTGCTTTAGGATTCTGAATTTTGTTTTTTTCATTTTTTTCTTTGTTCCCAACATGTTGCCTTCTAGTTCCCAATGGTTTCCCATCACGATCTCAATATGTTCCCCAGGTTCCCAATGTGTTCCCCAAGGGTGTTCCCAATAGCACTTCGCTTTAATCCAATTTTTTTTTGACACCACCCTAAAGTTCAATGAAGGATGTCTAATGTCCTATGGTGATCCACTCTCTAGTATAATCAAGTCAAGACTAACAATTTAGACCTTTTTTTTACTAATCAATTGCTTAAGTGGAGGATGAATTGACCATTGAGGCAAATTTGGATCAAATTGGTTTGTCATCAAATTTCTACTTAAATGCAACGATTTTATTGGGGATTATTGCCACAATTTTAGAGTGGCCAATTCCAACTCTTAGCCCTAACATGTCACCTATGGACTTGTTAGGAGTTGAAAATGGCCCTAACAGGCTATTTCGCTCACTTCACAACTTAGGTTTAAGCAATTGCAAAATGTTTAGCAATTTTTGTCGCCTTTTTACCAGCCTTCAATCCCATGATCTTGTGTTCTTCTTGCATTCTTTGCTTATATCAACAAGAAGAAGATGCAAGAAATACATTACCAAAGTTTGCAAAAATCAACACTATCATAGATGCAATTTTCTTTTTTTGTTTTGCAAATTTTCGCAACTTGGCAAGATAAAAAAGAAGTTGCAAAGAGTACAAAGGGCTTTTTTTCATAAAAAAACATGGATCTGAGTTGCCACATTATGGGGGGAAAAAAATCTAAAGTCATCACATTTAAATGTTGAACTCATGGAGGTTGCTACAAAATGAAACAAGATTTTCAAAAAGTTTTACTTTCTTGCTTGACATCTAACCAAACTTGGCTCAAATGTTGTGGATGGTCATTAGCACACCTACTTAACAAAATCGAAAAAAAAATTTGTTGTGCTCATACGCCATAATCTATTTTTTTATTTTTTTTAAATCACATTTATATATCAAAATTGATTCCTCCATGTTTGACAACCGTAGTTATACAACTTCAAAAACCACCATGTTAAACATTGGTTATTTGGTGCCATTTTATTAAACTAGCCAACAACATTGAATCACATAGTTAGGTTATATTCAAAATGTCATGTGATTAAAAAATGCAAGAAATCATGGATGGTATGATGCACACAAGGGATGGTATTATTAGTTATGTAATATGAAACAAGCTCATTCCATCGAAGAATAGTGTGAGCCTAGCAAGGCAAGCCAACGTTTCATTAAGTGGCAATGGGAATTTCCAAGGCCTATTCCAAAGCATAATTGGTCTTTAAAAATACGCAATTTTCATTTCAATGGTGTTAGGAATGGTCTATTAAAAATGACAACACACAAAATAAAAGCAATATGCAGTCGCAAGTCCCACCTAGGGAAAAGCTTGAATATTTCATCAAAATGAGTTACATGAAAAAATTGGTGATAGTTTTGATGGATTGAATAGACATGTAATTACAATATATGATTGTTTGTGAACTTGGTTGCGCATATAATTGAGAAGACTAAATGATAATTTCAATGTTCCACCCATTGCTAATAACTTAATTTTTCTTTCAATTTTGAAGGTGGTAGTTGAATCATTTTGCAAATGCCTTCATTCATGGGTTTTACCCACATTAAAACATGGAATGAACATCGTTATGAACCTAAACATTTGTAAACCAAAATTAACTTTGTTGCCAACTCCTACAAGTCCACACTTGCACAATGTTAGCATTACCATCCATCCCCCTTGTGATCTTTTCTTGTGATATGGACTTGTATTGGTTTTTTTTTTTTAATTTGATATCTTTTGCAAGTTTCTTGAATTATTTTTTTGTTTTCTTCCATGAACATGTGATCATATATATGTAAAGATTCACACACTTCTTAGCTTTACTCCATTTAAAATCTGTTTTTCTTACATTTTTGTACAATTCTATTGATGAATAGTAACAAATTCAATTTAATTTCAAGTTTTTAAATGCAATTTTCACACAATGCAAATACCATAGATTGAAGTAGGCTTCACACCATGAATCAAATGGTACATATTTGTACATTCATTTGTCCTAATATTTAAGGTTACAAGGGCATGTGAGATGTGCTTAATGTAAACATACATTTTTTTGGTCTATTTTATCATATACACAATAACATTGCACAAAATGCACATGTGTTCTTCATATTTGTTCTACTATATGAGTATAAAATGTTTAATAGTTTACTAGCTATTGTTTTAGACTTTGGAAATTAAGATAAGCCCTCATCAACAACTTGATTTTAATCATTTACTTATCATAGAATATGACAACATTTAATGGATACAACATTTCAAAATGTTAAAAACAACTATTTTTGACATTTGTAATGAATTGAAGCCTTTTGATATCCAAGCATGATAAAAATAATGGCTATCCTTATTCAGATTAAAGTTTCATGTGTTATCTAACTTTTCCCAAGGTGTTAATGTCTTCACACGTAGAAAGGTTTTTGTTATATGTTATTTGACAATGGGGATAGTTTTGAAGGAAATATTGTAGTACCTTTACCATATCGATAACAAACTGCCAAATAATTATTTAAATTTAAAATCCTAACTTTGGCACCTAGGTTTTTTTTAATTCTGAAGTTTTCAGCAGGTAATAATCATAAAAAATTAAAATATAGGAGTTCATCAATGTTATGGAACAATTTAATCTATTTAGATTTTTTTAAATTCTAATTCATTATCATGGAAGGTTTGTAATTCAAATTTCGACAATTGAACTTTCAAATTTATTAAAATTTTGGCACAAATTGTCAATAATATGTCAAATTTTTGGCAAAAGTATGAATAATAATTTAATTTATGCTGAAATGATAAAGGTACTATGATAATAATGGCAATCAATGTCAAATTTAGAAATTTAATAAACTAGTTAGTCAAAGAACAAATGTAACTTGTAATGCAAGAATCTAAGACTTGATGTAACATGCCTATTGTTCAAGGGACAATAGGTGGCACACACATCAATTGTTGTCAAACCATTTTAATCTTTTTATAAATATTATTACTTCCATAATATTGGATATTATAATATTATAGCCCAATGAATAATATATGACCAAAAGACTTGTTTTACAAACATACACATTGGGTTCACAAGCTTAATAAATGATTCAAAGGTGTTGCAAAAGTTTGATTTATATTACCAATATTTTATAATGGCTTGTTTATTCTTATAATAATAAAAAGACAAAGATTAATATACTATAGTACCTTGGTAGGTTTAGTATTAAATTATCGAATAATTAATATATTTTGGGAATTTTAATTTGGTAACTTAATTTTGATTTTGAAATTTTTGATAAGTAAAAAATAAATATAGTAAATTATATTCATTATCAAAAGTTTTTAGTTGTCTTCTCATTTGGATTGTCTTCAAGAACTAGTATTATACTAAAGAGGGTCAAGGTTTCAATTTGACTACAAAGTTTGAATTATTAGGCATAATAAACTGATAAAGTTTGAAAAAATAAATAATAAATAAAAGTAATTTAATTTGTGTGGAAACCCACCAATAGGTGGGTAAAATCACACTATAGTGAGTAAAAAATGTTGTCACAAATATTTTTTTCAAAATTGTGCATTCCACCAAGTCAATATTAAATGGATTTTTCATAAAATTACTAATATAATAAAATGGTTCAAAACATAAAAAATAAAGTTGATTCAAGCCATAGGAACTTTTGGTCAAATAATTAAGATTTCAAAAAAATACATAAAATTTTAATTGATATTATAATTATTAAAAAATATATTTGTGAAAATATAAAACTCATAACAATATATTGCAAAGTGAAAATAAATTTCAAAATTTATTCAAATGATTGCCGAAGTTGATGAAATATTAAATCATATATTGACCTTGAGTTAATTGTACCATTTCAAGTCCATATGAAAAGTTCCATTCATGTGATTTCACCAAAAAAAAACCATAATAAATGACCAACCTTAGCATAAATCATTTTTATTTTTCCAAGTTTTTGTAGAAAAATGCAATTTATGCCAAAAATTTCAAAAATCCAATCAAAATATTCAAGTGTAACGCTGGAAAGCAACTAAATTTAGACCTTGGCCTTGTCCACCTAATAAATATTATTTGTTGACAATCTAACAACAAGGATAACAAGGCATTTTTGAAAATTGTTTTGGTTTAATTAAATAAATCCCTTATTTGTTGAAATTCTGAAAAAACAATTAGGCACTGAATTATTCAACATGCACAAGTGCCAAAACTGCTCAAATATTATGATAATAAGAGTTTTCATTCAAAAAAATGTAAGTGTGGGAAAAAAAAAATTTGTTAAAATTTCATTTTTTTCTCTTAAAGGTAGCAAATATTGTCTTAAAGGGCTTGTAATAAAAATTCATTATTATTATTTTTCTGTCTTCCCACTCATTTTCAAATGTGTTTATCAAAACCCTAGATGAAATGAAAAAAAAATGCCTTTTAAATAATAAAAACTTCACTAAAAAATGACTTTTTTGCCCAAGTTGAGCCCCCATGATGTGTTTTCACCCAACTCATGCATGTGATCCAATTTGAAATGATAGAAGATCTACAATCCAAGATAAATTATTTCCATTTTTTTCAAATGACAAGAAAAAAAAAAGATGTAGTTTACTAATTTTCAAAAATAATATACTTAAATATAAATAAGGTGCTTAGAATTTAATTATGAAAATATATTTTAAATATGCTTTAAATAGTTTTCATTTTAGTTAAAAATATTTTAATATTTTAATATCGTTTTACTTACAATTTATCTTCTACATATGACAATCTAGATCTTATTGGTTTAAAATTTAAAACTTCAACTTCAATTGCATGAATCTCTTGCATGCAATCTTGTTTTGCATCAATACATTTAAATTATTACACAATCCAAAAATGAAGAAAATACACTAAAAGGATCAAAGTTGATAAGCCCATGAATCTTTACATATCTATGATCCCACATTCAAGGGAAAAAAATAAAATAAAAATGAAATCATATATATATATATATATATAACAAGAAAACTACAAAATATTTTGCAAAAAAACATTGTGAAAACATATTACAAGAAAAAAACATGATGGGGAGGGCATGGTAATGTTAACAAGTGTGGACTCATAGGAGTTGACAATGTTATGAATAAACTACTCTTGATGTAACCATCAACAAGTGCAAACTTATTAATGAAATGATTAAAATTTTGATTTTAAGCTAACATGATGATTATCATGTTGGCAATAGATCAATTTTAATTACCTTACCATTAAATGTCCTATTTGCAAGTTTGGCCATATTTTCATTTATTTAAAAATTTGACATTTAGTTAACATATGTGCTAATGTTTGGAATCTATGTTTTCTCTTGATTCATTAACTATATTAATGCATATTGTTTAGTTAACATTGCATGGTACCATTAATGTCATAAAACTTGTCAACTTGGGCTTTTCTCAACTATTATTTGTGAATTTTTATTTATTTTTCATGTGTGATGATTGAAAGGTGTTGAGTATGAAAAGACAAAAAAATAAAATTCAACATGAAATTATCAAGTTGTAAACCATAAAATAGAGCATGCAAAACCACCCTTCATATTAGCTCTAGTATCTCATCATTGAAATTAAGATTTGTTACGAGCTAAGATTTTAGGTGTAAATTAACAACATCTTTTTAACATTTTATCATTACCCTAATAGAGTTGCTATGAGTTCCTATGCTCACACTATGTCCACCTTACCATGAACATAAGAGTGTTCAAAAAGTGTTTCACCCTACTTCATTTTCCTTGAAACTTTGATTTTGATTTCAAATTGCAATAATTTTGCAAATTTCCTAATTGATAAAACCCTAAATCTTTTTGCTAGATTGTAATATAATTGTCTTTTTTATTCATCAAAACCTAAATCTATCTTTTTTCTACTTGTAATAGTCACCTTCTTTGATACATGAAATTGTTTGTTGCATTGTAATAGTCATTTTTCTTGTTAATAAAATAAATAAAATCAAACTGCATTGTTTTTCCAAGATCTACAATAGTTGTTTCGCCCATTTCATAAAACCCTAAATTTGTTTCCCATGATATAATAATACTTATCTTCCTCCAATCGTGAAACCCTAAAATCCATTTACTATGTTGAAATAGTGAATTTCGTGCTTCATGAAAACCTAAATCAGACCTTCTTCAATTGATTTCCGAGACATAACAGTCGTCTTGCTCTTCCATAAAACCCTAAAATCCGGTTTCCGTGTTATAATCGTCGTCTAATTCCTCGATTATGAAACCCTAAATCCGTTCTCCGTGCTGTAATAGTCGTCTTCCTCGTTGATGAAACCCTAATAATCCAGGCCGACCTCTTGCTCGCTCCAACACTCGCAAGGCGTCGGCGGCGCCGTCCGGTCTTATAACAGCAACAATCGCAAATTCATTTTCTGTGAGTTCCGTTGAAGTTCTGTTTCTTGTGTTTGCTTTTATTGTTGACTTCTGAATAGTAAGGTGCTATTTCTTCCGCTTGCTGGAAAACGTCTTATTGGGTTCTTGCAACTTGCTTAGGGTTTGGGAGTCACTGATCAGTTACGAGAACTGCAGATGGGATTTGTGTTTTAGCTTTGCTCCTGGAGGACGAGAAGATGTTTCTTATGTTTATACGAGGTGATGCAATATAAGTTTCTTTTAAGCATGTCTCTTGCAGCCTCAAGTATTTGGCCTGATTTTGAGGTTCGTAGGGTTTCCACTTGATGTGGTTTCTTCGTCATCATCGTTCTGGTGCACAATGAGGATAACCATATTCCGTTTTGGTTGAGAGCTTGCTCGCTGATGCTGCCAAACCTCCTACTCATTCTGAGTGCACACTAAGATGCTCTGTTTCGTTTTGTTTTTTCTCCCTTTCCTATGAGGGCAAACGATGATAAATTGTGGAATGGGTAATTTGCGCCTGATTTCTGTGATGCATACACCTTGGAGAACTGATGCCTTAAATCGCTTCATTGTTTAGATGTCTTGCACAGTTTGTTTGTAGCTTTTTCTTCCGCATTTTATCTACTGACTAGAGGCCAGTGATGACCTATAGGGATTTCCAGATAAGGGCCATTGTGCTCTATGCTGTTAAAGCTTCTTTTCTCCATCTGAGGTCTCGGTATATTGGTTTTCGAGTTTCTATGTCGTATGAAGACCCGAGGATGAAAAATTCCCAAAGATAGGAAGTGCCGTATGACGATACAAGTCGATTCTCATGTCTCCAGTGTTTTTGCTTAAGCATGGGTTCTGGACCTTCACAGGTTACAGAAGGCTTGGTAAGCAAAAGGCTGTAGCGGGGAGGGTCGATGAATGATTTGTCACGGGTTTCAGAGGGTTTCTCCTGTTTGGTTTTGTCTTTTCATTATTTTCTGGCAATTTCGCTTTTCCCGTTTTCATTGAGGGCTGTGGCTTCAGAACTTCTCAATTTCATGCGATGATGATACATAAGGGTTTCGGACTAGAGTTTCTGATCTGGTTTCACCCAGGTTGAAGAAAACACTCTTGGCTGTCTGAGCATTCTGTGGGGTTTTTGTCTGCTAGTGAAAAATCGGTGTGTATGAGCTCTTCTCACCCATGGCAAGTTTCATGCCGATTCTATATCTTTTTTCTCTCTGGTTTGCAACGATCGTCTCAAGCCTCATCTTCTGAAGCTGCATTTTTGCATGGAAAGCGATGTTTTGCACGAAGTTTATGGTTTAGGGTTTTGGCAACAGTGCAAGTGATGTGAATACCGCGATCCAACGCCTAATCTCCTTGAGGATTTTACAAAAGAGCTTTTTAAATCTGATGCACTGTTGCTGCACCTTGAGTGACCTAAATCTTGAGTATCCCCTTTTAAGCTTGA
>Ga0116226_10007100_pt1 | contig 10094 bp, 5 predicted proteins | sample S1TSphfallax_FD_89692 | JGI IMG/M metagenome (GOLD analysis project Ga0116226, IMG submission 89692) | Host-associated microbial communities from peat moss isolated from Minnesota, USA - S1T2_Fa - Sphagnum fallax MG | ecosystem: Host-associated > Plants > Peat moss > Unclassified | place: USA...
CTCCTGCCTTCAGGCAGGGGTCTCCGTAGTATAATATGAACATTTCTTCCCTTTCTCCCTTTCCGATACTCTCATTGTCATCTCATCTAAGTCTCCTTAAAAAGATCGGCATCCCCTCTTTCAGTGCACAACAAAAAAAAATCACTTTGATTATTTTAGGTATTTTTTGCATCCTCGCAGTCAGTTATATCACGTATTCTTTTTTGAGTTCTAAAGCTAAGACCGCTGCGCGGAACGCCACCTCACCGCAAGATCCAAAGGACTCCTTAAAAAAGCTGTTGGATACAGTCAAAAAGGAGATGTTCTCAGAGATGACGACTGTCTTAACAAATGGCCACGTCGATATCGCTGACGTCGAATCAGGCAAATTCTTTATAGATATCCACAGCCCAACCTCAAAAGAAAAAAAGGAATATATTGTCAAAAAAGCAACCCCCTCTTGTTATCGATTTTTATCTAAAAAAATAAAGGAGATTTTTAAAGAGATCGAAGATTCTGTGAAGATAGAGGATATTCCTACTCTAGATATTTCTTGGGATGTTATTTTAAAAGATAAAGAGGGGAAATTTTACCACGCCTATGTCACGCACGCATGTGAGACAAGCGAATGGAAGATTCGGGGAAATTCTTGCATTTTCAATCTTGATGAGTTCTGGAGTGAAGTGAGGGGAAATAAACCTGCCGTTTTGGTCAACGATCAAATGGAATTTGTTTAACCTTTATTCCCCTATTTAGGGATGCACAAATGCTCGTCATTAATTGTAAAGATCTGGTAGAATCGGTCCAGAATGAGGAGATTTTACGAAAAAAAGTGCAAGGGAAGCGTACCCCTTCCTAAATGGAGTGGCTTGTGTAAACAAGCCCGACGTTGACCCGCCTAAGCCGTTAGTTTAACTGAGGGCTACGTTAAGAGGGAATAGATAGGTCTCATGGCATCTTTCTCCAGTGCTACGCTCCACCGCAAGTAGTTAAATAGGTGGAGACAAGGCTTATCATTTTCAAGAGAACCTCTCTGTTAGAGATCACAGAGAAAGCATTCCGTCAGTCATGCTTGGTCATGGGTCAATGGCTTTAGTGAGGAAAAAAAAGGGCACGACCGGGGATCCATCGCCGTGCGAGCCACAGGAAACTTTAATATCAAAATGCCCTCTGGAGTTTTTGAAGCGATTCACGCAAGAGATTCTCGCCTCTATCAACGAGCGGATGGTTATGCCTATTTCAACGAAAGCAGCGTTTCCTGCCACGCCTGAAGGCATCGGCCTCCGCGCTGTCTTTGTGATTTTTGTCAAAAAAAAATCTAAAAAACACAACCACAGGGTCGGCGCTTTCCCCCGCGACTGAAGTCGCGGGTTTCCGCGCCGTTAATTCTATGATTATTGGTGTTCCCAAAGAGATTAAGAACGAGGAGCATCGCGTCGGTGCGACCCCGGGTCTCATCCGTTTGCTGGTGGAAGCTGGACATGAGGTTTGTATTGAGAGCCATGCAGGCGAGAAAATTGGTTACACAGATCGCCTATTTGAAATGGCAGGGGGCACTATTGTTTACTCTGCTGAAGAGGTTTATGAGTGCGAAATGATTGTCAAAGTCAAAGAGCCTCAGGCAAATGAATATCCTCTTCTCAGAGAGGGACAGATCTTGTTTTGTTATCTTCATTTAGCCCCAGACCCCGTTCAAACTCGGCAATTGGTGGATAGCAAAGTCATTGCCATTGCTTATGAAACCGTTACAGATGTTCATGGAAAGCTTCCCTTATTAATTCCAATGAGCGAAATTGCTGGACGCATTGCGATTCAAGTGGGGGCAACCAGTTTGCAGCTCAACAAAGGAGGGAAAGGCATTCTTTTGGGAGGTGTCCCTGGCGTGACGCCAGGGCATGTTGTCGTCGTCGGAGCGGGAGTCGTCGGAACAGAGTCGGCCCGCCTAGCTCTCGGGCTTGGGGCTGACGTGACGATTTTGGATAGAGATCTCGCCCGTTTGAGAACGTTGGATGCTTTGTTTGGGCCTCGACTCAAAACTCTTTATTCCTCCCCTTTGACAATTGAAGATTCGATTTCCCGAGCCGATTTAGTGGTAGGGGCCGTTTTAGTTCCTGGAAAAACGGCTCCCAAATTGATCACGCGCCAAATGGTGAAGAAGATGTTGCCTGGGTCAGTCATCGTCGATGTCGCCATTGACCAAGGAGGTTCGGCGGAGACGTCTAAGCCGACAACTCATGGCGAGCCCACCTATATTTTCGATGGCATTGTTCATTATTGCGTCACCAATATGCCCGGGGCTTGTGCTAGAACCTCCACCCAGGCATTGACAAATGCCACGGGAGATTATGCGTTGATGATCGCGAATAAAGGGTGGAAAAAGGCGTTGTTGGATGATGCGGGATTCCGCCATGGACTTAACGTTTGTTTGGGGCATGTGACCCATGAATCAGTGGCGCATGATTTAGGATATCCGTATGTTTCGCCCGAAAAGTTGCTAGTCTAATGCGTTACCTCATTGGAATTGATTTAGGAACAACAAATTGTTCACTCGCCTTTGTCGATACAGAGCATCCCTCTCTGCCCGTGCAAATCTTTGCCATCCCCCAGTTGACAGCGCCAGGGAGAGTGGACTCCCTCCTCTCTCTTCCCTCTTTTTGTTATCTTCCTGCGTTGGACGAATGGCCTCCTGGCTCCATGGCATTGCCCTGGAAGGAGACCCCTTCTCGCTTTGTTGGACAATTTGCGAAAATTCAAGGCGCTCGGGTTCCGACACGCCTTGTACAGTCAGCCAAAAGTTGGCTATCCAATGTCGCAGCACATCGACGCGATAAAATCCTTCCCCTAGAAGCAACTGACATCACCCAACGCTTAAGTCCCGTAGAAGCTTCCGCTGACTACTTAATGCATTTAAGAGATGCCTGGAATTCAACGATGGCCAAGCGCTCTCCTGAGAATGAATTGGAAGAACAAGAGGTGGTTTTGACAGTGCCCGCTTCTTTTAATGAAGTGGCCCGAACATTGACTGTTGAAGCTGCCAGACAAGCAGGATTTTTGCATATCACGCTCCTAGAGGAGCCTCAAGCTGCTTTTTATAGTTGGATTTCGCAACATGAAGAGGAGTGGAAAACCCTCTTTAAGCCAGGCGAAACCCTTCTCGTTTGCGATGTAGGAGGAGGGACAACAGATTTTAGCCTAATTGAAATTCAGCAAGAAGAGGGCAAGCTTGCTTTTCAACGCATGGCTGTTGGAAACCACCTGTTATTGGGAGGCGATAATATTGATGCAGCATTAGCACATGCCTTGGAGGGAAAGCTAGAACAGAGGGGGCATCCCCCTCTTGAATCGAGTCAATGGCTGCAACTCCAAGCAGAAGCTCGGCGTGCAAAAGAAACCTTATTGCAGTCGAAGGTTAAACCAAATGAAGAATATTCCATTGTTCTCCAAGGATCAGGCTCTGCAGTCGTCAAAGGGAGCGTAGCAGTATCCATCACCCAAAAGGAGATGGAGGATCTTCTTTTGAAGGGGTTTTTTGGACGTTATCCATTAAGAGATGCTCTAAAATTGCAAGAGAGTCGAGGATTTCGAACCCTTGGATTGCCCTATGAGGATGACCCTTCCATCACAAAACACCTCGCCCATTTTTTACACCAATCCCATGCATTGGACAAAGGAAAGGGCGTCGATTATATTTTATTTAATGGAGGAACCTTAACACCTGAGATTTTTCAACATGCCATTGAAGAAGCGCTCCTTTTATGGTTTCCCCATACACCTCTTCGACGGCTCATCTCGCCAAGTCTCGATTTGGCCGTCGCTCGCGGAGCCGCTTATTATGGCAAAGTCAGGCGGGGATTTGGCGTGGCCATTGGAGGAGGCCTTCCCCGCACCTATTACTTAAAAATCGATGTCAAAGACCCCTCTGGCCACATCAAAACCCAAGCGCTCACTCTTCTTTCCCGAGGCTCTGAAGAGGGAAAAGTCTTTCAGCTTGACCAGCATTTTGCGTTACGGCCGAATCGACCCGTCGCTTTTCATCTCTTGACCTCTCATGTGCGTTTAAATGACCGAGAAGGAGACCTTGTTCACATTGACCCAGTAGAAATGCAATCTCTCGCCCCGATTCAAACCCTTTTGCGGTTTGGAAAAAAACAAAGAGACGACGCGGATGAAGCCACGCCCCTCTTGGTTCGGCTAGGGATTCGTCTCACAGCCGTCGGAACCGTTGAGTTATGGCTCGAATCGCAAACCACCCCTCATCAATGGCAAATGGAATTTCAGGTTTCTTCTATGCAAGTCCGTTCTATGCAGACGGCACAAGAAGCGCGCGATGAGATTTTTGAAAAGGGATACTTAGAAGGGGCGAAGAAAACAATTGAAAAACTCTTTCATCCCGAGATCTCTTTTCAACCAAGCCAAATCATGGAATGTTTGGAGTCGGAAATAGGGAGTCGGCGGCGTGAATGGGGACCGACTGTCTTGCGAGAGCTATGGAATCCCCTGTTGAAAATGGCATCGCATCGCAAATTGTCAGGAGAACATGAAGAGCGATGGTGGCATCTGGCAGGATTTTTTCTTCGTCCTGGCTTTGGCTTTCCACTAGATGATGTTCGTTTGAAAGAGCTTTGGAAAATTATCCTGTGGGAATTGAAAACTCCAAAACGATCAGCATGCCTCATTCAGATGTGCATTTGCTTTCGACGCCTTGCGGGAGGGTTCAATAAAGGACAGCAAGTGCAGCTGCTCAGCGATGTGATTGGCACTGTTGTTGACAAAACAACGGGAAAAATCGACATCAAGCGAAAGGGAGATCTCTATCTTTACTCCGAAAAAGTGCGCGCCCTGGCTGCGTTAGAGCGCTTAGAATTGCCCTTCAAAATTCGCTTAGGAGAAGCACTAGTCGATCGGCTTTTGCATCACTCCCCGACGATGGCTGATTATTGGGCCTTGGGACGCGTCGGCGCACGCCATCTCATGCATGGCTCATTGGGTCAAGTCGTTCCCAAAGAGGTTGTCGTCCGGTGGCTGGATCGCTTGTTGCCCCATCAGCCCTCGCCTGAAAATCAGGAATCCATGCGATTTTTGTTAAGGCAGTTGGCTCGTAAAACCGGTCACCGAGAGCTGAATCTTCCTGACGTGATGATTCAAAAGATCTTGGCCGCTTATCCGCATGAAGCGTTGAAGGAAGGGCTGTTGCAAGAAAGGGGGCTCACGCAAAATGAACAAGAGCAAATTTTTGGGGACCAGCTTCCCGCTGGGCTCGTCCTAGTTTTGAAGGATTAGCGCTTGAAGAAAATTTCTTTACCAGACGATTTAAAACCTCATCAAAAAAATGCTGAGCGCGCTCTCAACCAAGGAGCAGTGAAAGAGATTGAATTTTCAGGCTCTACCTACCAAGTCTTAGTAGAGGATCCTCACTCTCATCAACAGTTATGGGTTTTTCTGCAACTTGAAGGAAAAGGTGACATTAGAGATGCCTTTTGCTCAGAGGAGCATCCATCAAATACATCACACTGCCTCCATCTTGCGATTGCTTATTTAAGCCTATTTAAGGGGTATCCCCTCCCTCTTCATCAACGCTTTAATCACTCTTTGTGGAATCGATTATGTCGTCTTTACGAGGAACGGTTTCGGGAAAACCCCAAGCGTTTAGTGGAAGAGTCTCCTGGGAAGTATATTTGTTGCTCACGCTTAGGAAAGAAGGTTGTTATTTTAGAAGCTCTGACTCCAGCTGCTGCTGAATATTTAGATAAGACCCTTCATCAACGCCCTGAAGAGACGGAAGAGACATCGCTGAAATTTTCCAATTTATCCAATGAAGATTTATCTTTATGGCATCAAGGAAAGCCTAATCCCCAATTACGCTACGATCTCTCCTTTTGGAGCGATCTTGCAAAGTGGCTTATGAAAAAGCAAGAAGACGGGGAGTCCTATACCATTAGCTTTAAATATTCCAACAAGCATCTTCCTCACTGGTTTCAAATCAATTTCGAAGATGTGAAAGGGGAATTTTATATCTCATCAGCGCATTTACCTCTACTGATTGACTCTCTTAAAACAGTCAACAGCGCTCTAGGCGTTTATTATCCTGACCGCAAAGCCGTGGAACGCATTGTTTACGACAAAAAAAATCAGGTCATGCGGATTGAAGAAAAAAAGGAAGGAAAGACCCCCTCCATTCGAAGCACACGTGGATTGCAGAGAACCGACGGCGTTTTCTTAGAAGGATGGATGTTTATTCCTGGGAAAGGATTTTACGCCGAAGAGCCTCATGAGTTATTAAAACGACCTGTTTTACATGGCGAAGAGATTGCCCATCTTTTGACGGAACACAAACATTTGATCGCCTCTTTGATCGTCGATTGCCATGTTCATGCCAAGGGAGTGCCTTTGTCTTATCGCCTTCACTTTAATGAAGGATGGGATTTACAGATCATCGCTTACTTGTTCGAACCAGGAGATCTCACAACAAACGATTCTTGGCTGATGGAGGAGTGGGCTTATTTAGATGAAGATGGTTTTTATCCCGTTCATGGCAATCAATTTCACGATGCTGAAATCATCATCCCGATGCATCAAGTCTCTGACTTTGTGGCTCAACATCGCACCTGGTTGAATAGTCAGGAAGGCTTTCATACACATGTGCGGAGCCTTGAATATCAGCTGGGCTATCAGATCAATGCGAATCATCGCTTGACTTTTACGCGAAGGCTGATCAAAGCGAAAGAGCAGATGCGCCAACAAGATTTCGGCGCTTGGGTTTATTTAGAAGGTTATGGGTTCTATTCTAAGACCGCAAGCTCTTTTAGCTTTCTTCTGAGGGAGGGCGTCTCTTTAAGCGCTGAACAAATCCCTCTATTTATTCGCATGAATCGCGAGGAACTCGAATGGATTCCCAAGTTTTTTAACGAACGATGTCCTGTCACCAAATCAAGCCTTAGCATTAAATTGATCGATCAACGCAAAGTTCTAGTCGCTCCAGAGTATGAGCTTCTCCCTGAATATCGAGAGAAATCGATCATCCTGTTTGACGATTTTGTTTATCTGGAGGGGGAAGGATTTACTGAACTTCCCTTGGGTTCGCATTTTCCAGAGAAATTTCAGTTTCCTGTCGAGCTCGAGGGAAAAGAGTTGGCTCTTTTTTTAGCGGGAGAGATCGATTCCCTTTATTCCCATGCCTCCTTTGTGGATCCGCGACTGATTAAACCCCTAGAACGGCGCTTGGGAACGCATTTTATCGAGTCTTGCCCTGAAAAAGGGAGGGGATGGCATCGCTTTCATTTCTTTTACAAAACGGAGAGGGGGCTCATCCCAATCCTCAGTCTCCGTCAATCATTGTTGAAAAAATTCCCTTTTGCCTTTTTCGAGGCAGGACTCATTGATTTGCGCGAGAAGCGCCTAGATTGGCTCCGTCATCTCCCACTGGAACGTTTTGACGAAATATCAGGGACTCTTCTCCTAACAACGTTGGAATTTATGCGTCTCAATGCCTTCGAGTCGATTGAAATCCTTGAAGGAGAAGATGAAGAAAGGAGGATGGCAAGCATTCTCCTTTTAGAAGAACTGACCCAATTTCACCCCCCCGAGCAACCAGATCTCGCCGGTTTGTTAACCCATTTACGTCCCTATCAGGAAATAGGGGTCCAATGGTTGTGGTTTCTCTATTCCCAGCACCTTTCTGGATTGTTATGCGATGACATGGGATTGGGCAAAACGCACCAGGCAATGGGTTTGCTGGCGAGCATCGCCAATCTTTACCGCTCGCATGCAGAAGCCGTGCAACGGCATTTTCTTATTGTCTGTCCCACTTCAGTCATTTATCATTGGCAAGAAAAGCTTGACCACTTTCTGCCTGGACTGAAAGTCTATACTTTTTATGGAACCAGGCGAAGCTTGGAGACATTTCATGAACAATATGATATTTTACTTACCTCTTATGGTATCGTACGCAACGAACAGGAATTGCTGGCTAAAATTCCCTTTGAGGTGGCCATCTTTGATGAGATTCAAATTGCAAAAAATCCATCCAGCCATGTCTACGCGGCTTTAACCTCTTTAAACGCTCAAATGAAGCTAGGACTAACAGGAACGCCCATTGAAAATCACTTAAAAGAACTTAAGTCCCTGTTTGACATTACCCTTCCTTCTTATATGCCAGGAGAAAGCGACTATCGAGAGTTGTTTATCAAACCCATTGAAAGAGATCCTCATTCCAGAAAAAAGGATCTTCTCAATCGCTTGATCCGTCCTTTCGTTTTAAGGAGGAAAAAGGAGCAGGTGCTTAAAGAGCTCCCCGATAAGATTGAGGAAACTCTCTATTGTGACTTGATGCCTTATCAACAACAGCTCTATGCAGAGCTATTGGAGCAGCGCCGTTCTCATCTACTAGAAGATTTGCGGAATAGTCAAGCTTCTATTTCGTATTTGCATATCTTTGCCCTTTTATTGAATCTTAAACAGATTTGCGACCACCCTGCAGTCTATTTAAACACTCCCTCAGATTATAAAAAATATTCTTCAGGCAAGTGGGAACTCTTTCTTGAGCTGTTACGAGAGGCACGTGAGAGCGAACAGAAGGTTGTCGTATTTTCTCAATACTTGGGAATGTTGGATATTATTGAAGCTTATCTGCAAGAGCAGAACATTGGCTTTGCCTCCTTACGCGGAGCCACACAAAATCGAAAAGAACAACTCCGGTTGTTTAACGAGGATCGCTCTTGCGAAGTCTTCGTTGGATCGCTGCAAGCGGCGGGACTAGGGATTGACCTGACTGCAGGATCAGTTGTCATTCACTATGATCGTTGGTGGAATGCCGCACGTGAAAAACAGGCCACCGATCGCGTCCATCGAATGGGGCAAACCAAAGAAGAAACCAAAGAGGTTGTACAGGTTTTTAAGCTTGTGACAAGAGGGACATTTGAAGAAAAAATTGACGCAATGATCAAACGGAAAGAAAAATTGATGGATGACATTGTGGAGGTAGACGACCAAAACGTTCTTAAAACGTTTTCTCGAGGGGATCTGATTGCCTTGCTAGAGCTTGTGGAGACCAACCAAGATCATGCAGCCGTGTTTGATGATAAGGAGTAATGACGGAGGGGAATGGGGATGTCCCCATTCCCTTCAAGAACAGATGTCTTTTAGAGTTAGACTATCGATCGTCCAAAAGGTTTGAGATCCTGTTCAGATAGTTTTCGTGAGCGCTTCTATCTGGATTCTTTTCATAACCGTCCCCGTGATCGTCAAAAGGAAGCTTCCATAAGAATTTTATTGGCTTTGCTTTCTTAGTCTTCACAGGCTGCCGTGCTGCGCTCTGCACAGGCTGCTGTGCTGCACTTTGTACAGGCTGCCGTGCTGCGCTCTGCACAGGCTGCTGTGCTACGCTCTCCACAGAGTCCCGTGCTTCCTCATCCATTTTCCATATTGCGATTAATACTCTCGGATTAAGATTTCGATACTTAAGAGAGACGCGATTGATGTATTTGTGACGACCTTCCATGGGTAAAGGTATCATCTCTCTAAACAAAATGTCATAACCTTCAGAGACAATTTCAAAACTCTCCGTTAGCGTAGAATTGACATTTACATTGTAATCTATCAGTACAAATTTCTTGATATAGCAGTATAGATAGTGTTCTCTGACATAATTTCCAGCGACAAATCCGATAGACGAGCCAATAGCTGCGGGGAATAAAATAGAGGCACCCGTCGCTCCCGCTATCCCTGCTCCTATCGTTCCTCCTGCAAGGCCCCCAACGACACCTTCCTTGCAAAAACAGTCACTTAAGCGGTTATACGAAACCCAGAGCTTGTAGGCCGTATCATACTGTCCTTGTTCCAGAGTAGAGGGTATTTTTTTATGTGGTATGACGGGGTTATAAAAGTGACTATCCCTTTCCTCTACCTCTTTTAGCGTCGGGAGAGGGATGGCTTGACCGGAAATGTAGCGGACCTTGGGTGAGCCAAGTTTGGGCTGTTCTGGCTTGACATAAGCCACCTTCGGTAAGGTATGAATTTGAGTTCCCAATGCAGTGGGTGGCTGAATATTAGGCCGTTCTTTATCGAATAAACCGACGATTTTGTTATCCTCGGATCGAATTCTCTTACTCCTTTCACAA
>Ga0116226_10007101_pt1 | contig 10093 bp, 9 predicted proteins | sample S1TSphfallax_FD_89692 | JGI IMG/M metagenome (GOLD analysis project Ga0116226, IMG submission 89692) | Host-associated microbial communities from peat moss isolated from Minnesota, USA - S1T2_Fa - Sphagnum fallax MG | ecosystem: Host-associated > Plants > Peat moss > Unclassified | place: USA...
ATTTGGGGTGTTCGACCAATTCCACAATTAATTGGAAAAAGAAATCCCAAAGGTAGAAGAAAAAAAGTTAAATATGCTTTGTTCAAGGACTGATTTATTATATATCCTTATCTTATGTATCTTTATTATACATTACTAAATAATAAATATAATAGTAGTAAGATTTCTCTTTGTCATACAGGATTCTATTTATACATATATACATAAGCTAGAGCACTATATTTTGATTTTCTCTTCATCGTCTTGGACCGAGCTCTTTTCCTCATTTTTTGGACTAATTAAGCACTCCGAGCTCACTTTCCTCATTTTTTACGAGCTCAATTCAGCGTCGTCCTTTTTTTCGTAAGACATATTTAGAATAAAATTAACGAGTACTAGACCTTTCTTTCTTTATAGAATGAATTCTATTATTATTATATTTATGTGGTTTATATATAGAACTCACTTTCAACAATAATTAAAGTACTAATATTAGTTGTTGTATGTTGATTTGATGCTTGACATATATATAAACCATGATCAGTTTTTTCAATATAATTCAAGGTTAAATTTTCGTTTATTTCATTTAATTCAATTGAATTCTAATAATTTAAAAAATATTTATATAAAAAAAACAAGAAAGAAAATAAATCTATTCATACTTTAAACCATTTAATCGTTGGTTGTGGGTTACCAAATACAACACAGGGTAATATCAATTGATCGTTTTCATTAACATGATAAATTGAATCAGGTTTTAAAATAAATTTAATTGGTTCTATAATTATTTTTTTCAAAAAATATTTTCACAAGTTGAATAAAAGCAAAATTCAAACCTTTTATTTCGACATAAAATGGTATACTATCGCGACCAAATCCTTCAGAATTTTGTGCACGACAAAAATATTCACCATTATCATCACTTTCAACGGATTTTATTACCAAAGCATAATCAGAATTGATAGTATACATCCCACCTGATGTAGGTAAATTATTAACAAAAAAAAAAAGTCTAAATTGTCTTCTCTTCATTAATTACCTTTTGATTCAATGCGAATAGATCGTCCGTTGTGATACCAAGACACAGATTGAATAGGTGGATACGCATCAAGTAAACATGGACATATACCTAGTGAACCTTGAATTAATGTTAAATTATTTGCTTGACGACGATGTGATGGAGTAGGAGGATCTAATTATTAGGCAGTTTTTCAATGTTAACAAATCAATACAAAAATAGTTAACTTACATTTAACAGTAATAATAGCTGGTTTACTACGAATAGTTGTCGAATTTAATATACTTATTATACATACATATGATCCATGGTCAGAAGGTTCAATATTATTAATATTAAGAACGCCATCACTAAATGTACGGATACGATTTTGTGAAGAAATCGTATCCGACATAGAAACATTATCTTTCAACCTAAGATCAAAATTTCATATGTTATTTTTTGTTTACAAATAGATTGTTACCATTGATATTGTAACGGCTCACTACTTTCACCTTCACATTTCAAGGTGATACTATCATTAATTTTAACTGTTTGAGTTTCTGGATAATGTCGCCAATAAATAGATCCTTTTTTTTTCATGAAAAAAAATTCAAGTAGATACGACACAAAAACAAACGAATTTTTTATTTTAACATACCTCGAATAAGAAGTTGAAAATCATTTTGTATTAATCCAAGTCGATTTTTACCTATACATCTATATTTACCTGCCATACGATCATCAACATTTTGAAGAGTAAAACTGTATCAAAAAAAAAAGGACAAAAAACCGTTTCAATGAAAGACAAAAACACAAAAGAAATAAAACATTCGTACTGTTGACTATTGACTGAAAGTAATTGTAAGTCTTCTTCATCAATTGATTTTTTGCCTTTTTGAACAACTTTGTACCAAGTAACGGTTGGATTCGGAACACCATAGATTTCACAAATAAGATTTACTGTTGAATAATATGCAGCGATTTGAATTGGATTAGAGTGTTTAATAAAACGTGGTTGTTCTAAAACAAAAGATTCATTTTTTTTTGTAAACATTGATTTCTTTGAAAAATACCATTGACACGAAGTGTGATAAAATAGTTTTCTTTTACATCAAGTAAACCACGATCAATTAAAATTAATCGACATTCAAATGTATCATTATCATTCAATTGAATATTTTCAATTTTTAATGATCCATTCGAAAGAAGATTATATTTATTACGATATAAATCGTCAATATGTACAGGATAATCATCAAACTGACTAGCAATAGGTATTGAATAATTATTTATCGATCGATACCATTGAAAAATTGTTGGATGTGACCATTTATTTCGATTAATAAGACAATCAAGAATATTGTCATCACCTAATTGGCTATCGATTATATTTTTTGATGATAAACAATTCACATTTACTGTCAACGTAAAAAGAAAAAATACAATAAAAACAATTGTTTGAAATTATCGAACGATAATTACCTGAACTAAGAACAAAAAGAATGCTAATGATCAATAATAAGATCGACATTAATTATAGACATAACTTATAAAAACCAAATAAATTAAAAATCATTTATCACATTTTGACATTCTAAAATAAACAATAGATTAGACAAAGAGAAAATTTATTCGCAATCAAAATCGAATGTATTATGTAAATACACAACCTTGTTTTAAAAAAGATATTCAACGAAGCGAACTAAGAGAGAAAGAGATATGAGAGAAAATAAGAAGGTCACATACAAGGACAAAAATAACAACAACAACAGAAATGATGATTGTGAATGTTCTTGTTCAACTTCAATCTAGTTATATCACAAGGAAAAGTAAAAGGTACTATTAGTTTCATTCCATTCTAAGTATCTGCTCGACTTCTGGTCTTTTCTAAATCTTCTTTACTTTCTTACACAAACGAAGATATATATTTTGCTCTAGGGATATGAACAGTTCTTATATTGTTTCATTGAGGATAGAAATTGATATAATATATTACATCAACCATTGAATAGAAAGTATAGGATCAGATGTGATCAATCATATCAGATAACGCAATTCTTATTTCTCATGATAATTCTAATATATTTAACTGAGCATTTGACCGCAGATTCTTTGTCATTGATAACTACTTACTTGCGGTGTAAATTTTTGCGGTTATCTCACAATTTGGTTTTTTCTTCTAAAAAATAGATAAATTCATGTCTGTTTCTTAAGTCAACGAATATCTATAAAATAAAAAATGAAGAATTTATAGACTGATATGATAAGATTACGACAACCTTGATAAATTAAGGTGAGACAAACAAAAATCTCGTTTTTTCTTTACTGGTGGTTAACATCAGTAGAGACACACTCATCTATGTCAATAAGAAATAGTTGGAGAGTTGTGAAAAAAAAATGCCAGACGAGAGAATGGAAATGAGGAAGAGAAAAAAGGACGGGTGTCCGTCTTCACACGACCATTGATCAGCGATTGAGAATTACGCCACCAAGACGATTTGCGGTTGCTCTTTTCTTTTTTTTTTTATAGAATAGAAGAGAACTAAACAAAAAGCTTTTTTTTCTTCGACTAATGCTTATTCTATCACGCGTACGAACAGGAAAAGCATTTACTACTATAATTCGGTTTGTACAAAGAATTACAAACGTTGGCAAAAGGCACGTCACTCATAGAAATATATATATCACATTTAAACTATATTTAATGAGGCCGAACAGCCTCTCCATCTATGGAAAAACAAATGATCGTTCTATCAACTTGCCGGTCAATTGACAGAAAAAGGCAGACAGATATACTAATTGCTTGTCGTTAGCTAGAGATAGATGGAACTGATGGACACAAAATTAAAAAAAACCAGATCACGTCACGATATATATACAGCATACTGAACGTAGATGTGTGAGACGACAAGAAAGAAAAGGAGGGAGAAGTCTCTCATTACTTATTTGTATATAGAATATCGATGAATAGATAGATATGGCATAAAAAAAGACAGGGAATGTCCGGTCAATACATCTCTATCCATCGTTGTTGTTTATCTCTCTCTCTTTCTAACATCGTCCATACTCTTGATTGCCTATACTCTCTAGCATACCTCTTTGCCATACCCCCATCAGGAATATGAGCACTGACGAAGATAATGACCAGCAGGCCAAAAAACATTTGTTCGTAATGATGATTGAAATAATACGCTTTTTCTCTCTCTCTCTCTTTTCTCACATATACGGATGTAAGTGAATACGTTGATATGATTACATAGTCACATGGATATGAACCACAAGGAAAACGTTGTAAAAGCTCTATCCACACGATATTGCGAATAAAGATCAGCTAAAAACAACAACAACAACAACAACAACAACAAAAATAAAAACAACATCAACAGGTCTATGTATATATACATATATAAACATCGCATAAGATGGAAAAATTTGACCATCTAGTGTGCAGTGAGGTCAGCAAAAAGATAACAATCACATTTTTTTTTCTATATGCCAATCAAACAATCTACTGCGGCACTATGTCCTTCACATGTCTGTCTTTTCTTCTTGATCTTTTTTAACATTATCTATCCATCTGATTGCTTTCTAAAGCATAATATCATCATAGTGATTCATAAAAATAATCAAATATCCCAATCAATGGTCCGTTCAATGCTTCATATTCATAAATATTATACACTTTTTCAATTTTTCAATTTTATATGACATTAAAGCAATAATCATAACCGTAAATCACTTAAAATTAAACAATTCTGTCGTAGCCTGACGAGTAAATAGAACAGTCAATGTTAGCATATTGACCATGATCCGATATATGAAATGTAAAATATAAATGTCGTCTTTGGTAGAAATTATAGAAAGGCAACGAATTAAATTCAAGTAATGGTGTTGAATTCATCGTCAATTAATTGGAAAGAGCTTCCCATTCTGGAAAATCGAACTCTACAAATTTTTAACATATTGTCTATCAAAAAACGAGATAAGTTCTTTGCATTATTTTTCTGCAACTCGTATTAACCGATAGTCAACGTCTAATAGCCCGAAGCACTCTTATAGTTCTAATGATAGTAGACTGACAATTAGGAACTTTTATTTCCCAATTCTTTAACACAGTGGCAATAATTAGATTAGTTTTTTTTTATTATTATAAAGTACTTTGTTCAGATTATTAATCTATTAATGTCTAAACGTTAATGTGATGAAACAAAAAAGGACATCATTTTTCATCAATGTCATCATATTAATATAAAATAACGAATAGTTTCAAAAATGTTTTCTAATACTGGATCATTTATCAAGAAGATAAGAGCCGAATAAGACACACTTGATTGCCTTTTATAAATAACTTAGGAATATGTCTAGAGAAAAAACGGACTTTGGGTCGTTTTGACGTCATTAATGTTGTTGATGTTTGTAACGATGAAGAATCGATATGTTTTGTTTTACCACTAAGACGTTGTACAGTCAAATTATTAATACTTAATAATTCCATTGGTAAAAATTGTTCAGGATGACATTCACATCGTTGCTGATATTCATCATTAACATTATCTTCTTCATCTTCATCGATAAATGTTTGTCGTGGTGATGGTTTAGCAATAATTGGTTGTTTTTTTTTATTTCGTAGAAAATTTGCTAATTGAGCGCGAAATGTTTGAAAATCATTTGTTATATCTGTAGCCTTTGAAACAGATGTATCAGCTGAAAAGAAAGATGTCAAAAACATTATTATTAAATAATTATTTTCAAAGGTCATTTACATTTAACTAATGGAATATTTTGTTTTTTTGGACCTAATTCAAGATAATCATGACCATCAGTTAATCGTCGAAATACTTCATCCACATCAGACATAATTAAATTCATATGTTTATCAAAAACAATAAGCCATCCGATAAGAATTCCATATATACCTCGACAATCACGTGTCAATACTTCTATACGCCGTCGTTCATTAACAGCTCGTCGTAGTAGATCGAAAATATCTGTTGATGATTTGATATTATTATTTAATGTCATACAAGACCCATCCATAAAATTGAGTACAGTTGGTAGTACCTTTCGTTTCGGAATGTTACGTGGATAAGATGATGAAGAAGATGCAGACATTTTTCCATGATCATTTCCACTCATTATCTGAATAGAAGTTGTAAAGAAGAATACGATTTTTAAATAAAAGATCTATCAACATGGAATTTTCTAGAGCAGATATTGGTTCTTTTCTTTTCTGTTTAAATCACTATATGTCGTTAGTTGTCGACTAACTATTTTGTTCATCTATTTCTTCATAAATAGATACGATATCTTTCTCGATTGATTCAATCGTATAGTGATGAAACATATGCATTAAGATATAGGAAATATTCTTGTGCAGTCTCTAATTCATGTCTGTTTTTGATTGATATTAATTTCAACCATATGCAACAAAAGAAATATTTTTTAGTATTATTTCGAGTTTTATTATTCACAAAATAGCATTTAAAAACAATAGTTTTGTCAAGAAGAAAACTGTTTTTTACTTTAATATATGACCTTCATGGAATTGTTAATTACAATATTTAACACACATAACTTGATTATTTGATACATTATTATAATTCGATATTGGAGCTTTTACTGTTTTACCAATGGGGATGATTTTATCGTCCTCACCGTCTTGCCAGATATGTCCAGATATTTCAATCATTGTTAGAATATTAATTGGGTTTTCCTGTGTGATTTTCTTTCTACTATTAGCATCAAATTTATCTTTCAAGTAATTATAACATGAATTTTTTGAATGAATGAATAAAAGATCATTTTCATGTTCATTACGTTTTTTTTCTTCGACTGTTAATAATGAATAATTCTTTTCAAGAACTTCCTGTAAAAGCTGTTCATCAATAAATGGTAATAGAGCAATATGTTGCGATTTAAAACGTTTACCATTCGGATCGATTCTAAAATTTGATGGATAAAAATCACTAATTGGTGAATCTTTTTCTAATATCAATGACTGCCATTTTTCAGGAAGATATTTTGCAGATTGTGGTGGAAATAAAGACATTAATTGTTCTAATGGTTTGAGCGGTTTTGAATTCTCATTAAAATGCTCAGATACATCTTTTAAATTTAGAAAATCAGAAGCAAATGGAGCGTAATGGTAAGGATAATACCTAAAATATAACAAAACTAATTATTTATATAATTTTACATAAATAGATACCAATCCCATGATGGTACACCTTGATAATAATATTCCAGCACCCAACATACCCCTTGAACGTAATGTTCAACAACTTGCTTGCGATAGTTATCCAAATGATCTTTATCCACATTAAATTTACTTTTATAATATCGTTCATGCCAACCTTCTTCCCAAAGTCGAACAGTATCATTTGGATCAGTATTTTCTTCTTGTCGAGTTGATATTGATGAATCAGATATTTCCCGTTTTGCTCCATCATAATATCGATCATTTTGTTGACCATTCGATGACATTGTTGTTGGTGAATTGATAACTTGTGTCTCCTGTGATGGTAACTTGACCTCAACCGACTTTTTAATAGATGAATCAGGTCGTCGAAAATTATACGTGGGTCTAAATACTGTTGGCAATGGTTTTTCACGTAAGGATTTAATTCTATAATAGAATAAGAAAGATAGATTATTAGTGAATAATCAATGAATACAAATATCTCGATATACTGAAGAAATCATTAAAAAAATATTTTCATATTCACATACTCATCGAGATTTAGTGAGGGTTTTGCTTGTATATTGGATGATTGACCATTATTCTGGTATTGTTGATTAACTTTATGCCGATTTTTAAATTTTTCATCTTCATTTTTGCCGAATTCTATTAAAATTATTTCCAGAAATTTGATTTTCAATTTACCATTGTCTGTTAAATAATCATTAGATTTTAATACATATTTTACATATATATTCAGAAGATCATCAATAACATGTTCATATATTTCAAATGATGGTGAATTTGGTAAAAAATCATTGCCAACCAATAAACATATAAACACCCAATCATCAAGAAAACGTTCAAAATCCCATTTATATGACAACTGATCATTTTTTGGTAAAGATTGCAACAACTTCTCACGTAATATTGATAAATCTGCAAATATATACTTGGTTTTAATATGATTTGATGATAAATGATTATATTGACCGAGTTTTCCTTTTGGAATACCTTTACATTCTTTCATATCATGTCCTAATTGTCGACATATATCACATAAACGTGGTTTATTAGGATTAAATTCATCACGCATTATTGTTATATAACGTTCATGTGTTGCTAAACCAAGTATAATTAAATCAGCATCAGTACCATATAAAACATGATGTGTATTTGGATTATAGTCTGGTTGTACACGTTGTCGACGTATATAAGTTATTATTTTATGTTCACCTTCGCCAGGTACATTTGCATCAGATAAAATAATTTTTATTGAACGCCAAGCTAGATTTGTATTCATACGATTATATATATAATATCGAAGACAATTGGCTAAATGTGACATAAATGATGTACCCGGTGTAATACAATTTTCATCGAAAAGTTCTGTTTTTTCTTTTTGATTTTGATCTTCCGGTAAGAAACCACCATTAGCAAGAATTTCAGATTTAATTCTTTCGATTTCTTCAGTTTTATCAAGAGTTTCTTTAACTTCAAGAAAACGTCTTGAACGTTGCTGATTTAATTTAGCTCTGGGTGCAACACCATCAATAGCTATGTAGAGTAATTTACGTGGACGAACAATTGAAAATATTCGATCAATACAAGCAAAAACCGATTTTATAATTTCATCTTCATTCTTTGGTCTTGAACAATTGCCGGAATTTGTAGATGTATGAATAATTCCATTCATATCTAAGTATAGATTATCGAACTAGAAGAAAAATAAATATTAAAATCAAACAATCAAATTCAAGCTTTTAAAATGTACTTCAATTCCATTTGGATTTGGTTGTGTTTCATCTAATGGCTGATAAGCACCGTACTCATCTCAAAATTAAGATAAAAGATAATCAAAATAAGAAAAATATTAATTAAAATAACTACCATATGATGGTTCATATTCGACACAGTGTTTTATGATATCTGGATAATGATCTTTATCTGTTAACCATTTGAAAAATCCTGGAATTCCCATGTTCAAATAATACACAAAGTTTTAAAAAATAGAATCTGAAATTAATAAACAAATGTAAAGATTTTCTATTGAAATAAATGCTCAGTGTGAAAACAATAAACTATTGGGCATCGTAAAATTATTTAAAAAAATTCACTTTTAAAAGCAAAGTTATTCTAATGAAAATTCATTCCAACGATGATAAATATATCTCTCGGCCTTAGAACGAAGTGTATTTTACAAATTTTAAGCGAAATTAATGTGAAGTTCAAAGCGTACTTTTACCTGTATTTTGCAGAAAATAATGGTCCATGTAGATATAATAATTAAAGAGAGTGAAAGCAATTATAAAAAATCTTACAGATAAATGAGTAAGAAAGTCACTTTAAATACTGAAGGATACTTTGGGAAAATTCCCAAAGTATGACAAATTCAAATTATAGGAACTAGAGGAAAGAAAAATAAATTCGATATCCACTGACCAATAAGAAGAATTCTTATGCGGCATCTTGGTACGTGATCTGATGAAACGAAGCGCGTTCCGAACATGCAATCAAAGTCAAAATAAAAAAAAAATTTGAGAGTGATGAAACTGGAGATGATTGGGTGAAACTTCTACTAAGGATTAACTTAATTTTTCTAATTCTGGAAAAAATCGAGTTACTTCTGCGGGGTGAAGCATATTCGAGTTATGAATAAAAAAGTAATATAGGTGGCGCTAGTTTTGTAAATATCTGTGAAGTGCTTGATTCCGCAGAATTAATTTTATTTTTCCGAAAGTCAGAAATATCAGATTGATTTTCTGTGAAAATTCCATCCCATTATTATGAGTTTCATTTCACTCAAAAAATTTGTCTTTGATTCGATGAATCATCATAGTTTGGTTATAGACTATTAGTGCGAACGCTGTCTTCAAAGTGAACTAGGATCGAAAATATATATAGAGGACACTAATGTCGACAAATAATTTGCCTCA
>Ga0116226_10007102_pt1 | contig 10092 bp, 9 predicted proteins | sample S1TSphfallax_FD_89692 | JGI IMG/M metagenome (GOLD analysis project Ga0116226, IMG submission 89692) | Host-associated microbial communities from peat moss isolated from Minnesota, USA - S1T2_Fa - Sphagnum fallax MG | ecosystem: Host-associated > Plants > Peat moss > Unclassified | place: USA...
GAAAGAATAAATGTATTCAGAAAAAAAACGGAACGATGAATGTCAGGAATTTTATTTTGTTTACAATGTTTAAAATACTTTAATGCATTAAACAATGCAAATGTTTTTGTTACCGTATGATGTCAATACTTGAAAATGGATTAATTCATAATCATACTAACTGAAGTATACATTTGCATAAAAAGTTGTCCAAGTATATTTTTTTTTTCGTTGTTAAAAAAATATTCAAATGTTTTTCTATCTCAAAAAAAATGAAAATTTTTTCATGATTTATTTCAAGTAATTATCATATAGCTTGTTAGAAATAACAAAGACTTCGATTATCATTTCAATCGAAAGAATATTTGTATACAGAAGCCAAGTATTAAAGTTAAAGTTAAACCCTCGATATATATATATTCGTTTTGTTATGACGATATTCGTGTATAGTATACATATACATTTTCTTTGTTTAAATTCTATCCGAAAGCAGTGATATAATTACCCTGGTTTTGTTATCGTATATTTTCATTTCTTACTAGTCGAACGTAAAGATTAGACAGTAAAATGTTTGTTAACTATCGATATTTAAACATTTATTTGTTTATTTTTCTAATAACAGTAAGAAATAATTTGAAAATCAAATCAAATATTTTTATATGAATTTTATTTTAGTTTTTATTATCAAATGCTTTATTTTGCAGTAATTTAACATCAATTGATGATAAAGATACACCATGTTTTCTCGAACCAGCAACAAATAATCCGGTTTTATTACGTACATCTGGCAATAGTCTTGTTTTACCTTGTCATGTCGCTCATTCAAAACGTAAAAAAAGAAAAACTAAAAATAATTGCAATTTTTTTTTGATTTTTTTTCGTTATTATTAAAGGTTCGATTGTTGAATGGTGGTATACTGATTCAGAAAAATTGATAAATATTAAAATATATCCAGTATATCCTCCTGTTCGTCCAACTGTTCTTCGTTTTGTAACAAGTTTAACACCTTATTCAAAAAATTTAAATGAAACAGATATTCTTGATGTATCGATTTTATTACGATATGTTAATGTTGATGATAGTGGTATTTATCGTTGTGTTATTCGTCCATATCCAATCGATCCTTTAGAACATATAGAAAATAGTCTTTTACGTGATGATCCCAATGTTGTATCACTTAATTATCAAGTTCAATTAACTGGTTAAATAAAATAAATATGAAAATATTATTTTTTGTTTTCATTTAATAGGACCTCGACTTTGTCAAGCAAATCTCGGTACATTGCCATGTTTTACAGCAATGCGTACTAGTTCACCAACGGTAGTTGATGCTTATCATACAGCATTTCTTCAATGTGTTGTAAAAAGTTATAATCGTAAGAAATTTTTTAATGATAAATTAATTTTATTTTGAAGTTCTAGGTCCAGTTAATGTATTTTGGGTTGTTGGTGATTCGGCAATAAATAGTGTTCTTATTACTGATTATCTTACAACAAATCAATATAATGGTGATCGTCTTAAACGAATATTTCCTCTTTCACCTTTTGATTATTCAATTGAATTATCGGTTAATCGTACGATATATGAACGAGTATATTCATGTGTTATTGATGGTCCTACTAATCTTGAAACAACACTTTTTACTTATATTATTCATACGATTGGTAAGTTAATTAGTTGGATTTCATTTGATTAGATTATTATGTATATAGATGTTGAAGAAGTTAGTAATAAAACTTTAAATGGAATACATAATGGAGAAAAAATTGCTGCACATGATACTTTAAATTATGAACAAATTTCTACATTACGTGAAAATCAAAAAGGTAAAACGATTATTTTCGTTCTTTCTTTTTTGCTATATTTTTGATTTATAGTTTTAACTGAAGAAGAAGAAGATGTAAGTGAAGAAGATACACAAGAAGTTGATGTAAGTTTTGAATTATTATTTTTTTTTTCGAATAATTTATTTGTTGATTTATTTTAGCGAGACGAAGAAGACGAAGAAGAAGAAAAAGAAACAACAACAATAACAACAACAACAACAACAACAACAACAACAGCTTAAATTGTTTTTTATTTGTTCGTTTTTTCTTATATATTTCATTTTGTTTTAGTTAAATAAAGTTATCAAAAAATATTCTATTATATTTTTCTTTTCAAATGACAGGTGAAATACTATGGGATATCATTCAATTGAAGGAAATGATAACTCTTTCCAAACTGAAAATGAATTTTATCCGTAGTTTTCAAAATGAATATAATTTTTCTCGAATTTTTTTCTGTAGCGAAGTAATTATTACGAAAAATAGATTGGTGTAATTTTGTACTGGATTGTTCTATATTGATTCAGATTTAATTTTCTTAATAATAGAAAAATAATATCTCATCAGACAGTCGTGATATTTTTCTAAAAAAAATAATTTAATCTTGATGTATTTTGTATTATATGACAGATTATTTAATGTGAAAATAATAGTTGACTTATTAGGTTTTGTTTTCCTATGTAATTTCTAAGTGTATTGTTCCGAATAATAGAATGATCTATAATCTATTTTTCTTTACTATTTCAATTATTGGAAAATCTCATTTGCATGTTAGATGTTCGCACACAAGATATACGCTTATAACAATAATAAAATAGTTCTTTCAACAGTTTTTCTCTCTCTCTGTGTCTTTAATGTTCCAAAGTCAATGACTATAAAATCATTAATATCAATCAGATTATTCACTTGTCGGTTGACATCCGTAAAAAAAAATCGTTGATGTCGATCCGTTTATTAATAAATTTAATTCTTTCTTTTCTTCTTGATGTCTATGTCACTTAGTGTATGTACGAGAGCAATACTTCTGAGAGAATTGTCTCGAAGGAACAATTTCTCTTATCTTTTTCTCTCTTTTTGTTGATCTTTCACTTTTACTTAATTCTATTAGTCTTCTTGAAGGTATATGCGTCTTTACCAAGCAAAAAAGAAATAGTTAATCTTCGATTTACAACGATAGAATACTTATTAATACATGTAAGTTTATTAAGATCGACTAAAGATTTGTTTTTGTATCTTATTAATGGTGATAGAAATTTCTATATTTTAATAATATAAATAAAGCATATTTTTTTTTTGTTTACAATATTTTTGACTTATTTTAAATATTCTACATTTTGTATGTCTCCAAAATATAATTCATTAAATATTGATAGAATTTTTTCTTTAAATATGGATTAGAATTAAAAACAAAAAGATCGATTAATTGATTAGATTTCATAAAATTCACTATGTATTTTTAGTTCGATTATCGTATCTATAGGATTACAGTTATATTGATATGATGTTTTACCATAAACAATTTCTTAGACAAAGAAAATTTTTTCCATCGTTTTGCATGTAAATTAATGTAATTGTCGAATAGAAAAAAAATGACATCTGGCATGTCTCATCTGAAAACCCCCATTGGGATTAATTTATTCAAGCATTTGATACATACGCAAAAAAAGTTCAAACAAAAGCCATACTGAACATTAAAAATGTTGATAGGGTAATTTTTCCCAGAAGATTACTCGGTTATAGCAAAGAAGAGCAAGTGACATTGCTGACTTTAGAGTTAACGAGAATGCAAAAAAAAAAAATAATGTTATCATGCAGAGAGAACAAGAAAACGACTTCCGTTTTGTATGCTAGTCATTCCTCTTTTTTTTAAATATTATAATAGGTCATTTTTCGCATGTTTATGACAGATGAATACAGGGTTAGTTTATTCACGCATGTTTTTGAAATTGACACTACCCAAGCAGCCAAGAATTTGGAAAAATGCGCTTAAATGTTACAGTTTGGCACCGCGATTGTGACCCATTCATGCTCAAAAGAAAAAATGCAAGAAACGACGGTTTTTGCGTTTAATTTTCACTTTTAGAGCGTGAATGAATCATAATCGCGGTTCCAGACTGCAGCATTTAGACGCGTTTTTCCACATTCTTGTCTGCTCGGGTAGGTTTCATGTATGTGTTTTTTCATTAAATAGAATCACCTGCATTCTTAGACAATTTTCTAACTAAATCCAATCACTATGCCAACGGCAGACAATCTCTTTTACTTTATTTTCTTAGAATGATGAGCTTTTACTATTTGCTATTGTATGCGTAAATATAGGTTATATTTGTATGAATGAAAATGCCTTCGAGATACATAAGACGAGAATAATGAAATTTTCTGATAGTTTTTTTTCTTCTTATGTAATCATCATGTCTCGATAAAATAATCTAGATAGTAATCCACAAGCTATACGGATTGAATTGCCTTAAATTTTAAGACATTTGTGTCCAGGTTTGTATGAATAAAAAAAAACTAATCTATTTGATAAGACATGCGTGAAATAGGCAGTTCTTGCTTTTATTCTAACTAACAAGACTTTTTCTTTCTTTCAATGGACGATTATTTGATTGACTTCGTCTTTGTTTTTTTCTTAAAAAATTCTTCATCACGTACATTATTTTCTGTCTGGCTTTTTCCATTTAGTTGTTCTATTATTCGGTATAAATCTATTCAGAAAAAAAACAACTACTAATATTTTATTCCGAAACTATTCTAGTATTATTGTTCTTATTGGGATTGATCAATATAGAACTAGTAATAGAATCAGTATTAATAATAAAGCTATGTATGTGCGTGTTTCGAAAGATGCAAACATAGCTTTTACCGTTCTTTGTAAGAAACCTAAAGTAGACGATGAGAAAGAGGCAAACAAAATGCCCCTAGTCGATATAATTAGAACAAATGTTGAGCAGGAAAAAATAAAGACAGTAAGAGGAAATAAAACATTGTTTTATTGACGATACACTTGAAATATAAAGAACTAGTTTTATGACTTTTTATAGAAAATAGACAGAAAGATCACTTTTTTTTGTTTCCTTTGTCTTTTATTTTCAAAGAATGAAATAGTTCATCGGTAGAGTTCTTTTCCACCTACAACTTTTTCGTATTATCAATTAAAAAACTTTTTTACAAAAAAAAACTGATACAACATTGTCTTCAGATTCAGAAAAAAAAAAACTCTTAACTATCATTCATCAATGGGAACGATCTTTTATCCTCCATCATCATTTTCTATATCAAATCAAACATCATTTGATTATACTAATTCTACTAGTGATTATCTATTACATTTATTTATTCTTATTGCTGTATGGATTGTTTTATTAACAACAATTGTTTTTGGTACAACAGGAAATATTCTTGTACTTTATGTTTATATCAATCGAAATGATAATAAAACATGTACATTTTTTATTAAAATGTTAGCTATTGTTGATTTAATCATATGTTTCATTTTGGCACCATTAGAATTATATCAAACAACAACAGGTAAATTCAAGTTTCAATTTTCCAAAAATTAGATCAAAAAAACTCTTCTTATTCTTTTCATATTAATTTCATGACGACATTTTATTTTAATTACCAGAAATAAAATATCGCCTACCTACAAAGTTTATCAAAGGAATTATTTAACCGTTAAATACTTTTACATAGAACTAGGAAATTAGAATCAGATAGACTCGAAATTAAAGGTCATGATCGTTTTGGAGAAGGGAAAGAATATTAAATACTTTCAGTATTCTTTATCAGAGATGAGACTGGCACCGGCCGGTAGACACCATCGGGTCCGGGTCGGACCCGACGGGCTCTACCAGCCGGTTCGGTCCGCTCTGATCGGTACCGATACCGACCATAAAAATCCAGAGATGCTTGAATAATACGATCGATAATGTCTTTCACTCTATTAAGGTATTCGAAATGAATTTTTATGTAAATTCTATGGTTTTTTAAATACCCATGTTCTCTATTCAACATTTCTTATAACAATAATTGGATTTGATCGATATTTTTGTATTTGTTGGCCATTATATAAAATCATTACAACTGATCGTGCACGTGCTATTGTTATTATATGTGGTCTTTTATCATCTTTATTCGGTAAAATATTTATTTAAAAAAAAAAAAAATTATTTTTTTTTCTTCTTAGCGATTATACCAATGAGTGAATATTCTACAATAGAACATGTATTACGTATTCATAATAATCATTCAGAATATTTACCAATTGAAAATGATAGTGAACACAATTTTCCAGTTTATACACATGTTGAAAATATAAAAACAAGTTTATTGATATTACCATTTACAATTGGTAATGCAACAAAAGTTAAATGTAGTCCAAAATTTAGTTTACGTAAGTTTTAAAAAAAAATTTTTTTATATAAAATAATTTTTTTTTATTTGAAAAAAAGATCTTCAATTGTTGGATTTTTTAATTATATATCGAATATTTCATAACATATTATTTGCTATGTGTATTATTCTTGTTTTAATTCTTTATTCATGTATATATAATGCTATTTATCAACGTCGTCGAACACGAACAAAAAAATTTTCTACTTATCAAAAAATTCTTCATTCTTATTTAACAAATAATGAAACAGAATCAAAATCAAACCATCGAAATTCTTTATTTAAATATATCTGTTGTTATTGTTGTAATCAAATTTATCGAAATACTTCTCCACAATCCAATTTTGATCAATCATTAAATAATCAAGAAAAAAGAAAATATTTTCATCATGAACAATCATGTATTATCAAACAAAAACCTGAACAAATTCTTTTAGAAGTAAATGGTGCACGTGGTAAACGTTATTCAGCTGCATCAATGACATCAATAACATATTTTACAAGTGGAATTTGGGATGATACATCACCAAATAATTTAATACGTTCAAGAATTAATTCAATAGCTGCAGTTAGTTATTGTGGAATGGAACATTCAACAACAAGTCGACCATCAACATCAACTGAAGATTCATTTGATCAAACAAATAAATATAATAATACATTATTACAATTAAGATCACCATCAACATCAAATTCAATACATTTAACAGTACCTAAACAACAAACAATTTTATCCAATTGTTCAAATGATATTGAATTATTAGCAAATATTTCACCATCGAAGAATTTAACTCATCGATCAATTGTAAGAAAACCAAGTAATACATTATCAATTCGACAAGAACAACAAAAACTGTCGGAAATACCTATTCCTCAACGAAAAGTATCATTTAGTAAGTATTTTATTTAGATATTAAATTATCTTAGACGTCTAGATAAGATCTACTAGCTATTCTATCGACTATTTCTGGTCCATAGTATCGAGTGACTGACTCTCTCTTTTTTTATTAATTCTATCCAACAAAAACTAATCCGAAAATTTCTTCTGATTATAGTGACATCATCCGGAACTGCTGCTCGTCGTATTATTGAAGACCCTCCAAGTAAAAATCACCAATTCAGTGTAAATTCATCACCTATAAGTCAACAATTAGAAGTTCATATAAATAATCATCGTTCATTATCAGCCGCATCTTCATTAATTGATCCAACAAATTCTTTAGCACGAAATTCCTTTTCATCAACACGTCGTCTATCTGTATTTGATTGTGAAACACAACGATTATTTGAACGACAACAAAGACAAGAACGTTTAGCAAATATTCGAACAACATTAACATTATTTATCATAACATCTACTTTTATTCTTATGTATTTACCTTCAATAATAATAAATTTATTTAATATTAAACCAAATGAATTTCGTGAAGTTTTATTTTTACTTCATTATATCAATAGTGCCGTAAGTTTATAGAATGAAAAAAATCTTTTATAAAAATAAATATTTGTTTTCTTTTAGTGTAATCCACTTATATATTCATTTTTTAATGTTAATTTTCGTAATGATCTTCGTCGTATATATAAATGTCAAAAAAATGAATATTTCGTTCGACAATGTTAAAAAACAAAAAAAGCTTTTGTTTATAACCGATTAATGTTCTAGTTTTTGATGTTAAAATAAAAATAAATCTAATTCATTTTGATGAATAACATATGAAACGAAAAATTAGAAAGATATTTGTTCGTTGACAATTAGTATTCAAATCAATTCGGGAATAAAAAAAGAAAAGACATCACCGTAAAAAAAATTCACCGACTGACTAGATATAATTGTTTTTTTTTCAAGTATTTATCTCATAGCCACTGGTGCTCGAAATGAATAAATAGATCCTGCTGCAAAATTATCGAAACCTTTTTGAACACCTTTATATATCGGTAATGTGTCCATAAATGCTTGAATTTGTTTTTGAATAGGTGTTAATTCTGGTAAAGATACTTTTGGTAATTCTTCATCTCCATCTAATAATGTCAATGCTTCATGAATATTTTCTTTTTGTATATTTGGCCAATGTAAATCATTATTTGTTCGTTTTGGTCGATTTAATTTTACGATTGGAGGTAAACGTTGAGCTTTGAAACAATAACGATGATAGCGCGGAAACATTTGTGGTAGCGTTTCATCGATTTGGTTTCGACTATTATTACTATGAATACTAGTAATTGATGAACGAGAGTTTTCATTATGTTTATGAAAAGGCTCTTCAATTGATATTGATATTTTCTTTCGATTAGAATTTGTTGATTGATAATTATCACGTCGAATGGAATTTTCAAGTTTTTTATGTATTTTTAACTTTTGTTTATGTTCACGTTCAATTAGTGCTAATTCACGTGCTAATACGAGATCAAAATGTTTACCACGATGTTGAGCAGTAGCAGTTGGTATCATAATTCGTGCTGTATGTCTTTATTTTTTAACTGGTTAAAAAGAAGAGAAAAAAAAATGAATATTTTAAATTGAATCTGAAGTGTCTATATGTGCGCTTTTTGCAAAAATAAACAAATGCTTATTGAAAAAGCAAAAGAGCGAATAGAAGTGGATGAAAAGATCCATTCTCAAATAATATTTAATAGTGTTACCAATGCTACCTAAATGGAAATTGTCGATCAAGATTGGCAGAGACTTGAAGATTTCCGTTTGAATATTTATACTAAATCAAAATAGACATTTTGGTGTCGTTTGATTTTAGAATAATACAAGAACAAAAAGTTGTTTTTGATTATGAAAAAAAGAGCCTGTAGGATTATTTTAAAAATGAATTAAGAATTAAATAAAGTATCATCGTTTCTCGAAAAGTTGTTTTTCATTTAAACTTGTCAAAACAGAAAGAAAGAAAGAAAACATATCAAACTGCATATAAGAATTTTTTTTAAATGCCTGTAATTTCTCCAAGACATTTTTTTCTAATACAATCATGGTCCGGTTTCAATTCGGGGCCTTCATAAACTTCACATGATTCAAGACAATTACGAAATTCATATGATTCTAAAAAATAAAATTACAAAAATAAAAATTCATTCAAAATTAAAAATCAATACCTTGATCATAGGCTAGATTATATTCATGTGCCTCAACGGTCATTGGAAAATGTTTCGATTGATTTTTTCCTTCATTATAATCAATTGTTTGATTTTTCGAATCATTTTTAATTGGAATTATTGTTGTAAAATTAGCACGAAAACGTGATTGATTAAACATCATAATTGTTGCTGTAAGATTTGCTAATTTATGAAATGGTCCTATTATTATTGTAATCCCATCTTTATTATCTTGAATTTGACGATATGGTATATGTTTTTGTTGTAATTGAATTTCAATTAAATCTAATTGTCTCTTATTAACTAATGTTTCAATTAAAGAATTATGAACACGAATCCGTACACGTAATATACGTGTCGGTGGTGATGTTGTCGTCATGTTTGAATGAATATCATTTAATGTAGATGACGGAATGACTAGAGATGATGATTAAACTGTACTTAAATGATTATATTAATTTGAAAATATTTTTTTAAAATTCTCACCCATAGATAAACAATTATTGATTGTTGAAAAACCAAAACTGATCAAAATAATAATAAAAATCGAATTTATAGCCATCGTTGTTAGTCGACAAATACTAGCGACGTCGACGACGAATAATGATATTTCTGTCACCTTCATTTTTCTTTATATATATTTGTTACCGTTTAGAGTCCATATTCTATCTATTCTGAAGAGATGTAATGTATATCATAGCGAAATGTAAAGAATCAGTTTTGTGTAGATATATATGTATAGTTGTTTATATCACATATTTCTTCATCTAATAGAAACATCCAACGAGAAA
>Ga0116226_10007103_pt1 | contig 10092 bp, 4 predicted proteins | sample S1TSphfallax_FD_89692 | JGI IMG/M metagenome (GOLD analysis project Ga0116226, IMG submission 89692) | Host-associated microbial communities from peat moss isolated from Minnesota, USA - S1T2_Fa - Sphagnum fallax MG | ecosystem: Host-associated > Plants > Peat moss > Unclassified | place: USA...
GTCGTCATAGGTTCGCCAGACCTGGTAGCGGGCGGCCAGCGTGCGGTTGACCGCGGCATAGACGCGCAGGTTGACGATGCTCGGGTCCTGGTAGGGGTAGCGGTTGCGGATGATGAATTCCGGATTGGTGGCGAGGATGCGGATGATCTCGTGCATCGCCGGCACTTTCGCGACGCGGGCCAGTTGGCAGCGGGTGAGGACCGAGGGGAAAGGGTAGCGGGTCGGCGGGATCTGGCGGTCGAGGCTGTAGATGATCGGCTGATAGTCGAACACGAAGAGCTGGCCGGCAGCGCTCGGCCCGGCCAGCAGCGGCCGGATTTCATGGGCGATGCGCGAAGGGGTGTCGCGCTGCAGCGAGACATGGCCGTTGCGCAGCGCCAGGATCGGGGTGGCGGCCTGGCTGATGGCGGTGGCCGCCGCGGCCAAAGGCAGCGCCAGGACGGCGGCGCCCAGCAGCATCACGGGGAATTTGCGCAGGCGGCGGGCGAAGCCGAGATTGAGCGGCGCCCAGGCCAGCGTGACGCACATAACCGGCAGGATTTGCAGGAAGTAATGGTCGAAGAAGGATTTGGCCGAGGCGACGCCGATGCAGCCGCCGATCAGCCAGAATGCCAGAAAGAGGTTGAAGCGGGCGGCGGGCGGAAAGGTTTTGCCGGCCAGCCCGCGGGCGATCTGCCAGCCGGCCATCGCCAGCATGATCAGCGAGATCAGGAAGAGCGGCGACCAGCGGATGAGTTCGATATCGAAGGCATAGGTCAGCGCCGGCATCGAGACCGGCACGTCGACCCGGCGGACATTCGACAGGATGCTGTCCTCCAGCCAGGAATGCAGATGGCCGCTGCCGGCATAGAGCAGGAAGGTCAGCGCCAGCGGCAAGGCAGCGCCGGTGAGCAAGGCGAGGCCGGCCCGGATGGCGGCGCGCGCGGGCGGCGGCGCGCCCGGGGCGAGGGTGAGCAGCGCGAAGGCGATGGCGGGGAATTCGAAGAGGGCGACATATTTGGTCATGAAGGCCATGCCGAACAGCAGGCCGGCGAGGAAGGCCCGGCCGGATAGGGCGCTCAGCACCGCGAGCGCGGTGAAGCAGGCCATGAAAATCTCGGTATTGGCCGACAGGCCGTCATTGGTGAGCGAGCAGATGACGTAGGCGGCGCTGGCGAACAGGGCGGCCGGCAGCGGGTGGCGGGCGGCCGGGATTTGCAGCACGATTTTGAAGATGGCGAAGGCGGTGACGGTGATGAACAGCACCGCGGCGATGCGGATGGAGAAGATGGTGTCGCCGAACCAGGACTGGAACAGCGCGAAGACGCCGTAGATGCCGATCGGCTTGTTGTCCCAGATGGCGGTGTAGGGCAGGTGACCGGCGCGCCATTGTTCGGCCATCAGGAAATACAGGCTCTCGTCCCAATCCATGACGCTGCGGAAGAAGGTCGGCAGGCGGGTGATCAGGACCGCGAGGAACAGCACCAGCGCGAGGCCGGCTTGAAACTGCCAGGAGACGGCCGTGCTGCTTCTGGCGGGCAAGGCGGGCAGAGCGGGGGGCTGGGGTGCGGGCACCGAGCGGGTGTGGCGGATAAAAATGGGCAAATCATGGCAAAAACCGGCCGCGCCGAAATTTTTTAGGCCGGGCGCCGGTTAGTCGGAAGCGAGGCCGGAGCGCAGGCGGGGGATGAACATGCCGGCTTTGGCGCGGTAGCTCTGATAGGCGGCGGCCAGGCTGGAATTGGCGAATTTGCGCTCCTCGCGGCGGGCGGCGTTCCAATAGACGGCCAGCATCAGCAGCGGCGCGGCCCAGGCCGTCAGGCCCCGGGTGGCGAGCGCGGTGGCGGTCCAGAACAGCAGATAGGCGGCATAGAAGGGGTGCCGGACATATCGATAGGGGCCGTGATTGAGCAGGAAAGACGGCTCATCGGTATCAAATGCCATGGTCGGCGGGGTGCTACGCGTGGCGCGCACCGTCCAGGCGAACAGCATCAGCGATAGAATGAACAAAACGATGGCCAGCGCCGAGAGCGCGGCGGGACCGTGCGCCAGCAGGCGCCAGGCGAACCAGAGAAAGCCGGTGACCGTCAGCACGCTGATCAGGATGGTGCCGGGCGGAACCCGTTCGGTCTGCCGGAAATGCGCTTTGACGCCCCAGGCGAAGGCGGCAAAGCAGAGGCTGCCCAGAGACAGCAGGGCCAAGGCGGTTGCGCTGAAGGCGGGAAAAATTTTCGCGCTCCTCAGACCGCAACGGTTTCGCCCTGGAACAGACCGTCATAGCTGTTGCCTGCGGCATTCGAATTCAGCAACGGAATTTTTTTGAAAATCGTTGCGTAATTGGATTGCGGGCAGGCCATCAGGTTGACGGCGAATTTCAGGCCCGGATAGGAGACCGGCCCGGCGATCGGGGCGAATTCGAGCCGCTTGTAGAACGGCATGTGGTTGCGCCGCACGCAGGAGAGCATCATGTCCAGTTTCTGCTTGATCACCAGATGCGAGACGAAACGGAACAGCACGAAGACCAGTTCGGAATCGGTCGCGAAATCCGGATGCCGCACCAGCCGGGTGATTTCGCCGGCCTTCTTGAACGGCTCGGACTCCGAGCGCGCCAGTAGGGTTTCGACTTCCTCATGGAAGATGTGGACCGCCGGAACGTCGTGCCAGCCGGTGGCGTCGGGGTCGGAATCGAGCACGGCGAGGCGGACGGAGGCGGCCGGCCGGTGATCCTTGTAGACCACGATGGTGCTGCAATTGGGCATGTCGTCATAGGGATCGGAGTACAAGCCGTTCGGCCGCGGGTCCAGATAATCGGCCGCGACATAGGCCGCATGGCGCAGGCCGAAGGCGTCCTTGCGGGTTGCATCGTCGAGCGCTAGCCGGGCGGTGAGCGCCGGCTTTTCCTGGCTGGGCCGAATGAACGGTTGCGGCAGCACCGGCGCTGGCTGCCGAATCAGATAGGCCGTTTTGGCTTGTAACGAACTCATGATAAAATCTCCGTTCTTTCAACTATAACGAGAATATTATTGACTTTTTTTGGAATGCGACAGGTTAATCTCGATTTGTCAAAGAAATATCTTGCTCATAATTTTAGACGAATCTATACTTCCGAAACTATTGCACGAATTTCTATAAAAAAACATAGTCACCAAAAATTGGGGTTATAAACATTAAAGGCACAACTTACGCGATAGAAGAGGTTTTTGATTTGTCCGCATCGATCCTGGCGGATTAGACATCGTCAATGGCAAAATACCAGAGAAGAAGCCGAGACATCGGGGCCGCCGCGGCGCCTGGCGTGCGGGTGCGCGGTTGCGTTTTGCCGGCGGAATGATCTGCGCCTTGATGCGCCGGGCGGTCGCAGCTTGGCGCGAGATCGGAGACGGGCAATAACGCGCTGGCTTTTATGCGCTCTGGACTGTAGGCGGTAGGTTACTCGATAATTAAGAACTAGTGCTTGTTAAGGTTGCAGTTATTGAGCAGATTGATCGGGTGACGCCGGTCAGGCGTAACACAAGGCGAGAATATCTGATAGGCATAAGGTGGAAATACGTGTGCTAGGCAGATGGCGGGCAGGGGAGGCGATCCGCGCGGGATGGCGGCAGCGGCGTTCGGCCTTGCACGGGCTGCCGGGTAAATTGTTCGGCGCGCGGCCGCCGGAGGGTGCTGCGCGCAAGCTGAGCGGCGAGCGCGCGACGTTCCTCGCCTATCTGCTGATCGTCATGTGCCTGGTCGGGATTAACACGGTCTTTCTTTTGGGCGCCGATTTTTTGATCTGGCATACCCGGAAGATTTCGGTGCTGCTGTTCCTCTGCATTTTCGGGATTTATATCGGGCTTGCGGTGCGCAGCTATCTATGGCTCGCCAGCAGCCCCGATGCGCGCAGGCCGGCGAAGTTTCTGCGCGAGGTCATCGCCATCATGTGGGTGCTCGGCGGCTTTTGGCTGATGACCTTCGTGCAGTTGATGCAGGTGGCCGATGAGGCGCAGCGCAGCCTGATCTACGGCGTCATCGTCGCCTGCATATCGACCGCCGTGCTGCTGGCGCCGGTATCGGTGGCGTTCTCCTTCTGGTGCCCGATCACGATCGGCGGGTTTGTCTCGCTGCTGGCCGCGCCCAATCCGGATCCGTTCGCGCTGATGTGTCTTTTCGGTTACGCGATGCTGACCGGATATTGCACGATCTATTTGAACAACAAGATGACCGAGCGGGCGCTGAATGCGATTCAGCTCGAAGAAAACGCCGAGGTGATCAAGCTGCTGCTGCGCGACTTCGAGGAGAACGCCAGCGACTGGCTGTGGGAGACCGACGCCAAGCTGATGCTGCAGCATGTCTCCTCGCGGCTGGCGCAGGTGGCAGGCAAGCCGCGCGAGGCGCTGATGGGAAGGTTTCCGCAGGTGCTGTTCGGGTCGGTGAGCAAGACCGATCAGAAGAACGGCACGCCCTTGGCCAAGCTCAATCGCTATATCAGCGAGCGCTCGCCGTTTCGCGATCTGGTGGTGCCGGTGGTGATCGACGGCGAGGAGCGCAGCTGGATGCTGACCGGCAAGCCGATCGTCGATAAATCCGGCCGGTTCGTCGGCTATCACGGGGTCGGGTCGGATGTGACCGTGATGCGGCGCAGCCAGGAGCAGATTGCGTTTCTGGCCCGCCATGACAGCCTGACCCGGCTGCCGAACCGGGTGCTGTTCAACGAGATGCTGCATCTTGGCTGCACGCGCAGCAAGGAGGAGGGGCTGGCGCTGCTGTGCCTCGATCTCGACGACTTCAAATCGGTCAACGATACGATGGGACATGCGACCGGGGATGGCATATTGATCGCGGTGTCGGAGCGGCTGCGCAGCTGTCTGCGCGATGTCGATATCGCGGCCAGGCTCGGCGGCGATGAGTTCGCGATCATCCTGAAGACCCAGGATATCGAGGAGGTGGCCTCGGTCGCGCGGCGGATCTGCGAGCGGGTCAGCCGGCCGTATCATTTCGATGGCAGATTGGTTGAGATCGGTGTGAGCATCGGCGTGGCGCTGGCGCCGCGCGATGGCGACACGCCGCATCTGCTGATGAAGAAGGCCGATCTCGCGCTGTATCGCGCCAAGGCCGATGGCCGGGCGATCTGGCGGCTCTATGATGTCCAGATGGATGAGCGGGTGCAGGACCGGCGCTCGCTGCAGACCGATCTGCGGCAGGCTTTGGCGCGCGGCGAATTCTATTTGAATTTCCAGCCGATCATCGATTTCGAGAGCAAGCGCATCGTCGCGGCCGAGGCGCTGCTGCGCTGGTTCCATCCCGAACGCGGGCTGCTCTCGCCGGCCGAGTTCGTGCCGATGGCCGAAGGCGCCGGGCTGATTGCGCCGATCGGCGCCTGGGTGCTGCGTCAGGCCTGCGCGATTGCCGCATCCTGGCCGGAGGAGGTGCATGTTTCGGTCAATCTGTCGCCGTTGCAGTTCCGTGACGAAGAGCTGATCAGTGAGGTCGATGCGGCGCTGGCGGCGAGCGGCCTGGCGCCGGGGCGGCTGGAGCTGGAGATTACCGAGACCACGGTGCTGGAGACCAACAACCAGACGATCGATGCGCTGCTGCAGCTGCATGGGCGCGGCATTCGGATCGCGCTGGATGATTTCGGCACCGGCTATTCGAGCCTGAGCTATCTGCGCCGCTTCCCGTTCAACAAGATCAAGATCGACCGCTCGTTCATTCGCGATCTCGGCGAGGATGAGGACGACGCCTCGATCATTCTGGCGATCATCGGGCTGGCGAAGAGCATGAAGATGGTGGTGACCGCGGAAGGGGTGGAGACCGAGGCGCAGGCGGCGTTCCTGGGGGCCAATGGCTGTACCCAGGCGCAGGGCTTCCTGTTCTACCGGCCGCTGCCGGCCGAGCAGATCGGCGAGGTGATCGCGCTCAACCATAGCCGGACCAGCGCCGAGACGATGGCGATCCGGTCGGCCGCGGAGTAGCGCCGGCCAGGCTGGTTCGCGCCGCCGCGCAATTGCGCTAGAGCGATCGATCAATGCAGCAGACGCAAGACAATGCAGCCGGGGCGAGCCCGGGCGCGAGAGAGGCGGCCGGGGCAAGCCCGGGCGTTCGGGAAGCCGCCGGGGCGAGCCCGGCGATGGCGCAGTGGTTCGGCATCAAGCGCGCGCATCCCGACGCCTTGCTGTTTTTCCGCATGGGCGATTTCTACGAGCTGTTTTTCGAGGATGCGCAGGCGGCGGCGGCGGCGTTGGATATCGCGCTGACCGCCCGCGGCACGCATCAGGGGGCGCCGGTTGCGATGTGCGGGGTGCCGGTGGGGCAGGCCGAGATCTACCTGGCGCGGCTGATCCGGCGCGGCTTCCGGGTGGCGATCGTTGAGCAGATGGAGGATCCGGCGGCGGCCAAAGCGCGCGGCGCGAAGGGGCCGCTTGAGCGGGCGGTGGTGCGGCTGGTGACGCCGGGCACGCTGACCGAGGACTCGCTGCTGGAAGCCGGGCAGGCGAATTTTCTGGCGGCGATCGCGCAGACCGATGGCGGGCTGGGGCTGGCCTGGCTGGATATTTCGACCGGGATTTTCGAGACCCAGGCCTGCGACGCGGAAAATCTGCTGGCCTTGCTGGGGCGGATCGATCCGGCGGAGATCCTGGCGCCGGAGATGGCGCTGGGCCCGTTCGCGGCGCGGCGGGTGGGCGGCGAGGGGCTGGCGCTGCGGATGCCGGTGAACGCGGCGGCGGCCAGGCTGGAATTGGCCCGGGCCTTCGGCGCCGCCAGCCTGGATGCGTTCGGGATGTTCAGCGATGCCGAGGCGATGGCGGCCGCGGCGGCGCTGTTCTACGTGCAGGCGACGCAGATGGGGGCGATGCCGCGGCTGTCCAGGCCGGCATCGATCGGCAATGCCGGGCTGCTGCTGATGGATGCGGCGACCCGCGCCAGCCTGGATATTCTGCGGGCGCGCAACGGGGCGGAGGCGGGGAGCCTGCTGGCGGCGGTGAAATTGACGGTGAGCGCGGCCGGCGCCCGCAAGCTGGCCGCCTGGCTGGCGGCGCCGGTGACGGATCTGGCGGTGCTGGAAGACCGGCAGACCGCCTGGCTGACGCTGCGCGATACGCCGGCGCTGGCGGGCAGGCTGCGGGCGGCCTTGCGCGGCGCGCCAGATCTGGCGCGGGCCTTGGGCCGGATTGCGCTGAACCGGGCCGGGCCGCGGGATCTGGCGGTGGTTCGGGACAGCCTGCAGGCCGGCGCGGAGATTGCGCCGCTCTTGCCCGCCGGCGGGCTGCTGGAGGACGCCGCGGCGCGGTTGCGGCCGGATGCGGAACTGGCCGCGACCCTGGCCGCGGCGCTGGCGGCGCCGGCGCCGCTGCGGCTGGATGAGGGGGCGGCGATCGCGCCGGGCTTCGATGCCGAGCTGGATGCGGAGCGGCGGCTGCGCGATGAGACCCGGCAGGTGATCGCGGCGTTTCAGAGCGAGCTTGCGCAGCGCTACGGCGTTGCCAGTTTGAAGATCCGGCATCACGCGCAGCTGGGCTATGTGGTCGAGGTGCCGGCGGTGGCGGTGGAGAAATTGCGGGACAATCCGGAATTGATCCTGCGGCAGGGGCTGGCCAATGGGGCGCGCTTCACGCATCCCGAATTGAGCGCGCTGGACCGCCGGATCGCCGAGGCGGCGGCGCGGGCGGCGGCGCGTGAGCGGGTGGTGTTCGGCTGGCTGGTGCAGCGGATTCTGGCGCTGGCCGAACCGCTGGCGGCCTGCGCCGAGGTGCTGGCGCTGCTGGACGTGCTGCAATCGGCGGCGAGCCTGAGTGCGAATAAGCGCTGGTGCCGGCCGGAGCTGTTTGCCGATGAATGCTTCGAGATCAAAGCCGGGCGGCATCCGGTGGTGGAGGCGGCATTGCCGCCGGGCACCGGCTTCGTGCCGAACCATTGCGATCTCTCGGCCGGGCGCCGGCTGATGCTGCTGACCGGGCCGAACATGGCCGGCAAATCGACCTATCTGCGGCAGAATGCGCTGCTGATCATCCTGGCCCAGGCCGGGCTGCCGGTGCCGGCGGAGGCGATGCGCCTGGGGCTGGTGGACCGGCTGTTCAGCCGGGTGGGGGCGGCCGATGACCTGGCCAGCGGACGCTCGACCTTCATGGTCGAGATGATCGAGACGGCGGCGATTTTGCACCAGGCGGGGCCGAAGAGTTTTGTCATCGTCGATGAGATCGGGCGGGGGACCGGGACCAGGGATGGGCTGGCGATTGCCCAGGCGGTGCTGGAGGAGCTGCACCGCAACATTCGCTGCCGCGCCATATTTGCCACACATTTCCATGAATTATTTCTGCTGACCGAGGCATTGCCCGGGTTGCATGCCTGCACGATGCGGGTGAAGGAGTGGCGGGGCGAAGTGGTGTTCATGCATGAGGTGGCGGCGGGGGCGGCGCAGCGCAGCTGGGGCGTGCATGTGGCGCGGCTCGCCGGGGTTCCGGAATCTGTAGCCAGGCGCGCGGAGTTTTTGTTGCAGCGGGCCGAACGCAGCGGCCAGCCGGCCAGCGCCTTGCCGCTATTCGCGGCGGCGGCGCCAGCGGACTCCGAGATCGAGACCGAGCTGGAACGGCTGGACCCCGACCGGATGACCCCGCGGGAGGCGCTGTCTGCGTTATATGAGCTACGCACAAAGTTGATGGCGCAACGCGGCAAGGCAAGCTAACGTGGACGACATGCTGATCTCGACCTCCACCAAGCCGCCCGAGATTGCCGCAGCACTGGCCGATCTGGTGCCGCCGGCGAACCCGCCGCCGCGCGATATGGCGCTGGCGGCGTTCCGCCGGCAGCTCGGGCGCATTCAGAGCCATGTGCAGACGAGGTTCGAGCGCGACGGGATCAACGGGCTGCTGGCCAGCCGGCTGCATGCCGGGCTGGTGGATGCGCTGATCAGCGCGCTGTTCGACTATGCGCTGGCGGTGCTGCCGATCGAGCAGACGGACCGGCTGGCGATGGTGGCGACCGGCGGCTATGGCCGGGCGACGCTGGCGCCGTTCAGCGATATCGATCTGCTGTTCCTGACCGACGTCAAGGCGCCGCCGCATGTCGAGCGGGCGGTGGAGTTCATTTTGTATTTCCTGTGGGATCTGGGGCTGAAGGTCGGGCATGCGACGCGCTCGGTGGCCGAATGCCGGCAGGCGGCGCGCGAAGACGTGACGATCCGGACCAGCCTGCTGGATGCGCGGTGTTTGTCCGGCGACCAGAAGCTGTTCGCCGATTTCCAGAAGGATTTCCGGGCCGATTGCACGGCCGACGGGCCAAGCGAGTATATCGCCGCCAAGCAGGCCGAGCGGGCGGCGAGGCATTTGCGCTTCGGCGAAACCCCGTTCATGGTCGAGCCGAATGTGAAGGAAGGGCGCGGCGGTTTGCGGGATTTGCAGACGCTGTACTGGCTGGCGCGCTACGTGTTCAACAGTTTTTCGATGCGCGAGCTGGTGGGCAAGGATGCGCCCGGCGGCGGGATTTTGACCGAGACCGAGGCCAGGGCCTGCAAGCGGGCCTGGGAATATTTATGGACCGTGCGGTTTCACCTGCATTATGTCGCCGGGCGGGCCGAGGAGCGGCTGACCTTCGATTTTCAGCCGGTGATCGGCGCCCGCATGGGCTATACCAAGCATGGCCGGCAGGACGGCGTGGAACGCTTCATGCGGCATTATTTCCTGGTGGTGCGGGAAGTGGCGCGGGTGACCGGGGTGCTGGAGCCGGCGCTGATCCGGGCGGCGCTGGGGCCGCCGGCCTTGGCGGCGGAGACCGATAAGGGGCTGTTCGAGGCCGGCTTCGCGCTGGCCGACGGCAAGATTTTGTTCGCGCCGGGCTGCGACCCGGAAAGCGACCCGCGCAGCATCTTCCGGATATTGCTGGCGGCGCGCGATCGCGGGCTGGAGCTGCATCCGCTGGCGCTGCGCAAGCTGATCCGCAATGCCAACCGGGCGGCGGATCTGCGCGGCGACAAGCCGGCGGCGGCGCTGTTCCTCAACCTGCTATGCGGCGGCAGCGGGGCGGAGGGCGAAAAGCCCAGCTGCGATTCCGCCCGCTGGATGACGCTGCTGAACGAGACCGGCGTGCTGGGGCGGTATCTGCCGGATTGGCGGCGGATTGTCGGGCAGATGCAGTTCGACA
>Ga0116226_10007105_pt1 | contig 10088 bp, 9 predicted proteins | sample S1TSphfallax_FD_89692 | JGI IMG/M metagenome (GOLD analysis project Ga0116226, IMG submission 89692) | Host-associated microbial communities from peat moss isolated from Minnesota, USA - S1T2_Fa - Sphagnum fallax MG | ecosystem: Host-associated > Plants > Peat moss > Unclassified | place: USA...
AACCTTTTTTTTTTATTCAATTTGTTTATCTTCTAATAGATGGTAAACCACTTGCAGCTGATGCAACCCGTGTGACAACATCAACTGAATTATCCAATGTAACAGTAACTACTCTACAAATAGTTGCTTCTCATTTCAATGATAGCGGTTCATATCGTTGTTCAGATGGTCATAGTGCACAAAGTAAAGAAGCTAAATTATATTTACGAGATACAAATCCACAAATATTCCTTCGTTCATTATCATCAACAACTTCGATTAGATCATTTTTAACATTTCGAACAGTGTTTTATTCATTCATTTTTCATTTTTTTCTTTTTATTCTGTAAATTATGATAGTATTAAAAAAACAAAAGCAAAAAAAAAACCATATATATCAAATACATGCTGATGTAATTACATCTATGCAAAAGGTGAATAATATATCTATAAAAGGGAATTGATATCTTATCTTCTTTCGTTTACTTATTCTATTGACAAAACTCGCATAGACAACTAAGATATAGCAAATAAGACAACATGCTCAATGCATATCATTCATCCGAACCTGCCCTTCAAATTGAAGTTATTTCACCTGAAATACGTGGTGTTGGTTCAAAGCGATATGTTGAATATACAGTTAAAATGAAAACAACATTACCAGCATTTAGTCAAACTGAATCAACTGTTCAACGACGTTATTCTGATTTTGAATGGTTACATAAAGAATTAGAACGTGCTGATACAAAAATAGCAGTACCACCATTACCTGATAAAGCTTGGCAAAGACAATTACCATTTCGAAAAGATGATGGCCTTTTTCAAGATGATTTTATTGAAGAACGACGACGAGGATTAGAAACATTTATTAATAAAATTGCTGTTCATCCATTAGCCCAAATTGAACGTGCTTTACATGTCTTTTTATTAGAACCTCAAATCGATTTCAACAAATATGCCCGAGAAAAAACAAAACATTAATCAAAACACTTGAATTCGTATTGAATTTTAAAAAACAAAAAATTTTTTTTTTCATTTATTTTTTTATTAAAAATTTTAACAAAAACTTTATTGATTGTGATTATTGTTATGATTGATAGCTAAAAAGGAAATAATTTTATTTAATAGCTGATGACATTCTCTTAATGCATAATCATATGTCATCTATTTTTTTATTTGACACTTGCACAGCTGATCACCATAATAATGACGAATAGAAATGTCTAAAACTCTTAGATCAAATAAGATCAGATGACCTATTGAATATATATTTAATGCTTGTATGGAATGAATACTATCGAGAAAATTATATCAATGGAATATAAAAGATAATCAATCTTCTAAAAGAACTATAATTACTGAATAAACATTAATTTCAACCAGAAAGTTATTTTCTTTTGATAACGATCTTTTTCATAATTCTATCTCTATAATACAAAAAAATCTACATTGCCATCTATGAGTTTACTTTTAAACCATTGATGATTATTATCAAACGTATACAAGAAAATAGATTGATATGAATTCTTTTAAAAAGTTTAAAGAAAAAAAAGATTTTCTTTTTACTATTCATTACTGATCGATTGTCAAGCCTAAATGTATTAAATTTAATAATAGGAAGAGAATATGCAATATCAATTGTTTCTACTAAAATATATATTCATACATTTTTTTTGTTATGGAATACAAATAAAATTTATGACTTCGATTCCTTACTCGTCAGAAAACAAACAAATATCCCTAGAGATAATTAATAAACAGTTGGATCTGTACTCGTCATTATCCAACTGAATCCTTAAAAATGATGACAATGTTTTCTTTATGCGTTTGCTATCAATCAACTTCTTTTTAGACATTTTCTTTCTCTATGAAGCAATCAAAACAAAGAAAAAGAATATTAAGCAGGACCTTTCATTTTTTGTTTGTTTGTTTGTTTGCATACGTGAACGATTCGACAGCAGAAAAACAGTAACGAGATGTAAAAAAGCACTTTCTTGTCTCTATGTATCCATGTATTTATTTTGCATTTTGCATTTTTTCACTCAAGCTCATAATGTCTACGATTTCACTAAAAACATCTATGTTTGTTCTGAATTTTAAAAAAAGTAAAATTACAAAAGAATAGTCATTTATAACAAGTAAGATTCATATAAATATGAAACATTTTTGAAGGATAATAAATAAATATTGATCTTAGTTTTTATTTAGAAGAAATATCTTTTTCGCTAATTAATAATGCCAAGTTATTCAACTCTTAGTCGTTTTTCACTTATTGAATTACATAGTGAAGATCGGAAACAACGAGCTCATTTAAAAAAAATATCTGAAATGCAACGTCGAAGTTGTTTAGATAATGGTGCACCATTTCGTCTACCTTATCTTCATCAAAATTTTCTCAAACACTTATCTGAAAAACGTCAAGAAATTAATAAAGAAAATGAATTTAAATCAAAAAAACTACTTAATATAATGACATCAAACAATCTACATCCACCAACACCATTTCATCCTACGTATAAAGTGCGTCGTAATCATACATTACATTTATCAGAAAATAATACTGGATATTTTGAACGAATCGCTAAAGTTAGAGCTAAATATGATGCACGTGACTGGAGAAAACAATATGAACAACATAAAGGATATTTAAGACTAAGTAAAGACAGTAAAGTATTTACACCACTTGATATTGGTATTAATCGAGAACGAATCAGGAAAACAAATGCATCGATGAATAGTAAACGATCAACACCTGGATCATCATTATTGAATTTATATTTTAAATATGACAAATATGATCGATTTTAAAAAAAATATATGTTTTTCTATTTCATTAAAATGAAAGTAACATTTTTAAAATATAATCTCTGTTCGATACACTAGTATCTTAATTAAATGGAGAAAGTTATGATGATATTTTTGCTTGAATTTCAATTGTTTTTCAAGTCTAAACTGTTCATGGATAAATGGTAAATAGTATTTACAAATGAAATGAAGATGAAATAGAGGATCAAATCCAAATTACACATGAGAAGATGTCGAAGTTAATTTAAGAACAATTTTACCAAACTCAATTCCTTGTGTTTGAGCCAATTGAAGTTCGAGTTGAGATGGTTGTCGTTCACCTTGCGTTCCAGCCAATGTTCCGGCACCTAAATTAATATTTAATGAAAACAAAAACAAAAACAAAAGAAAAAAACAAACCGTAAGGTGATCCACCATGAATTTCATCAAGATTCATTAACAATTTGTTTCTATAACCAAGTGGAACAAAAAGCATTCCTAGATGTGAAAAAAAAGGTACACATGAAAGAGCAGTTGTCTCTTGACCACCACCAAGTGTTGATGTTGAAAAAAAAACACCAGCCTATAGTTTAAATAGTGAATATAAGATGATCAACAGGAGTCTAAGAAAATTTACTGGTTTGCCGATCAATGCATCTGAAAGCCAATGACTACCACAGGCATCAAATAGAGTTTTGATTTGAGTAGGTGCTGTACCAAAACGGGTTGGCATACCAAATAAAAATCCATCAGCTTCAGATAATTGATCCGGTCGAATTATTGGTATATCTTTATTTTTAGGTGGAGCATGCATTTTTGTAAGAATTTCATTGGATAATGTTTCAGCAACTTGAAAGACACGACAATCACATCCAGCACGTTCAACACCAGCTCGAATACTTGATGCTAACTTCGCTACATGACCATACATAGAATAATAAATTACAAAAACCACAGGACGATGCTATCAAAATATATACATAACTTGTTTGAATTCATTCTTTCATACTCACAGTCTTATTACTGTTCGAACGTTCGAAAGTAACATGACCCGGATGAGCGTCTGTCCGCTGTGACATACGAACAAATGTTCTATACAGAAACGAAGATTTAAACGAAAAATGACTAAAATTTACCTTTCTGGAGGACTACTGATCGGTTGAGAACGTGCGTTCGATGAGGCCATTTCTTCACAAAAGGAATACTTCTATGTAAATTATTTTTTCGACTTAAAATTTTACGAATCAATAAACGGATAAATGATCTAATAGAACAAAAAAAAAGCGCCGTAAATCATACAAAGGTACAAACCCATACACAAGCGTTTCTTTCAACCTTGAAATAACGCTTTAAACCCACAAAAATACCTATATAATAGACATTTTCTAGGTCTCTTACTATTATTCTGTGATTATTGATCTTTTCTTCTGTGTATAATATAATACAAAATGTGACAGAAAAAAAAACGAAATGAAGAAAGAAAAACAGTACACTAAAGCAAATAGCTGCATTCAAGCAGTCAATATTTACTCTTTAGCGCACCATCTGTGCATTTTCGTGACATTTTTTTTTCAATACAATTTTTTTACAATATTCGAAGTATTCAATTTATAGAACAGAACTTATCGTCAATTAACGTTACGAATAATACCTATCCAATTTTAATGTTACCCTTATTTTTGATAGCAGCGCAGAATACATCTCTGCAGCTTATATTTTTTTTAATAATAGAAGTAAATTGAATATGAACATTGATGGAAAGTATTCATCATCATATAATAGAAAGTACATGTACAAACATGATGGAAGATTTAATAAGACATGTGCTCAGTATTCATTCATAGTTCTCGATTTCTTTTTTATCCTCATCTTAAAATTCTTTCTCACATTCTTTTTCTTTTTCTGTTTTTACAATCAGAAGAAAAATTTGAATGTTATGTGAGGTCATATACTGAATTTATCAATCATGAGAACGGATTAGAAAGAATTTTTCTATCTTTGTATTGTAAAAATAGAAGAATAAGAAATAGTGTACAGCTCTTTCGATTTTGTTTCCTACTCAATTTCTTTAATATGTAGTTGGCAAAAAAAAATAGAAAAATGTTTATTTCTCTTTCGGTACGGATATGATTCTCTTCATATTATTTCGTAAGAAACAAGTGGAATCAATTAATGATCTAATCGGTTTCAGTTCTTCTTTATAAGGTGAAAGTATATAAACAATAATCTATCCATTCGATTATAAATATGGTTATGATTAAACTTAAATCAATATCAGTATCAAACATTTTTAACAGCGATATTCGCTATAAATACGTAAGTTTTAAAAATAGTTTTTATCTTTCATGATAATGAAAATATGGTTTATTTCATTGTCTTAACTTGAATTAAATTGTCATTTAATTGAAAATCAATTTTTGGAAAAGTTTTTCCTATAGGTAGATCAGCAGTTATTTTAATGTTAGTAGATAAGACAATATTCATTACATTGAAAATTTCTTTTACTTGATCGAATACATTAACAGAATCAGTCTCTAGATGACCCTGACTGATGATTATATTATATCGTACTTATTTTTCATTTTCTTCCATATTTTTGAACTTTGTTGGAAGTCTGTCTGTACTATTTCGTATTGAACCGTACAGATATTAGTTTGCATTATCCTTAAACATTTAAAAATCGAGTGAGATTCATGCAAATCTTAACCGTAAAATTAGCTCAATCCATTTTTTTTCTCTTGTTCTGTATCATCAGTTCATTCACTTTTTCGTTCCTTTTTTGATTACTTCAGCTTGTATGTCAAGTCTTAATTTGATTTGACAGGTCGCAAGGCGAAGATTTTTCTTCATTATAACAAGTTTTTTTCAAAAAAGGTGCTGTCAAATATTTCGTTATAGGTGTCACTTACTAAAACAAAATTCAAAAATTCAATAATAAATATTCATTTCCAAATATCTAATAAAATTCCCATCCAAGCATTTGTTATGTCTGTCTAGACAATACAAAATACCAATGCCCAGTGTCCCTTGAAAGTATATTATAAAAATTGTCACAAAAAAAGAGATAAATCGTTGATGACTATACAGAATAAAGTCGAAATATTACCTAATAACGATAAAGTAAAATAATTATTTGGACCTTTAAACTAATCCCGACTGTCCACATTCTTTTTTCTCTACTTTCATTACTTCTTTTACTCGCTCTATGCATATCTGATGATTAAAGATAGAGAAGAGAAATGGTTCGATTGTACACATAAGAACATTATTTCCTCGGATGAATACATAACGTGAATCCCTGAGTGACATATAGGCGCACAGAAGGAACACATTTTTCACCTATACGAGTGTATATACGTTCACGATACATCATTGCTTTGCAGTAATGACGTTGACGATGAACACAAAAAAAAACGAAGAGAAGCCGTAGAAACGAGCGAAAGAGAAGGAAAAAAAAGGTATATGATGATGATGGTGATGGTAGTGATATCTTCACATAACCACATCATACCAACCGAACGATTGAAGTAGATACACGTACAAAGAATAACGTTGGCAGTAAGACGTGCCAGCTGGAAAAGAAAAGGATACAGTTTTTCTTTACTTTTTGTCTTAATGCAAAAATATGACGACAGCTGCTGATAGACCATCGTCTCCTCGATATTTCTCCAATCGACCACCAATTTCTTTTTCATCATATTGTTTCAATAATACTCCTGGACTTATGCATCGTTCTTTAGGTGAGTGTCACACGATATCTTTCTCTTGTTGCTTATACGAATAATTTGCATCGATGCGAAACAAAAGATAGGATGTGAAAAAGAGCATATTAGTATTATTACTATGTGCTTGACAGCTGATCAGATTCATTGGTCTAATTCTATGAAATTAATATTTAAAATATGTTGTTTTGTATAAAAGTGTTATTTTTCATTCTCTACTATACCGATATAAATACTAATTAAGTCCCAATTTTTTTTTGAGATACCTATAAAGTATTCGTTTATTAATTATTTACTAGCGAGAAATCAATACGTTTTTTTTTACAAGAATTCTTTAAATAAATATGTCTTTTCGTTTTAAAAAGAAGAGAAAAGGCTCAATTTACTATGAGTCAAATATAAAAAATTCAAATCTGTTATTTAATACTCGTACACCAAATCCTTGGTTCATCTCTTATGATTCTTTTTTCTTTCTCTATATTCGAACTATTTGGTAGTAATATCTGTATCTATAGTGTTTGTGTGTCAGTCAGACTGTCTATTTCTTTTTCTTCGTTCTCTCTCTTTCTGCCTACTTCATTCTCTTCACATGATGTGGTTGTCCCTGTTGTCGTTCGATGCATCATAAAAAACATGAAACTCGTCATCAGTTAGTATCACCAGCATCATCATTGCATCATTATCGATTGGCAACAAGGTCTTCTACACTTAAATTAAACAAATCAATCAAAGTCAAAAGATTAATTAAGACTATTATATCAAGAAACGGTACTTCTTCTTCTTCTTCTTCTCTTTAATCTATCAATTTTTGTGCGCTCATCTTCGTTTTTATCCATCTTAATATATTTCTTTTTTCCTTGAACCACTAGATAAATATCTTGATGGGTCATCACTACAGTGAAGATTTTTGTCCAACAAGTATGCCTAATTATTTTAATGTGGACCATTATCATTCATTTGAATATTATTAATATTTTTACAACTGATAATGATGATATTTCTTCGGTTCAGTTCTTTTTTTAAATTACTTTTGACCGTTGATAGTAGTGTCGATGTCACATGGCTCTCCTCTCAGGAAATCAATGTTTAAATAAGAGAGAAAAAGAACGAGAACAAGAGAAAAATTGTATATTTGAGGATAATCATTAGTTTAAGTATGTGTGTGTGTTTGTGCGATTACGTTTTGTTTGCATGACTGTGTAGATTCTACTTAAAACACTATAACCTACTAAGTTTCAAGGATAATGCTGCTTTTGCTATTGTAATTTCAGCAAGTGATTGCGTCTTTTTTTCTTTCTTTCATGTTGTTGTAAGTTAAATATCGTTAAATTTTTATTTTTTTTTTCTTATGAATCTATTTTTTGAAATGATTTAGACGAAACTCGATTGACTAATAGACGAACAACTGAATGTCATCAAAATTCAATACCTGCACCAACTGACAATATTGCCTTATTCACACAAAATACTCAATCTTCTTCTTCACTCTATGCAACTCGTCGTCGACCAACAAGTACTTCTAATATGACATCCTATTCTGCATTAAAACGTAAAGCTCAAAGAGCTGATGTGTCATCAAATATATCTCGAGTAAAATATCTCTCATATTATCTAGATAATGGGGTTTATCTGTTCCTTTAGGTTCAAGTTAATCTTGAATATGTCCTTGGATTTACTTCTATATCGAATTCAGTTGTTAGTCAAGATCATTCAACAATAGCTTATGCTGCTGGGTATAATCTTTTATTTAATAAATGAAAAAAAAAAGAAATAATTGAATGCATTCATAGTTCAACTGTTGTTCTATATGATATTCATACACAAAAACAAGATTTTATTATTAATACTGCTCGAAAAGCTATAACATCATTATCATTTTCACCCGATGGTCGATATTTAGCAACAGGCGAAGTACATCTATAAAAAATAACTATTAATTTGTTATATATACAGAAATAATTTTAGTGTGGTCATGATCCTAAAGTACGCATTTGGGATTTGACTGGTGATAAAACAGTTTGTATTGAATTGGGTGATCATAAATTTGCCATTGATTGTGTAGTAAGTTTATTTTAAAAAGTGTAGATAGAAATAGTAATTCATATTATGAAAAATTGATGGTAGATTAATGATGAAAAAGTTAATTTGATAAAGAGAATTTATCCTTTTTCTTTTAATGATTATCCGGTAAATCAATCAGAAGAATAAACTCATTCCGGAGATTAGTTTTATTCTCTCGTGTATCAAGGAAGGAAGATTGATTTCGTTATGTCTGATTTTTGTCATAAAATCATGAGAAAAGACTCATATGATATTATCATTTATAATTTTTAGTGTTTTTCACCGAATGTTGATCGTCTAGTTTCAATTGGATCTTTACATGATGGAAATATATATGTATGGAATTGGAAAGATAAAAAAAAACTTGCATCAAATAAATGTACATGTGCTGTAAGATAAATTAGATATTAGTTTTATTTGTTATCTTAATTTGACTTCATTTCAGATTCGTCGTATTGCTTTTGCTGAAGATGGAAGTTATTTTGTGACTGTTGGTAATCGGCATGTGAAATTTTGGTATTTAATTTCAGCATCATCGGTATTTTGTTTTTGTTTTCTTGAATTAAAATAGCTGATCAATTTTTTTGTTAATTCTAGTTAGAAGTTGTACCATTACGTGGTCGTTATGCGATTTTAGCTGAACGTAAAGATAATTTATTTACTGATGTTATTTGTGGACGTGGTGATTGTGCTGGTATGACATATGTTATAACATCAAATGGTCTTATTTGTCAATTTGATGAACATAGACAAATGCGTGGAGAACGTGATCTTCAAGTACCAAAAAAAAAAGAATTGTTTTGAAAACAAAAATGTGTTTTGTTTTTTTATTATTTTAGGAAAAAGCAAATTGTTTAGCTATTGGTGATTTATATCTTGTTGTTGGATGTGTTAACGGTGCTGTTTATACATTTTCACCACAAACTCTTGATTATATTATGTCTATTCCTTTACCTCATTATTTGGGTGTTGATATTGCTTTTATTACATCGATTGAGTAAAGATATTGATCTATTTTTAATTAATCTATTTGATATTTATAGTCAAATGACATATCCACAACAACAAAATAGATCTTTTCCTGATACAATTGCTGTTTGCTTAGATGAAGATAAATCTGTTGTTAGTAGAAAGTTTTTAATATTAGTTTAAAAGAAATTTTTTTTAATTTTTAGTTAACATGTTTTTATAATGATCATAGTTTTTATATATGGGATATTAAAAATGAACGATCAGTAAAAAAACGTGATTCTCATATGTATCATTCAGGTTGTGGTTGGGGAATTGAAGTAAAATTTCTTGATTTCGAGTTTTTAAAAAGAAGGATTTTCTTTAGACTTATTCGCGAACAGATAAATCACCTTCGATTCTTCGACATTTATCATGTATAACATGTTCATCTGATAATTCTATACGTTTTTGGTCATTAAATCATAATGAAACGGATTCACATTTTGCTTCATCATCTTCAAATATATTTAGTAGACAATTAATGAAAATTGTCTATTTAGATGATGATTATTCGAAATTATGTGATAGTCA
>Ga0116226_10007106_pt1 | contig 10088 bp, 10 predicted proteins | sample S1TSphfallax_FD_89692 | JGI IMG/M metagenome (GOLD analysis project Ga0116226, IMG submission 89692) | Host-associated microbial communities from peat moss isolated from Minnesota, USA - S1T2_Fa - Sphagnum fallax MG | ecosystem: Host-associated > Plants > Peat moss > Unclassified | place: USA...
CGCGTGCCGTCTGGAACGAAGCGGAAGGAGGGACGCACAAACATTCAACAAACACCTAAACTCGTCGCGTGGGTCTTGACCCACGTCTTCGCGCCACACGCGCCGAAAGAAAGCAAGCAGTTCTTTTTTGAAAAAAAGAACCAAAAAACTTTTATACGGGAAGTAGCGACGGGCGGCGCGATACGTACCAACGAACCATCAGCAGGCGGGCCAGGACCGTGGCGGTGAACAGGGTGGTTACTATGCCTACCGTGATCGTCAGGGCAAAACCCTTGACCGGGCCAGTGCCGAACACGAACAGCATCACGTGCGCCAGAAACGCCGTCACGTTGCTGTCCAGAATGGTGGAGTAGGCACGCCGGAACCCCGCCTCCATCGCACCCAGCGGTGAACGCCCGGCCTTGAATTCCTCGCGTATGCGCTCGTTGATCAGGATGTTGGCATCGACCGCCATGCCGAGCGTCAGCAGCAGCCCCGCCATGCCTGGCAGCGTCAGCGTCGCCTGGAACAGCGACAGAATCGCCAGCAGCAGCACCAGGTTCACCACCAGGGCGATGTTCGCGAACCAGCCGAACAGCCCATAGAACGTGCCCATGAACCCGATGACGAGCAGAAAACCCACAAGAAGCGACAGCGCGCCGGCGCGGATCGCGTCCGCGCCAAGCTCCGGCCCGACAGTACGCTCCTCCACCACTTGCAGCGGCGCCGGCAGCGCGCCGGCCCGCAGCAGGATGGACAGATTGTTGGTGCTCGCCGCGTCGAACCCGCCGCCGCTGATCTGGCCGCGCCCGCCGGTAATCGCCTCGCGTATCACCGGCGCGGAAATCACCTGATTATCCAGCACGATCGCAAACCTTTTGCCGACGTTTTCGCGCGACGTATCGGCGAATTCGCGGGCGCCCTTGGCATCGAAGGTGAAATTCACCACCCAGTCGCCAGTCTGCCCGCTGGTGCCCGCCCGCGCGTCGGTCAGGTCCGCGCCATCCACCTCGACATGCTTGCGTATGCCCAGCTTCACCGCCGGATTGTCCTGCATGGGCAGCAGCTCCACGCCAGGCGGCGCCGGCTCGCCGGGCACCGCGGTCTCATCCACCAGGTGAAACGTCATCTTCGCGGTCTTGCCGAGCAACTGCTTGATGCGCACCGGGTCCTCGATGCCGGGCAGTTGAACGATGATCCGGTCGTCGCCCTGGCGGGTGATCTGCGGATCGACCACGCCGGTCTCGTCGATGCGGCGGCGGACGATTTCGATCGATTGCTCGACCGCATGCCGCGCCGTCAGCCGCAGCGCGCTTGGCGACAGGGTGAGCGCCAGATTGCCGCCCGCCAGCGTGTCCACGGAAAACTCGTCCGGCACCGCAGGCGCGATGGCTTTCAGCGCCGCAACGGACGCATCCTGCTGCGACGCGTCGCGCACATGCAGAAACACCCGGTTGTTGGCCGGTTCGGCCGCCAGGTTCTGATACCCGAGATGCTGCTTGAGCAAAGCGGAGCGGGCGCTGTCGGCCAGCGTATCCAGCCGCTCGCGCTCCACGGCGGCCATGTCCACCTGCATGAGCAGGTAGGATCCGCCGCGCAGGTCGAGCCCGAGGTGGATCTGGTGCCACGGCAGCCAGGCGGCGGGGGAGGCGATCAGGTTCGGCAGGCATAGCAGGGCGCCGAGCAGACACACCGCCAGGATGGACAGGGTCTTGGCTCGGCCGAAATACATCATCTAGGGGCAAAACTCCGCAGCGGCTGGCCGGCGGTATGCCGCCTGAGCCGGACGGGCGCAAGCCGACAGGCCCTTCGCGCGCCGCGGCCACTCGTGCAACTGCCCAGGTCAGGCCCGTTCGACGTGCCCTCTCCCCTTCTTCAGGGGAGAGGGTCGGGTGACAGGCCGCGGGGCAGTACCATTCTGCTTCACGCTGCCTTAAGAACCAGCATCGCCGAGGCGCGATGCGGGCTAGCCTCGAAGAACGCCGAGGTCATTTGAGCATCTCCTGCGCGCGCGGGATGATTTTTTTGGCGATATTCTGCACATAGGTCAACAACTCGTCGAGCTTGTCGATCTGCTCCTCGATAGTCGTGAAGATCTTTTCAATCTGGCCCTGAAGATATTCACCGGGAATTTTTAGCCTTTCATCCTTGATCATCTTGCGGGCCGTCTCCGCCTGCTCCAGACAGGTCTGCAATGCTGTCTCCAGGAACGGCGTCAGTGTCGTCAGCGTGGGGATCGCGTTAGCCACCTCGTTCTCCGGAGCGCCGGTTTGCTTGACGAGCATCGCCCTGCCGATGTTGGGGATGGTCGTGTTCTTCAGCTTCTCGCCATCGACGCGGGCTTCATCGACCATCGTCTTGGCGCGCATAGCGGCATTGGCGGCGCCCTTGAGAAAGCTCTGCGCCAGATTATTGCCGGCGACGATGTCGTTGACCTGCTCGAGGATTTGTTCGGCCTGCTCGGCTGCCGAACGGCTTCTTGCATTCGCCAGTTTTGCTGCTGCCGTCAGCTTCGTCGCTTCGGTAAATATCTTGGAGTGCTTCTCGGCTTCCTTGGAGGCGAGGTTTGCGTAGTCTTTCGGAATGTCATGGCCCATCTGCTTGGACAGCGTGGCCATAGTCATATTCCGCTCGGCAAAGTATGGCTCCAACGAGTGGTAGTAGAAATCCTGCGCTTCGTCGGCGAGCGATCTGGCCTTGGCCGCCTGCGTGGACGCACTCAATGCAAGCATCTGGTTTTCGCGCAGCTTGCCGGACTTTTTATTGTTGATGGCCTGCGCCACGAGCTTGGTCATGCGATCGACGATACCGGCCGCCTCCGCCGCCTTTTCGCGTGACGTCTGTTCGACCTCACCCGCCACCTTCCTGTTCTCCTCACGCCTTTTCTTGAATTCTGCGGACACGTCTGCAATGATCTTCTTCACTGCAACATCCACCAGACTCTTCGCAACAACGGAGTCTTTGCCGACCTTCTTCCGTTCCGGATCCTGGGCGCCGCTATCGGCCAGCGTGATCATATCCTTGCGATAAGAAATAGAAATGTTTTCCAGCCCATGCTCAAGCTTTTCAACGAGCGGCTTGGCCTTGGGCTTGATCTCGTTCTTCTCCTTGGCGAGCTGATCGGTGATCTTCTTTAAATATGGCTTGAACAGCCCGTCATAGGCGTCCAGAGCCTTGTCCATCGCTTCGAGCTTGCCGTAGGAATCATCCATCGCCTTGACAGCCTGTTCCAGCTTGGTGCTGCTGCGCCAGAACGACATCAGGCTTTCGGAAGGCGCTACCGGAACGATGGATTTCTTGAAAATCTCGTTCGCAACCTTGAACTCTGCCAGCTTAGTCATAGCCACTCCAATATCTGCCCGCTGCGCGGCCACATATGATCGCGCAGACGACAGAGCAGAGGAAGCGTATAATCTTCGCCGGTTAACCTAGATTAACACGGACCGGAGGTCAGCCAGGGCCGAACAGGCGGGCGGCCTGCGACATGACACGGGCCTGGTAGGACCGGTTCAGCAGCGGCGTGTGGGAGTGATAGTCGCCGATGGCCTGCAGGAGCTGGCCATGGGATTCGCCCAGATAGGCGTGCAGGATGGCGCCGGCGGCGGCGATGGAAAAGCAGGGGTCGGCAATCAGCCGTCGAGCGACCATCGCCGGCGGCTGTCGCGTAACCTCGGCAATCGGTTGCAGCCAGAGCGTGTTGATCTGCATCAGGCCAAGGTCCGCCGATCCGTCGGTGTTCGGATGCACCAGGCCGGGCCGCCCGCCCTCCACCGCCTGGATCGTCGGCAGCACGCGGGGCGGCAGCGCATAGAAATGCGCGGTGGCGAGCATGCAGGCCAAATAGGGCACGGGCATGCCCGGGTTTCAGCACGGCAGGCTTAACAAAGGAAGCACCGGCTTGAGCTTACACGGGAATGGCCGCACAAGACCGGCGAGAATTGAAGGGAGACCCGCCTTGACCCGTCCGCGCACGCAACACGCCAGGCACGACGACGGCTTTACTTTGCTGGAACTGCTGGTGGTAATCGCCATCCTGGGCCTGCTCGTGGCGATTGTGGCGCCAGCCGCGCTCAAGCAATTGGGCGGGGCGCGCAATTCCGTGGCTAAGGATCAGATCGTCCGGCTGGGCGGGGTTCTGGATTTGTACAAGCTGGACGTCGGCAGCTACCCGACGACGGAGCAGGGGCTGAGCGCGCTGGTGGACAAGCCGAGCGATGTAGAAAATTGGAACGGGCCTTATTTGAAGGGCGAGAAATCGCCCAAGGACCCGTGGCAGCAGCCCTGGATTTACCGCAACCCGTCCAACCGCTCGAACCACGATTACGATTTGTGCTCGGCGGGTTCGTCGGGGAAGGGGACGGAGCCTGGCGAAGGGGATGCGATCTGTAATTAGTTGCCTGTCGAAAGGCCGCTTGGTGGACTGCGTCCATCCTACGGCTGCCGTGGTCGTCGAGTTACTTCATGTCAGTGCAGGAACAGTTTGAGAGCTATCGAGATGACAATTCCGAGCGTTATGGTGGTGGTGACCTGTAGCAGCGTTATCTTGCCTTCGAGTTTCTCGAATTTGACATCGGCCGCGGCGAACCGGTTTTCATAGCCGGCAACTTCCTCCGCGGCCTTGTTGGCCTTGGCCTCGTTGCCAGGGTCCATCAGCGCTTCGCGCAATGCGCCCAGCTGTATCGACATCTCGTCGTTCTCCAGGGCTCTACAAGTTAGGGCGTGGTTCGGTCGATCATGGCCTGATACCACAAACCCAGTCGCGGTGTGAGACCCTGCTTTGCCGTTGCTGTGCAACCATCGGGCTTGTTGGTGGGCTGAAGCCCACCCTTGCTACGTGACCGACGACCGGTCACTGGCCCCCGAGTGAACGCCGAAGCGCGCGGCTGGGGTCTTCGGAGCCGCTCGCCGGGAGGTGCTGCAGTTCGTAGGGCATGACGGCGGCGCGGGGGAGCTGCTCGCGCAAATCCTCGGTCAGCGCGCGCGCGTCGCGCTGGTCGTGCAGCACGTGGGGGGTGAGCAGGATCAGCAGCTCGGTGCGGGTGCGGGCATTGGTCTGCTGGCTGGTGATGAGATTCAGGATCGGGATGTTCTTGAGGAACGGCAGGCCGCTGTTGCCGCGGGAGTCGTTGTCGGTGATCAGGCCGGCCAGGCCCACCGTCTGGCCGTCCTGCACCACGACGCGGCTTTTGACCGCGCGTTCGGTAAACGTGGGTGAGTTGATCGTCGAGCCGGAGGTCGCGGTCGAACCGGAGGGCGCGATGCCGCTGACTTCCTGGGCGATGTCCAGCGTGACCAGACCGCCGCTGTTCACGCGTGGGGTGACCTGGGTGATGACGCCGGTCTGGCGGTAGTCCACCGAGGTGGAGGTGGCCAGACCCGTGCCGGCGGCGGCAGTAAGACTTCCGGTCTGGTAAGGGACGAGGTTGCCGACGGACAGCGCGGCGGTTTCGTTATCCAGCACCAGCAGATCCGGCGAGGACAGGATTTTGACTGTCGTCACGCCCTGCAGGGCCTGCAATACGAAATCGCCGTCCTTGCCGGCGGCGTTGAAGACGAAGCCGGTGAGGCCGGTGGCCGGCAGGGCGAGGTTGGTGGCGGTGGTGGCCCCCGTGGTCAGGCCGGCGTTGACGGCGCGGTGGTCGAAGAAGAACTGGGTGCCGTAGGACAGATTATCATTGAGCGTGACTTCGGCGATGATGGCGTCGATGCGCACCTGCAGCGGCAAAATATCGATCTTGTGGAGCATCGCCTCGACGGTCGCCTCCTCCTCGCCGGTGGCGTAGATCAGGATGGCGTTGTTCTCCGGGTTGGGAATGATGCGCATGGCGTTGGGGTCGGCATTGCCGCCGCTGCCGCCGGAATTGGACAGGCCGCCGAGCAGGGCGCTTGCGCCGCCACCGGCAGAACTGGGCGGCGCCGTGGGCGCGCCTTGGCCGCCCGAGCCGGTGAGGCCGCCGCTGCTGCCGCCGCCGAGTCCGCCGCTGCTGCTGCCCAGACCCCCGGACGAGCCGCTGCTGCTGCCGCCGGACCCAAGGCCGCTGCTGCTTCCGCCGCTGCCGCCGCTGCCCTGGCCGCCGAGGCCGGCGATGCCGTTGACTCCGCCGGCGCCGCTGGTCTGCTGGCCCTGGCCACGGGCGGTCGGCTGGGCGGTGACGTTGCTGGGCGTGAAGGCCTGCTGGAGAATGTAGGCGGTGTCGTTGGCGGTGCTGTTCTGCACATAATAGACGTGCCAGGTCCGCGTGGTCTGGTGCATGCCGCGCTCGACCACGGCATAAACGCGTCGTGCATCCTCCAGGTAGCGCGGCTGGCTGGCGACGACGAGCACCGCGTTGATGCGCGCCAGCGGCACCACCTTGATCAGGCTGGCGAGCTGGCCGCCTTGCTGGGCCCTGAAGGCTTGCGAGAGAGCCGTCGCAAAATCCGCCGCGTCGCCGTCGCGCACCGGCAGCAGGGCGTAGGACTGGCCGGCCAGTTCATCGACGTCGAACGCGCGCACCAGACCTTCGAGCGCGTCGCGCTGGGCGGGCTCGCCGGCGATGACCAGGGCGTTGGCGGCCGGCACGGCGACCACGCGCGCGCCGGCCTGGGCGTAGGGTTGCAGGACCTTGGCCAGATCCTCGGCCGCGGCGTAGCGCAGCGGCACCATCAGCCCGCCGGCGGTGCCGGTGCCGCCGGCGATGCCCGCGGCCGCTGCGGCCGGCAGCACGCGATAGACGCCGCCGGACTGCACCAGCGTGGCGCCATTCTGCGCGAGCAGGGATTGCAGGACGGGGATGAGCTGGGCGTTGGACAGCGGGGTGACGGTGCGCAGCGTGGCGGTTCCGTGCACCGCCGGGTCGATGGTGTAGTTCACATGCAGCGTGTTGCCGAGAATCTGGGCGGCGACTTCGCGTATGTCGGTATCCGCGAAGTCGAGTGTGACGTTGCCACCGCCCGCGCCGCCTGGGCCTACGCTGGTGCTGACGACGACGCCAGGGGAGACGCTGGCGGCGACACGCGGTTCGGCCGGCGTGCCGGCGACATTGCCGCTGATGCGCGGGGTGGCGATGCCGGTATCGCGCGCGGAGGTCGGCAGCGGCGGGATGAATTCCGGCGGCTGCTGTCGGGAGGGCGTGCACCCGGCGGCGGCCAGCGCGGTGGCGGCAAGCAGCAGGGCGAGCGTTGTGTGCCGCTGGCGTTTCGGGGTCATGGTCATTCTCTGCGTTGCGGCATCATCATGCCGCCGCGGAATGGCGGCGGATTGGGCGGCTGGGGCTCGGTGCCGTCCGCTGCGGTGGCGGGTGGCTGGAAGTTGGGTGATTGGAAGCCTGGCGGTTGAAAAGCGGGCGGCTGGAATCCGGGCGGCTGGAAGCCGGGTGTGAAATTGGGGCTCGCGAACCCTGGCGTAGGCAGGCCAGGAGCCACGTAGGGCTGGCTGCCTGCGACGCGGTTTTTGTCGTAGGCAGGGCGCAGCACTTCGCCGCTGGCAAGGATCACCTGGCTGGGCTGGATATCGCGGATCGCCGTGTCGGCCAGCGGCTCGCCCTCTCTGAGCACCAGCGGCTTGCCGCCTCCCTCCGGCGCGAAGATGGCGCGTTTGAAGCCGGTGGCGATCATGATGCCGGACAGGCGCGGAATGCCTTCCTGGGTGCCGGCGCTGCGCGGCGCCGCGATCTTCGGCGGCCGGCGGCCGATACTGAACAGCGGGCGGGACAGGATGGCGCTGACCCAGGCCTCCGTGTCGCGGGTAGCCGCGCGTTGGCCGGCATGCAAGCCGGCAGCGAGTTTCGGGGGAGCAACCCTGGGCAGGGTCGGCTCGCCCGAAGGCAGCCATTCGATGCACAGGATCAGCACCAGGACACCGATGATGCCAGCCAATGTGCGGGCGACCAGGGTCGTCATGGCGGCGTTCTCGGGTTCATTGCGCGTCATCCTTCGCGGTTCCGGTGCGGAAGGCGTAAACGGTGAAGGCGCAATCGAGCGGGAGCTGGGCGTTCATCGGACCCACCGGCGTCGCGGTCAAGCGGATGTCGTCCACCAGCATGCCGGGCTGGGCTTCCTCGACGGATTTGAGCAGCGCGATGACGACGGCGAGTTGCGCGCTGAGTTCCAGGCGGACGCCGATGCGGCGATAGGCGCCGTTCTGCTCGCCCGGCAGGGTCTCGATGCTGGTAAGCTGGGCGTTGGCCGCCGACGCCATGGTTTGCACCTGCTCCTGCAACGTTGCGCCGGCGATGGCATCGGTGCTGCCGGCGAGCACCTGGCGGGTGGGGGCGCCGGCGTTGCTCTTCGCTTGCAGCCGCAAGCTGGGCAGCGTTTCGATCAGCGCGGCTTCCCGGGCGGCGCGCAGGCGCAGCGCGTCCAGCCGGTCCGCGCGCTCGCCGTACCAGTCGATGACCGGCGCCACGATGCCGAGCCAGAATGCGACCACGACGATCAAGGCAAGGCCGCCGGCGAGCATCTGGCCGCGGCGGCCGTCGGGGAGGGTGGTCAGCACGGGCGGCGCCCGACGCCAGCCTGATGGTGGACTGCGTCCACCCTACGGCGCCAGTTCTGCGCGTATGGAAAACACGTCGCGCTGTGCCGTTTCCTGGTTCGCCTGGCCGATGCGGACCGGTTCCTGGCGGGTGACCGGCGCGGTGAAGGCGGGATTGCGGATGCGTGGATCGGCCGATAGCAGGCTGATGAGGCGCGGCGCCGAGGCCGACAGGCCGGAGAGTGTCATCTTGCGCTCGCGCATGGTGAACTCCGTCAGGTAGCTGTCATCCGGCAGAATTTCGGTCACGGCTGCCAGGGCTTCGAGCGCGTCGCCCAGGCGCCTGGTCTCGGTGGAGATGGCGTCGCCACCTCCGCCGGCGCCGGTGATGCGGCGGCGCAGCGCCTCCACCTGGCTCATTTGCGGCGCCAGCAGGTCCAGCCGGTCGCTCACGTCGGCCATGGCAAGGGACTGGTGCAGGAAGGGAGAGACCAGGATCAGAGCGATGAGCGCCGCAGCCACGGCCATGATGTTGCGGGCGGAGAGCAGGGCGCGGCTGGCAGACGCCCCCTCATGGCTGAGGGTAATGGACCGGACGCCCTGGGCAACCGGCGCTTCCAGCAGAGCAGGGCGGCCGCCAGCGTCGGCCAGCAGGTCGATGAGGCCCTGAACGGCGGTGCGCGGCACGATGGTCAGGCGCAGCACGAGTTTGCCGCGTGCGCGGTCGCGGGCGGCGATGGCGTAGGCCCAGAACACCTCGTCGGCGGCAAAGGGGGTGAGGCGCTCCATGTCGTAGCCGAGTATGCGTTCCGGATCGCGCTCGGCGGCGAGCGGCAGGGTCACGTCACGCTCCATCGCGGCACCGGGGGCGACGCGCAGCAGCACTGGCTCGTTGCGTGGGCGCGATGTCAACGCCGCTCGCAGGCCCGGTTCTGCTGCACTGTCGGTGCGGAACTGGCCGAGATGACCCTCGCTGCCGCGTCGGCGGCTGGTCAGGGTGATGAGTCCTGGGTCGGACGCGTCGGCGATCAGGACATTGCCGGCGCCGGTACTCTGCCGCAGGCGATGCGGCACGAGTGCCCACAACTGGCCGCCCCACCACGTCAAAAATTCGTCGAGCACGCGTTCCACCGCCTCTTTGTTCTTTTTTGAAAAAAAGAACCAAAAAACTTTTGGACCTTGGGCTTCGTCATCACTTTACCGCGCGGCCTTAGCGTGCCGGGTGTGCCAACACAAGGCGCGTGATGACGGCGGCACCGGAAGCCTGCGCCGCTGTGAAGTTCTGCTAGCCGAGCGGCGGGCTTCTTGGGCTATGGTCAGACGTGGCCACCTTGGGCACGTCGTCGGAGAGCTTGGTTCATGAATGTGCTGTTGGGAGGTTTTATGGAGTACGCGCTGCCGCGGGCGTCCGATTTGCCGGATATCGCGTCGGAGTTCGTGGAAGTGCCGACGCCGGACGTGGTCTGGCGCACCCTGCGCGCGGCCTGACCTTGCTCGATACGTCGCCCTGGGAGGTTGCCGCGCCGGCAGCGCTCTCGATCCGCGGGCTGCGCAAGCGGTTCACGCGGCCAGCCGTTGATGGGCTCGACCTGGATGTGGCGCAGGGAGAATTCTTCGCGCTGCTGGGGCCGAACGGCGCCGGCAAGACCACGAC
>Ga0116226_10007107_pt1 | contig 10088 bp, 8 predicted proteins | sample S1TSphfallax_FD_89692 | JGI IMG/M metagenome (GOLD analysis project Ga0116226, IMG submission 89692) | Host-associated microbial communities from peat moss isolated from Minnesota, USA - S1T2_Fa - Sphagnum fallax MG | ecosystem: Host-associated > Plants > Peat moss > Unclassified | place: USA...
GCTGTCCGCCCCATCTCTCCCGCCGCCGCCCCCGCTCCCTCCGGCGTTCACGGCCCGGGACTACGTTATCTACTGCCCGTGGGATCGATACGTGATCACGCCGGAGGCGCAGAACGTGCTGCAGGACGCGGCGCACTATGCGACAGCCGGTCACGCGGTGAAGGAAGTCGTTGTGGGTCACACCGACACGTCGGGTTCGGTGGCTTACAATCTGCGCCTCTCCGAGCGCCGGGCCAAGGCGACCGCCGACGCCCTCGTGTCTCTGGGTGTTCCGCAGCAAAGCCTCAGCGTCAGCTGGACCGGCAAGGCGGACCTCGCCGTGCCGACCAAGGATGGCGTGAAGGAGCCGCTCAACCGTCGCTCCACCATCCACATCGACTTCTAAGGTCGATTGCCTAGACGGGGCCACGCCCCGGCGAGAGAGCCCGGTCGCAAGACCGGGCTTTTTTGTTGCGTCCCATTTTTGTTGCTTTGAGGTCTGACCTGGCCCAAACGGCGACCCGAAACGTCAAGTGTCTGCCAAATACGAAACTTGGGAGGACGGCCATGATCCATGAAGCGCCCACGCGCGGTCTTCAGCTGCGGTCGCTCGTCAAGGAGAGCGGCGAACTCGAGCTCTCCCTCATCGAGGTCCCTGTCCCTGCGCCTGGCGAGAGCGAGGTCGTGGTGCGCGTGGAGGCGACCCCTATCAATCCCTCGGATCTCGGCCTTCTTCTGGGTCCCGCCGATCCCGCCGCGATGACGACCGGCGGCACAGTCCAACGTCCGGTGGTCACCGCGCCGCTCAGCCCAGCAGCCTTGCGCGCCCTCGCCGCCCGGGTCGGAGAATCCCTGCCGGTGGGCAATGAAGGGGCCGGCGTCGTGGTTGCGGCCGGCGCGGCGCCGGCCGCTCAAGCACTCCTGGGCAAGACGGTCGCTATCCTCGGCGGCGCCATGTATGCGCAATACCGTACGCTCCGCGCCAACGATTGCCTCCCGCTACCCGAGGGCGTGACGCCGCAGCAAGGCGCATCCTGTTTCGTGAATCCTCTGACATCGCTGGGCATGATCGGCACCATGCGCGCTGAAGGGCACACGGCGCTCGTCCACACCGCCGCGGCGTCGAATCTGGGCCAGATGCTATGCAAGGCCTGCAGCGCCGACGGCGTGCCCCTGGTCAATATTGTCCGTAGCGCCGCCCAGGCGGAGACGCTGAGGGCCATTGGCGCGGCGTATGTGTGCGACTCCACGGCGCCCAGTTTCATGACTGACCTGATAGACGCCGTCGCCGCAACCGGCGCGACCCTGGCCTTCGACGCCATCGGGGGCGGACGCCTGGCTGGCCAAATCCTCACGGCGATGGAAACGGCGGCCAATCGCACGGCGGCTTCCTACAGCAGATACGGCTCAACCGTGCATAAGCAGGTCTATATCTACGGGGGGCTCGACACGGGCCCCACCGAGCTCAATCGCGGCTTTGGCATGGCTTGGGGCGTTGGCGGCTGGCTCCTTACCCCCTTTCTGCAAAAGATCGGCCCCGCTGAAGGCCAGGCGCTGCGCGAGCGCGTCGCCCGGGAGATCACCACCACGTTCGCCAGTCAGTATGACCGGGTCATCTCTTTGGCTGAGACCTTGGATATTGCAATCATCGCCGCCTACAACCGCCGCGCGACCGGTCAGAAGTATCTGATCAATCCGAATAAGGATGTGTAATCAGCGTCGCCGATTCGGCCGAGCAGACATGAGACGCCAAGAGGCTTTTGCAGGGGACGCTCTTTCGTGGAACTAAAGGGCAAAATCGTTGTCATTACCGGCGCGGCTGGAGGGATCGGGCGGGCCATGGCCCGGCGTTTCGCAAAGGAGGGGCCGCGTCGTATCATCTGTGCTGATCTTGATGGGCCAGGCGCCATGGCGGTGGCTGCTGAGGTTGGTGGCAGGGGCTTTTCGACCGATGTCTCCAAGGAAGGGGAGATTGTGTCCCTCATTCAGGCGGTCGAAACTGAAGAGGGTCCGATCGACCTTTTCTGTTCCAATGCGGGCATCGGTATCGGGGGCGGCGCCGAGGCGGCCGACGCGGGCTGGACGCGGATCTGGGAAATCAATGTCATGGCCCATGTATGGGCCGCGCGAGCCCTGGTTCCGCTCATGACCGCGCGCGGAGGCGGCTATCTCCTGAACACCGCCTCGGCCGCGGGTCTGCTCTCCCAGATTGGCTCGGCGCCCTATGCGGTCACCAAACATGCCGCCGTGGGCCTGGCTGAATGGCTGGCGATCACCCACGGCGATCAGGGGATCAGGGTGTCGGTGCTGTGTCCGCAGGCCGTACGCACGGCTATGACCGCGGGAAATCCCGACGGCGTGGCCAGCATTGACGGGATGATGGAGCCTGAAGAGGTGGCGGACGCCTGCGTGGCGGCCATCGCCACCGAGCAATTTCTCATCCTGCCCCACCCCGAGGTACTGGATTACATGCGGCGTAAGACCGGGGACTATGACCGCTGGATCGGCGGCATGCGAAAACTCAACCGGCGATTTCAAGGGTGACGGACTTCCACCTGCCCTTGCGTTGCCCCAAGCGGAAGCAAAGACATGAGCATTTCCCTATATGCCGCGAGCGTCGCGAGTTACATCCAGACCGCGACCGCCGTGGCCGCCTTTCTTGATCGCGGCCTCACTCATTGTCGGGATAACGGGACCGATCCCGAGGCGCTGGTCGAAAGCCGACTCTTCGCGGACATGGCGCCCCTCCGCTTCCAGATCGTCTCGGTTGTTCACCACTCCATCGAAGCTGTTGACGGCATGAAGTCTGGACTCTTCGGACCACCCACCGATCAGAAGCCGCACGACTATGCGGGGCTACAAAAGCTGGTCGCGGATGCTCTCGTGGCTCTCAAGGCCCTCACCCCCGAGGAGGTCAATGCCCTCAGCGGCAAGGATGTGGTCTTCCAGATCGGGGAACGTCGGATCCCGTTTACGGCGGAAGGGTTCCTGCTCTCCTTCTCCCTCCCCAACTTCCATTTCCACGCCACGACGAGTTACGACATACTGCGCAGCCAAGGAGTGCCGCTGGGCAAACGCGACTATATGGGACCCCTGCGCATCAAGAGCTGAGGCCGCTAGCCCGCGCGATGACTAGGTGTCGTTGCCGAGGATCCCGCCCAGAATCCCGCCCATCAGGCCCCCGGCGGCAAGGCCGGCGCCGAGGCCGCCGCCCCCGCCATTGTGTTCCCCTCCAGGCATGTAACGGGCGATCTCCTCGGCGAGGTTGATGATCGGCATGGATTGCAACCAGACATCGCCCGGCCCCGTGAGGCTCGCCAGAAACAGGCCCTCGCCCCCGAAGAGAATGTTTCGGAAGCCTGGCACGAGCTGGATATCGAAGGAGACCGTGGGCTCGTGCACGCCTACATGGCCGGCGTGAACGAACAGGCGTTCGCCGGGCGCCAGACGCCTGGGGATGACCTCGCCCGAAAGATCTAAAAACACGGTTCCCGGCCCGACAACCCTTTGGAGGATGAAGCCCGCGCCCCCGAAGAACCCCGAGCCGATGCGCTGCTGCCAGGCGAGCTCGAGAGTGACCGACCGCTCCGCGCAGAGAAACGTCTCCTTGCGGCAGATCAGGGATTCCCCCGCGCGGAGGGTCCTCGCCATGATTGTGCCGGGAAAGCGCGGCGCGAAGGCCACATGTCCGCCGCGCATCTCGCCGGTGAATTCGGTGACAAAAAAGCTGCCCCCCGTCAGGCTGCGCTTAAGGCCGGCGAACAGGCCGCCCCCGGTGTGAGTGTGCATGCGTACGCCGTCTGTCATCCAGGCCATGGCGGCGGTCTGACTATAGACGGTTTCGTTCGGCGCCAGGTCGACGCCGACGGTTTGCATCACCGTTCCAGAAATCTCGAATCGAATCGTCATTTCCCCCTCATTCTGCGCGATCCTACAATCAGGTCACCAAGCCTAGAAGAGGCCCTCGATGCGTCCCTCTCCGTCGAGCCCGATGCGTTCGGCGGCGGGATGGCGGGGGAGGCCGGGCATGGTCATGATCTCCCCGCAGATGGCCACCACGAAGCCCGCCCCCGCCGAAAGCCGCACATCCCGGATATGAACCTCATGGCCGGATGGCGCGCCCAGGGCTTCAGGGTCGGTGGAGAAGCTATATTGGGTCTTCGCCATGCAGACCGGCAGACCTCCAAAACCCGCCTTGGTCCATTGCGCCAGCCGGCTCCGCACGGCTTTGTCGGCGGTCACCGCGCCGGCGCCATAAATCTCACGGGCGATGGTCCCTATCTTTGCCCACAGGGGTTGATCATCCGCGTAGAGCGGCGCGAAACGCGCCTTCCCGCTCTCCACCAACTCCACGACCTTGCGCGCCAGAGTTTCCGCCCCTGCGCCCCCTTCGGCCCAATGGCGGCACAGAATCGCCTCCGCGCCCGCGCGCCGGACAAAGGTCTCAACCTCGGCGATCTCGGCGGGACTGTCGCTGACGAAGTGGTTGATCGCCACGGTCACCGGCACGCCGAACCGGCGCACATTGGCGATATGACGCCCCAGATTCTCGCAACCCCGCGCCAGGGCGGCCAGATTCTCCTGGCTGAGATCCCCACGGGCAACGCCGCCATTCATCTTCAGTGAACGGATCGTGGCCACGATGACCGCCGCCGCCGGCGTCAGTCCGGCCTGCCGGCACTTGATATCAAAGAACTTCTCGGCTCCGAGGTCGGCCCCGAAACCCGCCTCGGTGACCACGTAGTCCGCCAACGCCAGGGCGGTCCGGGTCGCTGTGACGGAATTGCAGCCATGGGCGATATTGGCGAAGGGGCCGCCATGAATCAGGGCCGGGGAGCCTTCCAGGGTCTGGACGAGATTCGGCTGGAACGCGTCCTTGAGCAGCGCCGCCATGGCGCCGTCCGCCTCCAGATCGGCGCAGGTGACGGCCTTTCCATTCAGGCCATATCCCACGATGATCCGTCCCAGCCGGGCCTGGAGATCGGCGAGATCCGTCGCGAGGCACAGGATCGCCATGACCTCAGAGGCCACGGTGATGTCAAAGCCTGTCTCGGCGGGGGCGCCATTGCCGCCCAAGGAGGCCACGATCTGGCGCAGGCTCCGGTCGTTCATATCCAGCACCCGGCGCCAGACGATCCGCCTCGGGTCGAGCGCGGGGTCCCGGCGCCAATAGAGATGGTTATCCACCATGGCCGAGAGAAGGTTGTGGGCGCTGGTGATGGCGTGAAAATCACCGGTGAAATGAAGGTTGATGTCCTCCATCGGAATGACCTGCGAATGCCCGCCGCCCGTGGCGCCGCCCTTCTGACCAAAGCAGGGGCCTAGTGACGGTTCGCGCAGACAAATCGCCGCCCGCTTGCCAATACGGTTCAAGGCGTCGCCAAGGCCGACGGTGGTGGTGGTCTTGCCTTCACCCGCGGGTGTGGGGCTCATGGCGGTGACGAGGACCAGCGCGCCTTGGGGCCTACCCTCCCGCGCCAGACCTTGGATAAAGCTCCCGGCGATCTTAGCCTTATCCGCGCCATAGGGAATGAGGGCGCCGTGTGGGATACCCAAGGCCACGCCGACCTCCGTGATCGGACGGGGCCGGGCGGCGCGGGCGATCTCGATGTCTGTCGGCAATGGGCCCCTCCTGGTCGTTGTCTACAAATTTGACGGATAGACTTAGGTGAAGTCGCCCAGCCCCCGCAAACCCTCCTTCACGCCTTTGGCTTTCGCGGCGGCGGCGCGGGTGATAGCGCCGGGGCGTGATGAACATTCTGCTGATCACCCTGGATCAATTTCGCGGCGATGCTCTGGGCGCCGCCGGCCACCCCGTGGTCAAGACCCCCAACCTTGATCGCCTGGCTCGGGAGGGGCTGCGTCTCTCCCGGCACTATGCTCAAGCCGCCCCGTGTGGCCCCGGACGCGCCAGCCTTTACACGGGCCTCTATCAGACCACCCACCGCGTGGTCGCCAATGGCACGCCCCTGGATCAACGGTTTGACAACATCGCCAAGGCCGCGCGCCGCGCGGGTTATAGGCCAACCTTGTTTGGCTACACCGATCAGGCCATCGATCCGCGCTTGACCGATGGCCCCCGCGACCCTCGGTTAAAGAGCTACGAAGAGGTGTTGCCGGGTTTCGATGTGGGCCTGCATCTGCCCATGGGGGAGCCCGCGCCTTGGCTCACCTGGCTGAGGGGCAAGGGCCACAGTATTGCGGACAACCCTCATGTGGCGCTTGAGACTGAGCCGGCCCGCCCCGCTGAACATAGCATGGCGGCCTTTGTCACCGATGAGATGATCGCTTGGCTCGGCCGCCAGGGGCGGCCGTGGTTCGCCCACCTCAGTCATCTGCGACCTCATCCGCCCTATGCGGCCGCCGGTCATTTCGCCGAGCTTTATGATCCTGGCGAGATGCCCGCGCCAATTTCGCGGGGTGAGACCAGCCACCCGCTCCATGCCGGGTTGCTGCGGAGCCCGGCCATGGCCGCGCCGAGGGACTCTTCGGCGATGGCGCGGCTGCAGGCTCAATATTTCGGCATGATCAGCGAGGTTGACTTCCAACTCGGGCGGCTATGGGCAGCGCTTGAGGCGCGCGGTGATTGGAATAACACCCTCATCGTGGTCACCGCCGATCATGGCGAGCAGCTTGGCGATCATGGTCTTCTGGGGAAGGGGGGATTTTTCGAGTCCAGCTATCATATCCTGGGTCTAATCCGGGATCCGCGTCCGGGCGCGGTCAGGGGGTCGGTGCTGGACAGCTTCAGCGAAAATATCGATCTCTTTCCCACGATATGTGAGGCGATGGGGCTGGAGGTTCCGGCGCAATGCGACGGCCTTCCCCTGACCCCCTTCCTGCGTGGCGAGGCCCCGCCCTGGTGGCGCGACGCCGCCCATTGGGAATGGGACTGGCGCTCGTTTTATCTCCGCGACGGGCCCCATCCCTGGCCGTGGGACCGGCGCCTGGAGCGGCAAAGCCTGGCCGTCCGGCGCGGCCCAGAGGACGTCTATGTCCATTTCGCCGATGAGACGGCCCTGGCCTTCAACCTGGCGGTCGACCCGTCCTGGCGCACGCCTCTCAGCGATCCCGCGCGGATGCTTAAGGTGGCCCAGGCCCTTCTTACCTGGCGCGCCCGCCACGCGGACCGCACCCTGACCGGCATGCTGGTGGAGAACGGCGGGATTGGCCGCTGGCCACCCATGCCCCCGGGTTGGGATGCCTCCTCCTAACTCCCGCCTGACTGAATAGGCCCGCGAGCTTTAGGACGGCGACACCGCTCGGTCTATTTCGACGCCGCCGCGTCCAGGCCTTCCTGCCGCTCGGCTTCGGCGAGGTGCGCTGCTTTCCAGTTCATCGCGCGCTGGACCCGGCGCCTGACGCTGGGATGATCATAGAAGAGGAACTCCTCCACCGGCCCGGGCGAGTCTGCGCGATACTCGACGGTCTTGACCAGCGCCTTGGAAAGTCCGTCCGGCTCGTGGGCGACGCGCAAGGAGAAGGCGTCCGCGTCGGACTCTTCAAAGCGTGTGAAGGTCATGGTGAGGGGCGTCCCGAGTAGCCCAAGCGTGGAGAAGATGATGAGAAGCGTGGGCAAGCCGGTCGGGTCGGAGATGCCCAAGGCGCCGGTCTTCACCCACTTGTCAACGAGGGGAAACACCGCCTGGGCGATGGCGAAGCCAATCAGGGCCAGCAGGCTGAAGATGAGCGCGCCGATGATCACGTGGCCGCGCTTATAGTGGCCCATCTCATGGCCCACGACACCGCGCACCTCCGCGATATCGGCGCCCTTGGCGAACATGACATCGCTCATGGCCACGCGCGCCGAGCCGAAGAGCCCCGAGACATTGGCCGTATAGCGGTTCGACTGTTTAGAGCCGTTGTAGATGTAGATCTTATCCGATGGCACGCCGGCGATCTTGGCGAGGGCGACAACGGCATCGCGGGTGGGGCCGGGCGGCGCCGGCGTATATTTATTGAACAAGGGCTCGATCAGAACCGGACCAAGGACGGTCAGGATGATGATAAACAGTGCCGCCAAGCCGCTCGCCCAGGCCCACCACCACCTGGGGGTTCGTCGTATCAAAGCATAAAGCGCTGCGAGGAAAAGGCTCACCGCGATGATGTTGATGATGAGGCCGATGGCCTGATCACTGAACCATCCGGCCAATGGCTGACTGGTCAGGCCATAGCTCTTTTCCCGCCACCACCCGGAATAGACGGACCAGGGCAGCTCAAGAATGGCGTCGCCGACGATATAGACGCCGGCCGCAATCAGGCTGAACAGCCAGGGCCGGGGCCGCCCGCCGGTGATGGCTTGGCGCAACCCGCGCAGCAACCCAAGCCGGGCAATGATCAAACTTGCCCCCACGCCCACGAGCCAGCCCCATAGAAGCAGCCAATGGCCGCCTTGGGTGTAGTGGATGGCCTTCACGCGCGCCGCGGCCGGCAGCGCCGAGAGAAGGACATTGGTTGCGGAGACGGGGTCGAAGGCGGCGATGGCGGTCTCTCCAAGGGCAAAGACGATGTTTGTTGTTTAACAGACTTGCTGCGCCGCACTAAGTTTGCGTCGGTGGCGGCGCGAACTACACGAGGAAGTGAGACATTGACCGCCAGCAAGTCCTCAGCGCCGCACCATCGTATCGTCGTGGCTGGCGGCGGCGCCGCGGGACTGGAACTGGTCTCCAAGCTCGGGGACTCCCTGGGTAAGACGGGCAGGGCGCGGATCACCCTGGTGGATCGGGGCCGCACCCACCTGTGGAAACCCCTCCTGCATTCGGTGGCCGCCGGCAGCCTGCGCCGCTCGCAACACGAGTTGAACTATCTCGCCCAAGCCCAGTGGCGCCATTTCGACTTCACCCTGGGCGAGGTCACTGGCCTGGACCGCGCCGCGAAGGAACTCAAGGTTGGGGCTGTCTTCGACGAGGAAGGCCGTGAGATCGCCCCGCCTCGCGCGGTTCCCTACGACACCCTGGTCATGGCGATCGGCAGCGTTACCAACGATTTTGGCACGCCCGGGGCCGGCCAATTCGCCATCCCTCTGGAGACCCCGGAACAGGCAGCCCGCTTTAATCGCAGACTGGTGAATGCGTGTCTGCGCGCCAACAGCCAGGAAGGCCCCATCCGCCCCGGCCAGCTTCATGTGGCGATCATCGGAGCGGGGGCCACGGGCACGGAGTTGGCCGCCGAATTGCACCGCACTGTTCGGGCCGTCGTGGCCTATGGCATGGACCGTATCGACCCGGCGCGGGATGTGCGAATCATCCTGATCGAAGCGGCTGATCGCATCCTACCCGCCCTGCCGGCCCGAATCTCTGAGGCTACGTCCACGCTCTTGGGGAAGCTCGGGGTCGATGTGCGGGTACGGGCGCGCGTGGCGCGGGTGAGCGCCGAAGGCCTGATCCTCGCCGATGGAACCGAGATTCCGGCGGAGTTGGTCGTCTGGTCGGCGGGCGTTAAGGCGCCCGAGGTTCTGACGAGAATCGATGGGCTAGAAACCAACCATATCAACCAGCTCGTGGTCCGCCAGACCCTTGTGACCACACGTGATCCCGATATTTTCGCCATTGGCGACTGCGCATCCTGCCCGCGGCCGGACTCCCCCAATCCTGTCCCGCCACGGGCCCAGGCCGCGCATCAGATGTCGGATCATATGGTCGGCCAGATCAAGCGACGGCTGGCGGGCCAGCCCCTCACCCCCTACCGCTATCGCGACTTCGGATCCCTGATATCTCTGGGAAAATACAGCACGGTCGGCAGCCTCATGGGGTTCGTCGCCGGACGCGGGGTAATGATCGAAGGGCTGTTCGCCCGCCTGGTCTATAAATCTCTCTATAAGATGCATGAGACGGCTTTGCATGGTGGGCAAGCGGTGGTCTGGCGCACGCTGGTGAGCATGCTGGGCCGGGGTCCCACCCCCAGCGTGAAGCTGCATTGAGGCGCCTTTGGCCGCGCGAAAGACGAGGACGATAATGATCATCTCAGGGGTGGCGGGCCTGGCCGCCCTGGCGATCCTCGCCCTTGCACTTTGGCTTTATGCGCCCGACAAGCCCCGCGCGGCGCTGGAGGCCGCCTATCCGGGCGAGTACCTCCGCGTGGATGGCGTGCGCCTGCGCCTGCGCGACACC
>Ga0116226_10007108_pt1 | contig 10087 bp, 8 predicted proteins | sample S1TSphfallax_FD_89692 | JGI IMG/M metagenome (GOLD analysis project Ga0116226, IMG submission 89692) | Host-associated microbial communities from peat moss isolated from Minnesota, USA - S1T2_Fa - Sphagnum fallax MG | ecosystem: Host-associated > Plants > Peat moss > Unclassified | place: USA...
TGCTAATCTTCTCGCCATGAGTTCCGCCCTAACGCAACCCTGGACAGCCGAAGCCTTCCTGGACTGGGCCAGCCGGCAGGAGGGGCGCTACGAGTTCGACGGCGTGCGGCCAGTAGCCATGACCGGCGGTAACGCCAACCATGGCCGGATCATTGTGAATATCCACGTGGCGCTAAGGGCCCGCCTTCGCGGAACGCCGTGCTCGCATCACGGGCCGGATCTCGGGGTGCAGACCATCGGGTCCCGCATTCGCTACCCCGATGCCCTTATTACCTGCACCAGGTTTCCCGGCACGGATCGGCTGGCGCCGGGCGTGGTGACCGTATTCGAAGTGATATCGCCAACATCGGGCGGCATCGACCGGATCGAGAAGCTGCGCGAGTATCAGGCGGTGCCTTCGATCCTGCGTTACGTGATCGTTGAATCGGCGATCACGGGTTTGCAGGTTCTGCATCGCAAAGCGGGGGACGAAGCCTGGCTGGTGAAGGCCCTGACCATCGACGACATACTTGATCTGCCGGAGGTTGGGATCGCCATCCCCGTGCCGGAAATTTATGAGGATATCGTTTTCGACGCCGCATTCTAGAGCGTTTGTTTTTAGAGAGGTATTATATCAGCGGGGCGGACGCCGCGCGTGACGTGAAAAATATTAATCTTAGGCCGCTAGCCTGCCCGAATGCATTCCCGCAACGGGTGTTAGACATGCGCGTTGGCCTTCTTCTAAGCTCGCCTGCGCTATCCGATGCCCAACGATGGCAGTTGGCGTCATCCCTCTATGACCAGGTGCGTTCCCTCATCGAAGGGAGTGTTGCCTTGCTGGCGGCCCTGGCGGTGTGCGCTTTCACCACGGGGTGGCGGGGTTTCTGGGCGCTGGCGGTCGCCACGTTGGTGGTGACCATCGTGCGATTGTTTCATTGGCGCAGCTTTGTGGTAGCGCGGCGCGGCGGCGGGGGCCCCAGATCGCCGGAAGCATGGGCGCGCGATTATACGATCGGCATCTGCACGATGGCCTGCCTTTGGGCCATGGTCGTGATCGTCGTCTCCTTTCAGTTCCACGACATGATGCTGCTCATGTTCGTTCTCCTGATCCAGAATGCCTGGCTGGCGGGGGCCGGCGTGCGCAACGCGGCCTCGCCCTCGGCCATTTTGGGCCAGACGCTGATCGCCGTGGTGCCCACCATAATCTGCACCTTGTTCGGCACCAGCTTGCTTGTGCGGCTGCTCTCGCCAAGCTGTTTCATTTTCATGTTCGTCACGCTGAAGATTGCACGATTTTACGGCGCCCAGATCCTCTCGATCATGGAATCCGAGCAGCGCCTGGCAGGGGCAAATGCACAATTGCTGCATCTGTCATGCACGGATGGGCTCACGGGCATCGCCAACCGGCGGGCCTTCGATGAAAGGCTTTTGGCCGACTGGGCGTTTGCGGTGCGCGGTGCGCTGGATATTGCGTTAGTGATCGTCGATGTCGATTATTTCAAGCGATACAACGACCACTATGGCCATTTGGCGGGCGACGATTGCCTGCGGACGGTCGCCCGCCACGCCGCCGGGGCTGTGTTGCGCGATTCCGATCTTGCGGCCCGTTACGGCGGGGAGGAATTCGTGGTGCTGCTGCCAGGCACCAGCGATCAGGGTGCCATCGAGGTGGCCGAGCGTTTGCGCAGCGCAGTCTACGAAGCAAATTTGCCGCATGCCGCAAGCGGGCTCGGGCGGCTGACGGTCAGCGTGGGGGTGGCGAGCATGGCGCCCGGGTTGCAAGACCTGCCGGCGAAGCTGATGACGATGGCCGACCAGGCTTTGTACAAGGCCAAGCAGGGCGGGCGGAACCAGGTGCATGTTGCGCCACCACCGCATGGGGTGCATGGCGGAACGGCGATGGTTTCTTAACTCTAGCTACCTCTTTTTTGAAAATACGATGCAAAAAACTTTTGTTCTTGGCGGCACACGCGCTGCCTGCCACGTTCCGTATCTTGCCACTGGCGAAGACATAAAAATCTATTGGTTCTTTTCTTCAGAAAAGAACATCTTTCTCATCGCAGGCCGTTCTCCCCAGCGCATAATTTGTTAATCATGTTGCTGGCAAACTGTTGTCCTGCGAGGGCGCACGGCACAACGGATTCCGGAACGAACATGAGAGTCCTAATAGCGTTGTCGCTATGCCTGATCTGGCATTCGGCATCCGCCGGGCCGGCGAATACCTCAGTGCTCGGGTCGGTGAAAGCGAGCGGCACCTTGCGATGCGGCGTGGTGGAGCATGGGGCTGGGCTCGCAACACAGGACAGCAGCGGCAGATGGAGTGGTTTTTACACGGATATCTGCCGCGCCCTGGCCGCCGCCGTGCTCGGCAACACCGATCATATCGTGTTCGTTCCCGTCACGATCAGCACAAATTACGCGGTGGTGACCGACCGGTCGGTCGATCTGCTGGCGCAGGGACGAACCTGGACGCTGCATCGCAACGCCGATCAGGGTGTGGCCTTCCCCGTCATGTATCTGTTCGATGGCCAATCCTTCATGAGCCATCGCTCCTCCAGCATACGCAAGCTCGCAGATTTGGCGGGCAAGACGGTCTGCACCTCGAAGGGCGCCACAACCATGGCGAACGCGATGGAACTCAGCCGAGCGAATGGCCTCAACCTCAAGATAGAAGCGTATGAGACCAGCCAGAGCGCCTATCTGTCGTTCTTCAGTTGGGAATGCGACGTTGTGACCGACGATGCGACCAACCTGGCCGCATACCGCACCAATGCCGGCTCCGATCCCGATGAATATTTCATTTTGCCGGAGCGCCTGGTCAAGGAACCGCTCTGCCCGGTGGTGCGCGATGGGGACGAAGCCTGGGAGAACGTCGTGCGATGGGTGGTCTATGCCCTGATCGAAGCCGAAGAACTCGGGATCAATTCGGCCAACGTGGATGCGGCGCTGTCCAGCGAAGATCCGAAAATCAGGCGGTTCATCGGTCTGGAGCCGAATTTGGGGCTTGGGCTCGGTCTCGATCCGAACTGGGCCTATAGGGTGATCAAGGCGACAGGTAATTACGGGGAAATCTACGATCGCAATATCGGCATGGGATCGCCGCTGAAACTGGAACGTGGCTATAACCGGCTCTGGAACCAGGGCGGGCTGATGTGGGCGCCCCCCTTCGAGTGACCAAATCATCATCGCACGGCAGCGCCTGGAGATTTGGCGGCGTATCGGGCCGGCTCACGCTCGGCCTCATCGGCTTGCTGCTGCTGACAGGGCTCATTTCAGGCGGGGCGGTCTATCAGATGCATGCCATGACGGCCTCCCTCGATAGACTGATCGAGGATAATTTCGAACCGTTGCTCGATGCGGAAGATCTTGTACAACGCGTGCAGATCCTGGTTGCCCTCTCGCCCAAACTGCTCAATGCGCGAACCGGCTTCGAGATCGATAATCTTCAGTTGCAGATTGTCGATGCGTTCACGGTGCTCGATCGGCGATTGCAGCGGCTCGATCACTCGGGTCACCTCACGTTCAATCAGGCAACCATTGCCAAACAGCGGGACGCCTTGCGGGTGGCGATCGACCATTTGATCACCCTGGTCCGACGACAATTGCAAGCCAAGGACGATATGGCCGATGCACGGCGCGGCCTGGATAGGCTTCTCGATCCGATATCGGGCATCAACGCGGGCGCGCAGAACAACGATCCCGGGCAGGGCACCAGCCTTGCTCCGATCCTCTATCAGGCCAGCTTGGCAAACGATCCGGCCGAGATCGAACGCTGCCGCAAAGCCGTTCATGTCCTTCTCGACAAACTTGCCGCGCATGGCTTCTCGCGCCACTCCGCCGAGTTGGACGCGTTGGTCGAGGGCGGGGCCTCGGTGTTTTCCACGCGGCAAAGGCAGTTGGAGCTGGAACTGAAGCTGCAGGGAGAGGCAGGGAACACCAATCTTCGTGCCAACCAGCTCGTCTATGCGGTCGCCAATCTCACCGCAGGCTTGCGTCAGCTGACGGAGACCACGCGCCGGGAGGGCAAGGCGAGTGTCGACCGGGCCACCTTCCGCGCGTCGATCATTCTGACCCTGGCTGCGATGATCGATTTAACGCTGGTTGCCTATTTGAAGATCAGCGTCCTGCGGCGTCTGGTCGCCTTGCGGGACAGCGTGGTATCGAGTGCAGCGGGTTCGCCCATGCCGTTTATCGACAATGGTGGCGACGAAATCGGCGATCTCGCACGTTCGCTCCATCGCTTCATCGAATTGATCAGTATCAAGGAGGAGGAGCTGCGGCTGCTGGCCGCAACCGATGTGCTGACAGGCCTTTCCAATCGGCGCGACTTCATGGTGCGCGGGCAGGCCGAGATCATGCGCGCCTTACGTTACGGCAGCAATGCCTGTGCGATGATGCTGGACATCGACCACTTCAAGCGGGTTAACGATAGCTGGGGACATGGCGTTGGCGACGATGTCATTCGCCAGGTTGCGGCAGTCGCTGGCGACACCGTTCGCGTTGTCGATATCATAGGTCGGATCGGCGGCGAGGAGTTCGCCGTGCTGCTGCCGGAAACCTCGATCGAAGGCGCGCTTGCGGTGGCGGAGCGGTTGCGCGCAGATGTGGCAAGTCGCACCGTGTCGTTGGCAGAAGGTCAGATTTTGAATGTGACGATCAGCATTGGCGTGGCGGAGATCATGCAAGAAGATCAATCGCTCGGCCAGTTGCTCGGCCGCGCCGATACGGCCCTCTACGAGGCAAAGCAGCTTGGCCGCAACCGCGTTTGCGTTTTTACACCGCGGCGCAAATCGAACACGCCCGTGGCAGTGACCAGCGAAACACAGAATGTTCTTTCTTGAAAAAAATAACCAAAAAACTTTTACGTATTTGAGCTTTCTGTTGCCACAGCTCAGACTCAAGGAACAAAAGTTTTTTGGTTCTTTTTTTCAAAAAAGAACTTCTTGCTTACTTTTCCAGCCGCTCCAAAAACCCCTTCGCCCAAATCGCCGCCGTGCTCGCCTTCACCGCGGCATCCATCGTGCGCCACCGCGCCTTGCGATCTGTCACATCCATCCGCAAAGCCAAATCCAGTGCGTCGGCGATTTCGTCGGGATCGAACGGGTTCACCAGAACCGCGCCCGTCATGGCCGAGGCGGCCCCGGCGAAGCGGGACAGCACGAGCACGCCGGGCCGCTCGGGGTCCTGGGCCGCCACGTATTCCTTTGCGACCAAATTCATCCCGTCGCGCAGCGGGGTCACCAATCCCACCTGCGCACGGCGATGAAATCCCGCCAGTGTCTCGCGCTGGATAGCGGTGTTCAGGTAGCGCAGCGGGGCGTAATCGAATTCCGCGAATTCGCCGTTGATGCGGCCAACGAGCGCATCGAGCTCGCGTTTGAGGGCCCGGTATTGCGCCACGTCGTCGCGCGAGACGGGGGCGATCTGCAGGAACGTGACCTGGCCAAGATGTTCGGGATAGCGCCTGAGCAATTGCGCAAAGCCGCGAAACCGTTCCGGCAGCCCCTTGGTGTAATCGAGGCGATCGACGCCGAGGATCAGCGCGCGGCCGGAGAGGCTTTCTTCCAAGCGCGTCTGGTCCTCCGTGCCTTCAGCTTTGGCGGCGGCGCGGGCAAAGCTTTCGGGATCGATGCCGATGGGGAACGCCTCCGCCCGCGCCTCGATGCCGGCGCGAACGAAACACTGGTTCAGGTGGTCGGCGTCATCCTGGGTTTGCAGGCCGATCACGTCGTAGGCGGCAAAACTGCGCAGCAGGGCTTCTCCTTGCGGCAGCGTATCGAACAGGAAGGGTGGCGGAAACGGGATGTGCAGGAAGAAGCCGATGCGGTTTTTCACACCCAGATCCCGCAGCGCCAGGCCGCACGGGATCAGTTGGTAGTCGTGAACCCAAACGGTATCGGCAGGTTTCAGCACGGTTTTGAGCGCGCGCGCATAGAACGCATTCACCGCGATGTAGCTGTCCCGTTCATCGCGGCGGAACACGGCCTGGCCCACGCGCCCGTGCAACAGAGGCCAGAGCATGGTGTTGCAGAAGCCCACGTAGAACCCGCTATACTGGGACTGCGAGAGATCGATGGTGGCGAACTGCACGCCGCCGATCTTGCGCGCATGCGGCTTTTCCGCGGGCTCGGTTTTCACCTCGCGGCCGGACCAGCCGAACCACAGCGTTTCGCGCTCGGCGATCGCATCCTTCAGCGCAACCGCGAGGCCGCCGGCAAGCTGGGCGCGGCCGCGCGCGGCCGGCACGCGGTTCGAAACGATTACCAGGCGGGCCATGCATCTGCCTCCCGTTTGGCGCCGGCCAAAGTGGCGATCCAGGCACGCACGTCAGCGGGGGCTGCAAAATCATCGGGCACGCGGAGGCCGAAGCCGCCCATCGCCGCCGCCGCGCGCATGCCGTCCTCGTCGGTCACATCGTCGCCGATGAACACGGGGCGGCGGCCTTCGAACGGCGGCCGCGCCATCAGGGCGCGCACCGCCGTTGCCTTGCTGGTGCCGGCGGGGCGGATTTCCCACGCCATCTTGGCGGCCAGCAGGTGGAAGGCCGGCGCCTTGGCGAGCAGGGCCTTCAAAACAGCCTCCAGCGGCCGGGCGGCTTCGGGGGCAGCGCGGTAATGCAGGACGAAGCCGTGGCGTTTTGGCTCCATCAGCGTGCCGGGGTAGCGCGCCAGCAGGGCGCGCGCGGCATCCACCCAGTGCGGCGGCGGGTCGGGCAGGTCCAGCATGTCGATCGGCCCATCGGGGGCGTGGCGGATGGCGGTGCCGTGCTCGCCGGCGATCGCGAATGTGGCGCCCAACAGCGCATCGATCTGCCTTATGGGGCGGCCGGAAACGATGCCGAGGGCCCCGCCGCACAGATCCCGCAACGTTTGCATATTCGCGGGCAAGCGCGGCGGCACCACGACGAGGTCGGGCGCCGGGGCGATATCCACGAGCGTGCCGTCGAAATCCAGCAGCAGGGCCAGGCGGGAGGGCGGCGGCAGATCGGTTGGGTGCAGAACCATGGGCGCAAAACCTGCGGCGGCTGCCCCGGTTCCGGCAAGGCCATCGGGCGGAGGAAGGAAGAAGTTCTTTTTTGAAAAAAAGAACCAAAAAACTTTTACTTTTGGGGAGTTCGTCACGTCCAGGTTGGGCTGATCCGCCGGCAGGAGCGAGGAAGTAAAAGTTTTTTGCTTCTTTTTTCAAAAGAGAAGTGCTTGCCTTTTCTTCACGCGATTGCCGACACGCGCCACGCGCCGGCCCAAAGATGAACAAAAAATAAACCGCCGGACGGTGGAACTTGACCCCCCGGCGCCTTTCGGCCATGCAGCAAATAGGCCGATCAGACACGAAAGAACATTATGCGCGACAAGGGTGACTTTCTGTTTACGTCCGAATCCGTCTCCGAGGGCCACCCCGACAAGGTTGCCGACCGCATCAGCGATACGGTGCTGGACGCATTCCTGGCCGCCGACCCTTACGCCCGCGTTGCTTGCGAAACGCTGGTGACCACCAACCGGATCGTTCTGGCGGGCGAGACGCGCGGGCCGGATTCCGTTACGTCAGAGCATCTGATCCACCTGGCGCGCGAAGCGGTGCGCGACATCGGCTATGACCAGGAAGGGTTTTCCTGGAAAAACGCCTCGGTTGAATGTCACCTGCATGCGCAATCCGCGGATATCGCTGTCGGCGTGGATAGCGCCGGCAACAAGGATGAAGGCGCGGGCGACCAGGGCATCATGTTCGGCTACGCCACGAACGAAACCGAAAGCCTGATGCCGGCCCCCATCCATTACGCGCATTTGATCCTGCGCACGATCAACGAGTTGCGCCGCGCCGGCGATCCGCGTGTTGCCGGCCTGCTGCCGGATGCGAAAAGCCAGGTGACGCTGCATTACCGCGACGCGAAGCCCATTGCGGCCACAAGCGTTGTGCTTTCCACCCAGCACGAAGCGGGCATGGAACAGGCAGACATCTTTGCCGCCGTGAAACCGCTGATCGCGGCGGCGCTGCCGGAAGGCTGGATGTGCCCGGATAGCGAACTCTACATCAACCCCACCGGCAATTTCGTGATCGGCGGGCCGGATGGCGATTGCGGGCTGACCGGGCGCAAGATCATCGTGGACACCTATGGCGGCGCTGCCCCGCATGGCGGCGGCGCGTTCTCCGGGAAGGACCCGACGAAGGTGGATCGCAGCGCCGCGTATGCTGCGCGCTACCTTGCCAAGAACGTGGTGGCGGCCGGGCTCGCGGATCGCTGCACCATCCAGATCAGCTATGCCATCGGTGTGGCCTACCCGCTTTCCGTCTACGTGGAATTGCACGGGACCGGCGCGGATGTGGAGGAGGCGAAGCTGGAGAAGACGCTGCGGGAGCTGATGAATCTCTCGCCGCGCGGCATTCGCGAGCATCTGAAGCTGAACGCGCCCATCTACGTGCCGACGAGCGCCTATGGCCATTTTGGCCGCAAGGCGGAGGGTGATTTCTTCACATGGGAGCGCACAGATCTGGTGCCCGCCCTTAAATCCGCGTTCGGCAGATAGAAAGATGCTGGCCAGGTCCCGTATCATTGCAAGGGCAGGAAAATAAAAGTCTTTTGGTTCTTTTCTTCAGAAAAGAACACGCTGCCTCATGCCCATAAAACCCCCACCCGACCGCCTCTATGGCCGCCAGCGCACCCACGCCCTGCGTCCCCGCCAAAAAATCCTGCTGGACGTGGCCCTGCCCCGGCTTCGTTACATCCCGGACAACCCATTTGCCTCCACGCTCCAACAATTGTGGCTGGAGGTGGGCTTCGGCGGCGGCGAGCACAGCCGTGCCCAGGCCGCCGCCCACCCGGAAGCCGGGTTGATCGCCTGCGAAGTGTTCGAACAGGGGCTGTGCTCCATGCTCGCGGCCCTGATCCCCGAGGGCGAGGAGGAAACTGCCCCCTTGCCGGCCAATCTGCGCATCTGGGACGACGATGCGCGCACCCTGCTGCGCACCCTGCCGGAAGCGAGCCTGGACAAGTTGTTCCTGATGTTCCCCGATCCCTGGCCGAAAGCCCGCCACGCCAAGCGGCGCTTCGTGCATCCGGAAACCGCGGCGCTGGTCGGCTCGCGCCTGAAGCCGGGCGGCGAATGGCGCATTGCTACGGACGATCCCACCTACCAGGGCTGGGTCGTGGAGGTGATGGCTGGGCAAACACATGTTTTTGCGCGCGCGGAACCGGCCGCGGCGCGGCCGGATAATTGGCCGCCGACACGGTATGAGGCTAAGGCGTTGGCCGCAGGGCGTACACCGTTATATTGGGTTTTTAGGCGGGTTTAGGGCAACGGAAGCAAGTACTTCTTTTTTGAAAAAAAGAAGCAATAAACTTTTACTTTCTTCCGCGGGTTTCCCGGTGCGGGATCATGAATCCCTTGCCTAGCGGCCCGGGAGCATCCGTTGCAGCTCCGGCTCCTTGTCCAGAAACTGGTGTTTCAGCGCGCCGGCAATGTGCAGCGCCACCACCGCATAGAGCACGTAAGCGAGAGAGGCGTGGATTTGGAAGAACACGCTGTGGATCTGCTCCTTGGTCGCCGGGCTCAACTGCTCGATAAAGCCGAAACGGAACCAGGGGATCACCCAGAACAGGTTCAGCCCATGGGTGGGCGCACCCTTCCAGGCACTATCGTGAATCCAACCGGTGAGCGGCATCAGGAACATCAGCCCATACAGCACATAGTGGGCCACATGCGCTGTGGTGCGCTCCCAAGGCGCATAGCCGCGCGGAAAGGGGGGCGGCGGGTTCGCCCAGCGCCAGAGCAGCCGCATCAGCGCGAGGCCGAGCACCGTAATGCCCAGAGATTTATGCAGGTCGATGAAAGGGCGCTCGAAGGATTTGGGCATGTCGTCCACGGTGAGCGCCAGGACAACGTTGATCGTGATCAGCGCCGCCACCAGCCAGTGGAACAGCATGGCCAGCCGTGTGTAGCGTGTCGCCTGCATCATCGCTTCCCTCCGGTGTTTCCGTCCCGCCGCACGTTGCCATGCATTTTAGGGTACGGGGAGGGTGCGCGCGCCCAATTTCGGTCTACATGGGAAGCACGCGACATTGTGAGTGCAGAAGCCGGCTTCCGCCTGCGCCCCTGAACAAGGTTTTTGAAAA
>Ga0116226_10007109_pt1 | contig 10086 bp, 7 predicted proteins | sample S1TSphfallax_FD_89692 | JGI IMG/M metagenome (GOLD analysis project Ga0116226, IMG submission 89692) | Host-associated microbial communities from peat moss isolated from Minnesota, USA - S1T2_Fa - Sphagnum fallax MG | ecosystem: Host-associated > Plants > Peat moss > Unclassified | place: USA...
ATCTCTATTTCATTATCATTTGTTGCATATGCTGTAAAAGCAAGAATTAATCTACTTTATATAGCTTTATATCACTTATTTCTGCTTGTACGATGGGACAGAACTTCAGCCGTGCTGCACTAGTGCTTCCTGGTCACTTAATCCCCTTACGGGGACTGAAACCGTTAAAGTAGTCACCCATAGAGTTGGAGGACTACCCAATCAATCATGAGTCAGTCTGAGCAAGAGATTTTGTCAATTAAAGATATCGCATGATTGAAATAGGAGAGTTTCCGAGAAATTATGAGAAGAGCAATCACTTTTATTTTTTTGTCGTTTGGATCAGTTTTATAAATTATGTTAATTAATGTAGCAAAGATTTTAAATATCAAAAGGATTTGGTAGTACTGGACGTTGATCATACTCATTTTTGTTCTGAGGATGTTCTATTTGCATATAGCGTACACTACCTTTTGGTTTTCCTGGAAAACTCAACATTGTTAATAACATTTTAATACGCTCTACATTTTCTAATTCTTTATCAGTATTTTCGCCTATTCTTTCTAGAAGATAATTTTTAAATGACTCTACAAAGAGTTCAGCCTCAAGTTCAGTATCCTTGTAATTTCCTGTTTCCCATTTATTTATATTAAACAATTTTTGATAACGTTTTTCTTGACGCTGACTAAGCCATAATTCTTGATTAGTTAATCTAATTGCTCCCATACCAAAAGGTTTACCCATACCAAGAGAAAAACGATATTCTTGATTGTTTTTTACATAAACACGATTTCCCTTTTCTTTTGCCAAATCTAACACCCACAGTAATGCACCTAATTCTTGTTCAGTTAAATTTTCAAAATAGATTTTGAAATTAAAACTAACTTGCGGATTAATAGGTCTAATTTTTGTGTATTGCTTTGGTTTTTTACTTATTTCTTCTTCACTATTTTCTCTAATTGAACTATTACTAACATCTTTGTGATGCCAATATAATTTATAACCTCTAATTACAGTACCTTTATTATTATTAGGATTACTACCATAGTGTTTTAAGGTTTCCCTTTTTCCATCAGGATCGGTTTGTATTAAATAATGTTGAAAAGTAGTAGGTTTTGGACTAGATAATATCGGAGGAGTGATTCTTTCATCAGAATTTTCTTGACACCAAATTTTTTCTTCTGATATTCCATCATTAATCATAGCATCAGTTATAAATATCCTTCCACCACGAGCTTTATCTTCAGATTTCTTATTTATCCATCCAAACATTGCTTCAGTCATATCAATATCTGGATTTTCAGAGCTTTTCACTCTGGAAGGGATAAAATCCGTAACTGAGGCAGCACGTCCATTTTTAATAGGAGGAGTATAAGGTACACGAAAATTAGGACTATGACCAAAAAGGGTAACTTTATCTTCTAAAGCATTCTTTACAAAAAAAACAGGATGATCATTTTTTAAAATCCCCTTATTTTTATCAAAATATTCCTTTTGAAAATCAGTTAAAGCAGCAATATAATCATCTATAGCATTAGGATCAATTGAAAAAAAGTTATCTGTTTGTTCCCCTATTAAACAATGATACTGACGTGGAGATTTCCCTTCTTTATTTCCTTCCATCATATTGCCACTGGTAACTAGATATCCACTATGATTGTGTTGAATATTATTTTTACTAATTTGATTAGCAATGTAACGATTTTTATATTTAGTAATTTCATCAAATCTAACTTCTAAATACTGGGGCTTATAGTTAGTATGATTGAGTTTAATTAACCCAATATCATTAGGAATCAATGATTCTTTAACCCAAATAAAAGGTTGTTTTTCAATATCTTGAGCAATATAAATTCGCCAACTACCATCTTCTTGCTGTTTTAGATATCCAGCTTTAACTTGGTTAACTTCATCTTTAACTTGGTTAACTTCATATAGTTTCTGCTCATATTCTTTCGTTAGAGGATCTTCTTTAGGTGTTGCAACTGCACGAAAAAAGAGTTTTTGATGCCCTGAGACTTGATCAATTTTACTATAAGTAACAATTTCAATAATTTCCCTAAGCATACCTCTTAAACTGCTACCAGGGATGATTGGAAGATTATCATTTGGATTATTAAAGAAATCAGTCCAGCGTTTTTGTTCCTCTGATGTTAAACGACTAATTTCTTCATGATTACAAGTCAGATCACCAAATTTTTTAAAGTCATCTGGACTTAATCCATTGCGGATGTACAAAGGAGTTTCTGTCACCAAATTACACAGAATATAACCTGTTTGTCGCTCTTTATCATAACAATTTTTGGTTGGTAGTTCTAGTGATGTAACTAATTTATTTTCATCAGGTAGTTCCACAAAATTATAAGGAGCAAAAGCTCGATTATTTTTTAATTTTGGTGTAATATGTTTAGGATTCATTTTTTAATCTCCTTAAAAGTAGTTAAATTAACTAAACGGCTTAGACAAATACGAGCAACACCTGAGTCATCATAATCAATATAATGACGAACTATTAATGTAACTTTATTTTTTACCTTGTTATTGCCTTCTAATTCAATATCTGTGAAAGGTACAGCGTGTTTCAGTCCTTGTAAACCATCCCATAATAAAGTAAAACCATTTTGATGATGTTCTCCATGTGTTCCCCAGAGAATTTGAGGTTCAATAATATAATCATACTTTGTCAAATGGTCATCTTGAATCAGACGAGCTTTAAAACATCCAGATGTTTTCCAGATCATTACTTCTGATTTATTCCCGAAAATATGACATTGTTGTAAAGTTTCTTTTCTTAAAATTGGAAAATCACATTGAGGAAATAATTTAACAGGTTTAGTAGTTGTAATCAATTTAGCATCTTGGAATTTACCCCAAATAACCCCATCATCAGCATGAGCTAAAAGGTAATTTAGTTGATTATATTTTGCCTGTTCTTCTAACCATTGTTTCAACTTAAAATCATGTGGTATTTTTAAATGTTCACATTTTGGTTTTAGTATAGTCATTTTTTACATCCTTATTTAACTCATTAACAAAGTATTCTAAATTTTCAGCAGTATTTATTGTAGATATAGAATCATCTTCTCTGATGATTAAAGATTGATTATTTTCAGACTGTTCAATGATGAATTTTCTCTTTTCTTGATTTTTTTTGATGGTAATGTCCGCTTTTTTTCCTTGTAATCTACCTCTACCAATACTGCTTGTACCTCCTACTGGTAAATCACCAGTCCATAAATCTTTTAACAATAACAGCAGTAACCCAATTTCATAATCTTTTGGAGTAAGTAATTCAAGATTTAATTTTAAATGTGTATCATTTTTAGGAAATACTGCTTGTTCATTAAATAACGCACCATGCAAAGTACCGCCGGTAAAACGGTCAATGGCTATGCGGTTTTGTACTAAATCTGTGGTGCTTTCAATAACACTTTCATGAACGATTAAACGACTAGCTTTTGCCTCTGAAGTTTTGTTTTTAGATAAATCGGAACCAAAGATATCTTCAATAATACTGGTATTTTTACCAATTGTATTAATGATACGTTCTGCACGATGACGTAAAACTCCAGCTAAAGACGTACCAGATAAAATAGATTTAATTTCTCCATTACGTCGTGATTTTAAATGTACTACATCGGGTGCTTTATCACTTGATGCTTGACTAGAACGAATTAATAAAGGACAAGCAATGGTAAATGTAGTATCAATTTTACAGAACTCGCGTTTATCTTCCCATTCTTCTGGAAACTCAAGTTCTGCTGCTTTCATTGCTACAACAATTGAAGCACCACTAGTAGGGGATTTAGTACAGGGTGGATCAGTTGACCAGGAATGGTCTAGAGTTAGCCAATATATGCGATCACTTGCGTCCTCTAAATTAAAATTCCAAACTTGCCAGTTATCAACCCTACAACGACCAAAACCGCGATTCTTTTTGATTCCTAAGCTAATTTCACCTTTTTCTAAACCTTGGAGTGCGATCACTAATCCTTTGAGTAAAGTAGATTTATAATTAGGTTCATCCGATTTTTCTTCTATTAACAACTCAAAACATAAAGGAAATTCTGTCCCCGCTTGCAATAGTTCTAAATCATATTTCTTTTTAGCTTCTGCTGTGCGAGTGACACTATTAATCTTTACACCATCTCTTAGTTCGGATTTAATCGGAGAAGTACTGATAGAATCATATACAATTAGAGGACTTTGGTTTCCATCGTCAATATCTTTATCGCTCCATATTACTCCAAATAAAGTGGTAGATAAATCATTCAATTTTTCACTAGATAAATAACCGTGTTGACTTTCTCGCAAGTTGTTTCGTATAGCACCGGCAAGAGAAACACCTGTTAAAAGAGCATGGTTACTAATACTATCTCTCAATAATGAGATATCAGTTGGACTCTCAGAATCACCACTTCCTAAACAAGTTGGCGTATCTAAAATTAAATTGCCTCGTATAATGATACGTTTGATAATATGACGCTGTTTACGCTTAAATTCAGTTTCTTTATGAGATAACTCTTGCATCATTGTCATTAAATTTTCTCCTTTTTAGCCTTTTTAGCAACTGCCATAATAAAACGCAGAGTATATTCTCTAGCCAAATCAGAATTAGGTTGAATTTCTAGGATAACTCCTGCAAAATCGACCTTTAACTCTTGAGGATTTATTAACCATGATTCAGAATCACCAATAGGTTTCTCAAGCCAGTCTTTAATTTTTTCTTCTAAGGATTTATTTCTCGATACTTTGGTATTTCTATATTGTTCATGAGCTTTAGATGTTAGGTTACTTAATAACTCAATAATTGGTACATAAGTCATTGTATTTAATCCTTGTATAGCAGCCATTTCTAGCCTAGATAATTGATTATTAGTAATAGGTTCTGTTAATTTAATATTGCCGACTTGTTTAACAAGACAATGCTCCAACCTTTGCCTCAAAATATTTTCTGCTATTTGTACTGCTAAATCATAATTTTCCTCTTCTAGAGCGATATCGAGATCACAATCTGTTTCTGAAAAAATAATATTAAACTTATCATAATTTCCCAACCAATTAACAGCAATTCTACCAAAACCATCTATACAACGTTCACCAATTCCTTCATTTTCTAAAGTTTCAATTTGTTCGGTTGTAAGTTTTGTATCGAATACAAAAACACTACCTGCACTTAAAGCAGTGACTTGAGGTAGAGGTAAACCCCATTTTCTATTAAATCCACCTACAATCTTACTACTAACGAAAATATTTGTGGGTTGAGGTAACTTAATTTTTACGTTTAGTTTTTCTTCTAATTTATCTTCAATTGCTTGTATTACTGACAAGGGATCGGCTGATACTTGCCCATCATTATTTCTAACAATGGTATCGCTTAAAAGAGTAGTTATTAGTTTTTGGTGATTTACTCTCCTTTCAATTCCAATATCTATTTCAGACCATTTCTGATTTTTATTTGGTTCACATAGAATGATTTTTGTGTGTCCATAACCTGCACTTTGTGAACCACCTAACCATATATTTTCTGGGCTTAATAAAATTTTCACAGTATCTACATCATTATCTTTACATAAAATGACTCCTTGAAAAGTTTGTTCACTATCTAAAGCTTCATAGCGAAAAATAGCACCTTCTCCTTCATGAATGACTTGATTATTTTTTGGATTACGTCTTATTGGTGATGAACATCCTTTAGTGCGATCACGTAAGTTATGAATATTAATTCTTTTTTTCTCTTGATATAAAACTGCTTGACGTTCATTAATTGTACAAAATTGATTACCAAGCATTTTTAAAGATGACTTATCTGATAAGTGTTGACTTAAATCATAAATTTCTAGACTTTCACCAAGTTTTGAAGGTAATTTATCATCTTTGTCTTTATACCAAGCAAGAGGTACAGGTAAAGTACGTTTTTTTTGTTCCTCACAAAATAGATAAGCGTTTAAATAACGGGTACTACCATCAAAAAATAATCGCTTAATTTCTTGATTAGAATCTTGATTGATTTCCTCTGATAAAAAATCATTTGGTAATTCTGGATGGCGTTTAATGTAACGACTAATTAATGCACCACGAATCATACTACCAGGAATATAAGGATAAGATACATCACTATTAGGATCGCCTTGAAATGAAGTAGCTAAAATTGGTTGTTTTGCTTCTAAGAGAAAAGTAATTACTTGCATTTATTTATCACCTATAATTTTTCCAAAACGATTTAATAAATCTTGATTTTGAGTAAGATTGTTTTTTTGAGCATCATATAAAGTACATTGGACATGACCACGTCCTCGATTACGTCCACTACCAAGATGACGTAGCGCTAAAACTCCCACTACTAACAATGATTTCATATCTGCTGTTAGTTCTTGATCAAAAAATAAATTACCAGTAAAACGAGGTTGAGTATTAGGGCGATCGCGTATTAAAATACGAGCAGAACGTAAACTTCCCTTATTAGATGAACCACTCTCTGAGTTAATAGCTGTTTGACGGCGAATATTTGTTAGTGAATTTAGTATATTTATTGGTGTTAATTGATACATATTCTGTACTTCTTTCTTTTGTTCTTTCTTCTGCTCTATTTCCATTTGAATAGCAACAACTTGTCGTAAATTACTTGGCAGACAAGCATCACCAACGTGCATAATAGACATTGTTTCTAATACACTACCAGGACTGCCAAATAACTTGTTTCTAACACCTATCCAATGTTTTTGAATATCATCTTTTAACAAGACAATTAGGTTATCACACTCTTCACTTAATAAACCTTTTAAAGTGCGTCCTCTTAAATAAGGAAAACCGCAATCATCATGTTCAACTTCTTGATCTACTAAACCAGCAACACCATCACCTCGACCAAAAGTTGTATCACTCAAAAGTTTAATTTTTAATTGTAATTCATTGCTCATCTTGATTTCCTTTTAGACCAATATAAAAATCTAATGCTTCAATAGCATCGAAGTAAACACAACGTTTTTCAAACCAACCTGATTTTTGTAAATCATCAAATTTTGATAAAGGTGGTAAAGCTTTTATTCCATAAGTATTCATAAACTGTTTAGTTTCATTATCTCCTTCACGAAGAACTTCTCGTAAAGCGATTACTTTATTACGACGCTCTTTCCAATTTTCGTTACCTTCTACATGATCAAATTGACCATTAAAATGCTTAATTATATTAGTAAAATTAAACCAAGTACGCCATTGTTCATCATCTATGTCATGCTCTTTTATGCGTATTGGACGCATAATTAAATTACCTGATGCAACTTGATATTCTCGTTGACGAATCTCTCCAAGTGAACCAATTAAACCACTAACGGCAAAGTGCCAATCTAGAGTAGAACAATAGTAATATTCTTCACCTAATCTATCTCGTTCTTCACTAATAAACTTTTTAGCTTCTTTATATAAATCCTCAACAATTTGGTAAGCCCTAGCAAAAGGATAGTGAGTTTTTACAATACACACTCCAGCACGAGCAGTTAATTTTTCATTATCTGAAACCTGTTGATTTTCAAATTCTCTCAGATAAACTGCTGCTAACTCTAACCCTAATCTTCCATCGCAAACAAAAATAACATCATCACCACCAAAGACTAGGGGACGAAAAGGTAAATAGTATTTACCATCTTTTGATTTTTTTAATCTAAATTTGTTGATATTACCGATTACTTCTCCATTTTCTATAGAATTAGAAACAATTTCTACAACTTTCTTTAGTGCTGAGATTCCGGCATTTTCAACATCATAAGATAACTGACGCATATCAATAATTGCATCTTGATCCGATTTACCTTCCCCACATTTTTGAAACCGATTTCCCATTCCGTTACCATCTGCATGAACGATAGCAACATAACTAGAATCACCTTCAGAACGACCTAAATTATCTATTCTATAGGGAAAATCATAAATTTCTGAGTTAAAAACTTCTCGAAATTCTTTAATTAATCTTTTATTTGCATCAAGAACTGCTTTTAACTTGGCTTTAGTTTCTCTAGAAATTAAATAGATATCTTCCTCATCTCTATTGATATCGTCCTCATTAGTATCAACTGCTGGTAGTTGAGTTGACTGACAAGTAGCTGTGACTCCTAAACCCAATAAAGGGACAGAAGTAATTCTTTCTCGTTTCTTTTTAGCTAACTCTTTTCCTAAAATATGATTGAGTTTTTCTTTGAAAGTCCCTTTTCCAAATTCAAATTCTTGATGGTGAGCAACTACAATACTTAAACTAGGTGCATCTTGCAAAACTCGGTTACTTAGAATTTCAGTGAAGCGTTTAGCGTATTGGAAATTAGCGAAAATTAAAACTGCATTACCTCCACCCGTATAAATTATTTCGGCGGCTATATCTTCATTACAAATGTGAATTTCATGTAATGATTTATAAGTTGGAATATGTACTTTGTGATTCAGTTCTCTTTCTAAATCTTTTAAAGTTTGCTCAACCCACTCCTTGGTAGTCTGAGATACTAAATATGATGCACCGACATTTTCCCTCAAGCGGTTACTACTAAAAACATAGTTCTGAATACCAGTTGTATCTACAACTGTGATAATTAACTTATTCATGATTCACCTTTATTGTTTCTAACCCAAGTAGCAATTTTTCTTTTCAAATCTGGTAAATCTTTACGGACAAATACTACATTTTTAGGATTAGCTACAGCACCTTCAAGTTGACTTTTAAGATATCTCTCTATTGGTTGTGGTTTTCTTGGATCATTATCACAACAACAAACTAGAGCTACTCTAGCTTCATCACCACCTAATTGTTTTGCTCTAATATATGCCTCAAATAGTTTTAATTTACACTCTTTTGGATCTTTACTAGTTGTGCATGAAATGGCGAATAATTGATAGTTTCGCATAAATGCAACATCAAATTCAAATACTCCCCCTTCATAAGTTTGACTTTTTTTCATAATAAATGTCATTTGACTTTCACCAATTTTTAAATTTTTGAAGTTATCATCTTCAGGAATTGCTTGAATTTGAGTAAGTACATAATGTTCTAACCAGATACCTTCTAGCCATTCACAAACTTGCTGACAACTGGTAAATCCTTTATTTTTTGTGACTTTTAATGAAAGCTGTTCTTGCGAAGCATCTAAATAATTTCGTAAAACTTTGATAATTTCTGGATGAATACTTGATAAATTTAAAGATAGATTTGATAGTTCTTCTTCTGGTTTATATTCTCCTGTCTCTGAGTATTTTGCTTTTTTAAGCTCACCATAATTATTATTGCGATGAGTATTAGACCAAGTTCTCCAAGTTTTTGCTATTTCCTCATCTTGGTAGAGTCTAGCAAACTCGGCTGCTGCATCTGGTAAAATAGGTTGAGAAAGAGGGGTAAATTTGAACTCATATTTATGTAGGTTAAACAAATCTTTTAGAGAGACTTCAAGCTCAACACCTCTGTGAAAAGGTTCTGGTTGTGAAGTATCTATGAATATCTCTAAAGTACGTGCATCAAGGTAACTATAGACAGTATTACTTCTTTTTGGCTGTAATTCAGATATAGCTCGATAAACATGAACTGCCATTGTATTTGTTCCACCTGTATAATGTAGACCTATTCGCTCATCCGATGTTATTTTTTCTGCACATTTTAGAACTATTTCATAAATTTTATAGGCATTAGATTTATTGTCCTCTAAAGGAACTAGCTTAACCTTAAATCCTTTGTCTTTTAACGCTTTTGTTAATATTCCTTTTTGAGAATTTGTTTGATTAGTATAGACAAGATATGCTGTACCTCCCCGATCTAATAGCTTCATCGTGGACACATAATTAGGAAGTGGGTTTTCACCTATCAGCAAGAAAAGATGTTTAGTTTTATGGTCTTTAAAAGGATCTGTTGTATTCATCTTTGAGGTATTGAGCCGAGATACGTGTAAAAATCTGCAAGATGGTCTGGAAACACCCTCTAACTCTAACTATAGCTTTCAGCGATTCTTAAGTCTTCTAATTTTACAGTATATGTAGCTACTTGGGTAAAGGTATTTATTAACTTTATTAACAAATTTAACTATATTGAGTTATGTCTGTTGTGATAATGAATTGGCTGGGACTCTTATAAATAAA
>Ga0116226_10007110_pt1 | contig 10086 bp, 8 predicted proteins | sample S1TSphfallax_FD_89692 | JGI IMG/M metagenome (GOLD analysis project Ga0116226, IMG submission 89692) | Host-associated microbial communities from peat moss isolated from Minnesota, USA - S1T2_Fa - Sphagnum fallax MG | ecosystem: Host-associated > Plants > Peat moss > Unclassified | place: USA...
CAGAAAGAAAAGAAAAAGGCATCATGGAAAATAGTTGATGGATTTGTAAGGTGGTGAGGTTATCCACATCAATTCTTTAAATAGGGAAAAAGAATCTCATGTGGAAGTTTAGAAAAATAGGTGATGCAACACAAGTGTTAGGGAGAAAGCTTGTAAGAAGATCATTGAGACTTGTGGTGTGTGTGTGTGATCATTTCCTTTGCAAATTCATGGAATAGGTTGTGGTTGATGCAAAAAAGATTGGGGCAACACAACAAGTTGTTTTGTTGTTGGATGTTCATGTGTCAAGTGGTGTGGTTGGAATTCAAGCTGCAACACTCACATTTATGGCAAAAAAACCTTGAAATCCTAATTCTTTTAACCTTTTATTTCCATCTTCCATCTTGGAAGGTTTGAAAAAAATTCAAATTTTAATTTCCTTTAACCCAATATGGAAGATGATTTCACAATTGGACATAATAGGTTGCAATTCTTGGTCTTGTGCATGCAAATCCAAAGGAAGGAAAGAGACACAAAATTGTGACCATTGTCCATTTCACAACAACATAGAAGAGGATTTTTGCTTATGACTTATCATTCCCATTCATTTTTTCCTCTAGTGCTCCCTTCATTTTTGACAAATTATTTTTATATTATAGGTTGGGGGTTCAAAGGAAGCACAAAAGGGAAAGTAACATCTATTGAAAGCTATGGGTATACATATTTTCTTATATTTTGTTGATCAATATAACACCCTATAATTAAAAGTTGATTTGTTAATTGTTTTCAAGGAAGGTCTTTATTCGAGAGCATGTTGAATTTTGTGGAGCTAAACTATATCGTTTTTTGGTGATCATGGCAATGCACAAATGACATATCAAGCCATTAGTTTGGATTTGTGTAGAACTTGTAGCTATAGTAGAACCTTATTAAGTGAGAATGGTGAAATGCATCATGAAAATTTTCTACAAAACAACAATTTATATGTTGAAGCCTTATGGTACGTGGATCTAAACTTGGCTTGGTTGCATGGGTGTTGTAGGCAGTAAGGCTATTTGCAAGAAAATCACCATGGATTTTAGGGTATCTTACAAAAGTGATTGTCTTGGCAGATCTCGTGAACCTAGAGTTTTATAGTGAGAAGCAAAATTTGGATACATTTTGATTACTTTTGGAATGAAGGGTTTGAAGCTTTAATTAGATGTTGATATAGTGTTGTGGGCCAAGTTTTTTTCTTACTATAGTAAGTTTGTAGGTCAATCATATAATTTTGGCAAATTATGTTCTTTCATGTTTCCAACCTCAACTTCATATCCATAGTGCATAGCAAGATTTTAGCTCTTGAACCAAAAACAAAAGAATAAAGCAAACGATAGTGACCATAAACATAAAAAATCTTGTTGAAAGAAAAAAAAAACTCCATTGTTCCATTTTATTTTTTCCATAAACAAATTGAAACAAATTTTTATCAAGATTCCAAATATGAAAGGTCATCACTCATTCCTACAACTTGAACCATGTGTGAAAGAAGCAAATAATGGCATGCAAACCCTTCCACGTTACTAAGAGAGGAACTCACTAAGCACTTTGTGCATCACACATACACTCCAAATGCATTGTATTGCCATAAGGCAAGGCAATAATGTCTTTCATCGAGTTAAATAAGTATTGCATGAAACAAAAACCACATGTTAAACAACATATGAACTACAAGTTACCTTTTTGACTAGTATTACATGATACAATCCAAAGATTCCACCTCCAGCAAAAGGAATCTAACCATAAATAATCAATGCACATTTAACACTTAAGTAAGAAAAAAAATATGTGAATTCATAAGTAGTTAAAACACATTTAGCACAAAGGACTATAATCCTAAGTAGTCAAAACACTTTTGGCAATCTTCAAAGCACTAATCTCACAAGTATATACTTAGTAGTCTTGACAACTTGAGACAATTTAATAATCCCATCAAACCTAACACTTAAGTCATTTTATAAAAAATGAAATCCCATCTTACTTCAAAATATGGAGATAACCATAATGTATATTATCAATTGACATAAACATGTAAGGTTTGAACATGTAATGGAAAAGTGCAAAAAATATTGGAATGATATGCCAAGTTATCTGTAATAGATAAATTTATGTTATTGATGTACATGTAGCCAATATAGATAAGTTGGTTCATGTCAATGGCAATTCAAGGATTAGTAGAGCTCTAAAAGGTGATAATATACATGAAATGTTCACAATTTTAAGGCCATTGAATCCAAAGGTCTAAACATGTCTACAACACTAGTTTGCAAAACATTGACCTCTGATTCAAAAGGCACATGGGTGCATTTTGAAAAACAATTCCAAATTCAAAACCACAAGTCCATGGGTCCTTACATTAACCTTCAAAATAAACCTTAAACCACATACCATAAAAACCCATAAAAACAACCTTACAATTAATGATATATGTTTATGTTTGCAATGTTAGGAAATTTAATGAGATTTTCATAATTTATTCATATTAATTGAATGAACTTAGAAGCAAGACAAATAGGTCTATTACATTTTGATAGGCAAAGTACTAAATTGTCATTGAAAAACATGATGCATATAATCTATGCATGCATTTTGAAACAATACCAAAACCACATAGTACCAGCTTGAGTACCCACCTAAAACCCTTCAAAAATGAATATACACCTCCAAGGTAGCAAGGTTGTTTGCAAGCAAAGTCCCCATGAATGCATGCCTCTATACGCTACGTTCCAAATATTGTCCTTGGAGTATTCCTAAATTTTTAATACAATGTTTTAATGATTACAAGTTCAATCACAAGGGCACACACATTAATGATCACAATGTAGTTTTTCCCTACTTTTCCAATAAACCAAACCTTAAGTTGACCAAGGTGCTTTCATAAATCTTAACCTCTAGGTTGTGTGCATTGTGATCAAGTCAAATTGCTTAAAATTAGTTCATAGTCCAAAGAAGAGATGATTTAAACTCACTTTGTTTTATTTCTTATATTAACATAGGGAGGTAACTTGTCTATCTTAGTTTGGTGTTTGGTACAAACACGTTTTTTTAGCTATGTGTCCTTTTTTGGGGGGATGTTTATACTTTGGACACAATGCTTTCTTGTTGCTTGTGTTGTGGTTAGGCATAGCCATTTCCTTATTTCCAACCTCTTCCCTTGCAAAATTGTTTGCAACATCTTCCCCTATATCATTGAAGCACAAAATCTAGTAAGTTCAACTCTAATCTAACTATAAATTCTAGACTTACAAGAGATGAACATAAATGTGTGAAAATGAAATGATATGTAACAAATGAATGAAGATAATTTAGGGTTTCACATGTAGGAAGAGATGACAAGGAGGTAAGGGAATACATTGATCTCTTGTTGGTTGAATCATCAAGTTTTTGGTATGAATACCTAGTCTTTTGATTTTGTGCACTCTTGTCTCGTAATTCATTCTACTCTTGAAAATTAGGTTTAAGATTTTGACCCATCTCCTCAAATACTTCTTGCATGATCACTAGTGGCATCCCAACAAGTTGCATACCTTTTGGTGATGGCAGACCTTGTGGACTTTCTATTAATGGAAAACCTTGTGGACTTTTTGTTGATGGGAAAACTTGGGGAGCTAACATTGGCAGCATAATCTATATTGGTGATATTGCTAATGGCAGAGGTGGTTGAGCTTTATGTGCAATTAATGACAAAACTTGTGGAACTATTGGTAGAAATGGTGGAGCTATAGTTGATGGTAGATTTTTAGGATCATTTGTAGATGGAAAATCTTGAAAGTTTGGAAGTACATTTGATGATGGAACTTGGGGAGCTACCAATGTTGTCAAACCTTCCTTTGTAAGGCCCACAAAGGTAAGTGGTAAATTTTCATTTCACAAATTATGAGGCATATTACCTATTGTGATTGAACATAATTTACTTGACACATATTGATTCCAATTTCCTACAGATTTCTCACATATACAAACCAAATGGAACATTGTAGAGAAAATTCACAGTTATGCTTTGCAACCCCATTTGCATACAATTTTTTGGGGCAATCCTTCTTTCCAAAATCAAATAACATTTGATGGCTACTTTTGCCACCCATACTTCCAAACTCATCATTTAATTCTTCAATTTGCACTTTAAGGCATGGCTTTAAAAGGGATTCAATTTCATCAACATTCATTGCGAGAGATCTAGAATCTAATTCCAAAGCCATCTAGCTGCAATGACCCGTGGTTGATGTTAATTTTAATGGACTAGCATAGTAGCTCCATGCTTTAAGAGATACACAATTTCTCAATGGGTATTGAGTGCTGGTAGATCCCAATTTTGTTTGCTTAGGAACAAACACAACATCTACAATGGCCATCATATAATGAACTTAGAAAAAAAATGATAGTCACCTCCACCTCCTTTCCTTCCAATTGTCGAAATAATTGAATAATTTTCTCTAGTAACAATTGCTCAAGCAATGCTCCACTATTTATGGTTAATGAAAAATTGCCATCAATTTTTACTAAAGATCTTGTAGTTGTTTGAAGAAAGGGGATTAATTAAGGTACCATAACAATTTTTAATCAAGTACCACAAGATGATATACAAATCAAACAACTAACCTTCAAACATGAGGTAGTTGGAATGATCTAGGAAATCAAAATGGAATATAATAATTTGAGGTGAACATGAAAATTGTCCCCATAACCAATTGTTAAAGACTAAAACAATTGTGATAAAAAACCTCAAAAATGGACAAATATAACATCAAACTTTGAATTGCATATATCCATTAGCACATCAAACACATCTAGTGGTGGTATAAGCAACCAAAACACATAATTCAATTGATCATGTGATGGGATGAAACAATAAAATATTTAACAACATGTTGAACACTAAGGAATAATTTTTAGTTTGTAACCTATGTTTAATTATACTTGCACATTAATAACAAAACACAAGTTAACAATGCTTAATGCCAAGGACAATTTTGCAACCAATAAGGAGTCCAACAACATACATACCAATCAAGTTAAAAACCCAATGCTTAACTAAATAACTTAAGCAATCAATTTTTCTTTATAAAAGGAGGGACCTAGAAAGCACTTAAATAGTGCTCAACATAAGGACAATGTAATTAGTGAAGAGTTTGGCCTAACCAGTAAGGAATCTAGCCCTAAGCAATTTTAGGAAACTTGGGACTTAAGTAATCAATTTTTAAATAAACAAAGGAGGTCAACACTGCACTCTAGTAGTGCTCAAGATAAAGACAATGGAATCTAAGCCTAAGTAGTCATAGGAAACCCAACACTTAGCAAGCAATTTCAAAAAAACAAAGGAGGTCCATAAAACACTTTAATGGTGCAACTTAATCAAAGGACAATTTTTACAATTTAAAAGCAACCCAAGCAATGGTTAGCATGAGTTATACAACTTATGCTAATGAAAAACCAAAACTATTCATTTAACATCATGTACAATGGTAATTTGACAACATTCAAAGTACTATAACAACACCCAAAACACACAAGTAATTAAGTTCAATAACTAAACAATTAACTAAAGTTCAATGACATTGAAAATCACTCCTGAATGAATATTCAATATAAGTAATAGGTTTGTCTAAGCATGTTTACAAATATTGCTCCACTTATTCAAAAGGACCAGAGTTTGAACACAATTACCTTTGGAGATGTCATGGACTTTCCAATTTTCCTTTAAGGATTGCTTAATATCTTCATGTTGTTCCTCCAATCTCAACTTAGTAGCAAAAGTTTGACTTCATCATTTTCATCTCCAAAACCCCAACTATGCAACCAACCAGGATGGAACATTTGTTCACAAACAATATACTTATTTGTTGTTTGACAAGTTCAACCAAGTAGAATGGGTGGTATGTATGCTCACATAATGTGATAGTTATATCCCAACAATGGTACCATTTGTTGCAAAAAACACAAAGTCTCACATTGATAATAAAAACAACACAAGTTGGGGGGCGGGCAACTAGGTGCAAATTTGGCTTGGGCCCTATTGACATACCACCACCTTTTTGCATTTTAGCCAATTGACTTACAACTAACTTCTATTTTCATTCCAAGCCCATCATTTCCTTTTACACCTCAACAATTGTGGAATTTAGTTTCCACAAATCTAGTTCATGATCTTAAAAAACATCTTCACTTGTCATAACCCTTTTTCTCTTCTCTTCAAATGATGATTGTGAGATTTCCAAATGGATTTCGGTAGTATGAAGCTTTCGTGCAAAAACATGCAACTCCTCATGCAATTCATGTAACCAATCCTCACTCATTGGACTTGTTTCTATAGTGCATATAGATCTAGAGCTTTGGCACTTTACATCAACCTAACATTATAAAATCCAAACTTTGATGAAAGAAATGAATGAGTTCACTTGTTGAAACTAAGTTAAACCCTAAATAAAAAAAGGTTCAAGCAAACACTTGATGAACTAAAAAGTTTCATGTGCACACAACATCACATTTGTAAACCCTAATGGAACAAAATGAACGAAGGTTTTTTGACATGCACAACAATATTGTAGTGGCAACCTAAATGACCTAATGAAGCAAAATGAATAGAGATCAACGAGAATAACCTAATTTTGTATGTCCTTGTACCGACCTTAAAGATGTTCAACCTCATATGTAGCAACATTGAATGTTTTTTGAGCTTTGAATGTAGCAAATTTGCAATTGTCCATATTGAATCACAAGCCTATGAACTATTTTGCCAATTTTGATTTTTCCGCCTCCAAGCTCTTCATTTTATGATTTGCATCCTTCAACAAATCAAAAAGCAGTGATTGTAGAGCTTCAACATTACTCAACTTTGTTATTGACACATGGCATGTGCATTGAACATTGCTCAAACACCCACATTTTAGATATTTAACCCCCTTGAAAACATCACCTTCCGATTTGCCAATTGAAATTTCACCTCCACTTAGTTTTGAACCCCCATTCAAATTCAAAAACTCAAGCTTATTGGATGCACATTGCATCTTTTTTGTTGATTCCCTTCAAACTTTCTTTCTTACAATGTGAGTAGTAGCTTTGGCCCAATTTATGGGCCACCCTTTTGCCTTTGCAATGTAACCCTTCACCACCCAAGACATGAACTTGTCGTTTGTGACAATTGGTGTCTCGTATATCTTAGTGTACAAACTAATAAGCTCCCTTCTTGTGTCTTCATGCAACTTACTATTGGTGCTTTTGAACAAGTAACGACTTTCCTAAAAACCTCCAAATTTGGATTTAAATCTGCTTCACAAACATGTTTTAAAATGAAATCTACTCTTGGGTTCAACCCACTTCCATTCAACTTCTAAACAATAAAAAAAAAAATCCTTGGTTTGGTCTTTGTAATCTATAATCTCATCCATCCTAAGTAGTAACTTTGACATTAGGAGAAAGTTAATGTATTTGCACTATTTTGAGTAATTTAGGTTGGCAAAGAGAAGAACAAGCATGTGTAATGCTTGTGCGTGCAAACGTGTGGGAAGCTCATATTGACAGACACAAGAAATAACATGCACGATAATTGCACATGTGAAAACTTGGGTAGCTCAATTGTGAAAAAAAAAAAAGTTCATGCAATTGTCACATAGGTTTTAGGATACCTATGAAGCAAAATAGGTACATGTTGCACTTGAGTGAGTGAAGTTCAAATTTCATTGATCTTGCCTTGCCATTGACTTGGCACATGTTTTGGATTGACTACATGACACGTCATATTTTTCTTAGATTTATTGTAGACTAAACACTCAATGTAATCCTTATCAAGGGTGCACCCTTGGTTCATTATTTTGTGAATGTACCCTAGTACACTAATACTTGAAACAATATACCTAATACATGGATTCAAACTCATTTTTCATTCTAATTTTTTTTCCTTTCTAACTTTCTGCCTCCCTTTGGCAACATCCCATAGAATTGGAATTTAGTGTTTCATTCAAAGTTTTTTTTCCATTATTGTTGGTGTTTTTTTGAAGATTTTCCATTTTTTTCTTGAAGTTCTTACAATTTCATATTGTATTTTTTTAATCTTTCTTTTTGAATTATCAAAGTTTGTTCCTTTTAGCTTTGATGTAGTTTTTAGGTTTGATTTTTGAATTCATACAAATGTGTGTAGCCTAACTCTCTTGCTACCATGGAGGTGTTGAATACATGTGTCAACATAGATCTACACATGAAGATTAAGGCATGTATGTTTGTGAACAATTCTCCAAACCATTGAAATTGGATGGGATTCAAATTTATTTATTGGATGTATCATGTAAATGACCTACATTATACAAAATGTGACATAAAAAAAACATGGAAGAATAATTACCTTTTTTTTGTTCAAAATATTATACTATAATGAAAAAGTTCAACATTGTTGTCATTGTTTTTAGGCCCGATTTCAAGTTTGATTTTGTGTTTGATTTTAGGTTTTCATATTTGTTTTAAAGTTTGATTTCAAGTTTTAAAGTATGTTTCAAGTCTATTTTTAGATTTTCAAACCTCTTTTAAGTTGATATGGCATGTATATATGTTTGTGAATCAACCATTGACAATGGATAAGATTCATATGTTTTTGTTGGAAGTAGCTTGGTTGACATATATGTAAAACGTGGCACTTAAAACATGTTGCAAAATGATTACCTATTTTTTTTAGTATAAAAAGTCAAGCAATTTGTTACAACAATTATCCATGGTTCTAAGGTGACCTCCACAAAGGGAGCATATCTTACAAGTTTTGCACATGCTAGGGGTGCCAAAGGTGGAGGTACCTAAAAGGGACCACCAATTAGGAGCAAGTGGTGGAGGTCCATTAAGAGGAGGTGATGGCCAACACCTACCTATAGGTGGCAGTGTTAGTCGATCGAAAGACCAGCTAGAGGTAGAGGTAGTGGGGACAACTTGGTCTACTCATTAATCTTCCAACTAGACCCCCATTTGCTAGCAAAAGAACCAAAGTTCCTTTGGGGTCTATGAACAAGATGGCCAAATCTTGGGCCAAGATGGGGGGCATATTATCGATTATGGTTTTATCCCCATGTGCCACCAATGATGTTTATAGTTCCAAGACCTGCATCCAAAAACCATTTCCATATCTTCTATGTGTGTGAAATTTTGATTTAAATGCACATATTAGAATTTTCAAAAAGTCAATCAAGGCCCTTGGTGAGACAAATAATGATGACATTGTAAAAATATTTTGGTTTACATTGAAGGATGCAATTTTTAAATGGGGGTGAAAATTTTGTGCAAATTCACCTAGGATGCACTTTTGATGACCTTGCAAAATAATTTAATAGGAGATACCAAACAATTTAAAATGATGAACAAGTTTACATGATGTTGAAGGATTCAAGCAAGAGCCTACATAAGAAGTGGAGGTCTATTATGAAAGGATGATGACCAGTTACATGCAACATAAATTGGTGATGACTTGTTGACTATTTTTTTTCAAAGTTGGTTTGAATTACACTTGAAAATGGCTATTGTTGGCATGAAGAAAAACACATTGATTGAAAAAATAGAAATTATTATCATTTGTGTGGAAAACATAATTGATATTGATGAACACATATTGTTATTAGAATTTCAATTGGTAGTTGGACCAAGGACAATAGGAAACAAAAGATGCATTAGTAGAAAATCAACATTTTTCAACTACCATTTGCAACTAATTTTCAATTGCAAATAACAAATGTAATCGAAAATTGTTATAATTGCTTAAGATAAGTTGCACACAATTTCTAGTTGCATGTGACTTGAAATGTATATATGATATCATTTTACATTTTCGTTCGCTGTATTGATGGAAAGTCAGTTGCATATATGAAATGCAACTACATGAAACTAAAATGAACCCATTTTGTATTTTAAAACATGTCTACAATGGTTTTGGCCAATTATTTCATAACACGTGGTAATTTTAAAATTATTTTGATAATTAATCAATTAACTAATTAAAATGAATTAAAATTATAACATAGGAGGGTGACATGTGGCACTTAGGTAAGATATCAATTCACATGGCACTTAAATAGGATGTCGAGATGTGACACTTAGACA
>Ga0116226_10007111_pt1 | contig 10086 bp, 4 predicted proteins | sample S1TSphfallax_FD_89692 | JGI IMG/M metagenome (GOLD analysis project Ga0116226, IMG submission 89692) | Host-associated microbial communities from peat moss isolated from Minnesota, USA - S1T2_Fa - Sphagnum fallax MG | ecosystem: Host-associated > Plants > Peat moss > Unclassified | place: USA...
CAAGATGCCTTTTCTTCCATCACAAGAAACAAGGTTTCATATTTTGTGTGAACATATTCACATCCTTTTACCACCTTCCCTTTAATTTTTTTGTTAGAGGTTGACACCATGATATTGGTTGATGGCATCCACACCTTGGTTGATGTTGTCATTGTCGATCTCACCCAAGTAGATTTGGTTGTGTGGGTTGTTTCATCTTGTGGGGTGGCCACAATGGTGGCAACTCAAGCAATGAAAAACTATACCATGATTGACACTCAATAAATGCATTTCCCCCCCTTGTTGTTGAGGCTTTTGGTTGTTACATCAATAAGAAAATGATTTTTTGCATTTAAGTGTTAACATGGCATGATTAGCAAAGGGTTTTAGTGGCCCTCCTTTAATTATTTTGCATGTTTAATATAAGCAGAGGTTGTCAATAGCTTTGCAAAGAGCTTGGGCTACCTATATTTTGAAATGTGACATCATTGTAGGTGAAGGCTTTTTTGGGCTTAGTGTTTTTTTAGGTTTCCCATTCCTTTCTCTTTTTTATATCCTTCTTACAATTAGTGGGGGCTTTGGAACATGATTTATTTTGATGCCCCCTTATTTGTGACCCACTTTAAGTTTTGCTCTTTTGGATTGGACTTGGGTCCTCTCCCTTAGTTCCCTCTTTTCCCCTTGCCAGTTGCTTTGTTTAATGGAGTTCGCGAGGGTTTCATCATCAAATACCTAACAAAGCAATACTTGCAAAACAATAACAAAGCAAAGTGAAAACAAAAGTGGGGCCCAAGTCTAAAGCCTTTGAACTTTTATTCGAGGTGGCACAGCCGCCCTCAATGAGACAGGTTGGTTGCCTTGACTCGTAGTAGCACTAAATCCTAACCCCAATTAGCCTATACCAGAAATTTACAACCTAAAGTCTACCTAGCCTATACCATAGCCTTCAGAACCAAAATTAGAGTTTACTTTTAAAAACTTAACCTGAGTTCAAGATTAGAATGACTCTAACTAAGGTAAGGGGATTGTCAAACCACTGTTTCCCTCTTGACACTGGCTTGAAACTGGACCAGTTCTGTTTGGGACTTCAATACACCCTGCCAATACTGGTAGCAACCTTGACAATGTTATAACATCAAACTTTCATGTGTCCAAACACGGCTCCATTAACCATTTTGTAATGTACGGTGGACATCACATTTCAGTACATCTGCAAGAAAGGAATATATTGAGGTACGCAACAATGGAGTTAAAAGGTAACAGGTGACCTATTCTCTGTGCTTTGAGTCAGATTGTGGCTGCATGGATAGTTGCAAATGCATGTATTCAATGTCTAACAACAAGGGATAGTTAGCATGAAAGAGCTGGTGTCTTCACCTTGGGGGCTGTTGTCTCCTTGTCAGCTTTTAACTGAAACAGATTTGAATTGGCCAAGCAACTTCAAATTATCTATATCATTGTGAGAGAAATGGGACATATCATTGTCCTTCCCCTTAATCCTACACACCTATTCAGCTGTTGCCACACACTATTGGTTCCCTGTCCTTTCACAACAGCACTTACCTGCTTGTCAATAATATAGTAATCTTGAGTGTAAGGTGTGCAACAGCAAGGTTTTGATGTGCAATGATAGAGTGCAGTAATTTGGTTTTTCCATGCAATGAAGTTTGCTAATGAAGTGAGAGATCATGGGGAAAATGGAAAATGGGGAACTCAAATTATCTTGATTAGCCATAGGCCACAGATTTTCATTAGATATCATGTTTACACATTCTGAAAATTGGGTTTTGTGGCCATCATAATGTGGGTCCCCTATACAGAATTTGAGTAATAAATAATTTTGTATCAGGAAAAGATTCTAAAAAGCATTCTTAAATGTGCAATAATAGGGGACTCAGCTACCCTAACTGAACAATCTGGGGACTTGTGGCAACTTGTACACACTATACACTGCCAAGTTCAGATCATGGCTGTATATTTTAATCCAGATCAAATATGGGCTAGGTGGCATCTTTGCATCCCACCATTTGAACTCTACTCTGATAACTTCTAGAGTTTGGAGTTTGGAGTATGGCAACCAGTAACCAGCCCTTGAAGCTAACCACATACCTTGATTTTTAACCTTGAAAAGCTGTCGGGGTGAATAGGTATGATGACATGGAACATATAAATGCAAATACTTGGGCTTTTTTCAGATTGATGTACAGCCCAGAAGTTTAACTCTTTGGGGACATGGGGACAAAATATGTCTTTCTAACCCTGTCTGTATACAGGACAAGGACTATAGTATAATTAGTGTAGAAAATATACACAAATTCCCATAGTATGTGGAATAAACTTGTGCCTATCTGGCCATTCAGATTGTTAGAATGGGAGCCTTGAATTGCTTTGAGTAGTTCTTGTGGGTAAACTGGCAGTTATATTGTAATACCCTCATAGGCTTGAGCCTAGGCATGAGAAAAAAGCCTAGGCGGCCAATCAGATTGTTAGAATGGGAGCATTGATTTGTTGAAGGGTTGCCTTATTTGAAATAATACTTAAATGTTCAAGAGTTACCTTTTGTATGTGGCCTATGCAAAAAGACATGCAAAGTGCAAGGAGTTCTTAACATGAATTTGTAGCTTTTAACACATGCTTCTTTAATTTTAATGAGGGGTGTACAAAACCTTACAAATTATGGACTAGGTAACTGGTGAGGGCTGCTGGGTTGCTGAATGTAGTTGAGCTCCAGAGGTGGTGAGACTAGGTTTGGTAACCCGGCAGCTAGATCTGTTTAGTGGACATAACCGGTCATGAAGGGGTGGCGAGCACACAATCAAACCCCCCCCCTGTCACCAGGCACAGCTCATGACATTTGGCCAGTCACGTGCTCCTGCCAATGTAGACATGAGTTTATCACCTCAACCAATCAGGCAATATGGCACAATCAGGTTATGAGTTATAACCTGCGTCCAACCAATCAATAAGCGTGTGACACACCCCTCCATACTCATAGACAGGGTTTTGGCACATTACTTGTGCTTTGTGCTCTTCGTTTCTTCTGTGTATTGCCATGCTTTCCTGGGTGGTTACAGAATAATCCTTGAACAACTAATGTGTTTGAACAAAGCAGGATTCAGATATACTACTTACATAGCATTTTGAAATCCACCAGTGTGGTAAGGAAATCATTTCCAAAGTTTAGGCTTCTTAAAGACATTTGGGTTTGTAGTTTGAAGCATTCCAAACTTGGACTTCTCAATGCTGTTAAATATTTATTAGATACGTGATTGGGAAAACCTAACCACAGTAAGTACACAAGATGTAGTAAGAGGACCAGAATATGAAATGGCCCAAGATATATTGCAGCTAAGGAATACTGGGACTGCTGTCTGCAAAGCTTATCCTCACTGGACTCCTGCATCCAGAACTTTTCCTCCCCAAAGCTGAGAGGAACTGTGGCCCTCCATTTTGGAGGCTAGTTTAATCTCTCAATATCAACCTTTTATGTTGCACTGGTGTCCAGCAGTCAATTTCCAATTTCTGGGAGAGAGTCTGGTGTGGCCTTACTATGAGACCCCTCTGATCCAGACACCTATGACATCCAGATGATTATTAATAAAAAGGAACCCCTGACCCACCACTTTTGGAAGCTGTTCTTTTGCATCAAAATTTTCAAAATTTTCCCAGCTGCATGTCAAAGCATCAGACTGGCAATCCAGCATTCGAATATCAGTTTCTTGAACGGAGTCCAGTGTGGGCCCTGTAGAACTGTGATGGGTTCTTCCGGGGAAATTTTATATTAAAGCTTAAACCTGACTTACCAGCCTTGGAATATCATACTATACAGTATAGCTCATGTAAGGAGCTGCAAACAAAATTCAGGAGTTTTCCTGGTCAGGAATGAACTCATTTGAACACTGATTATAAAGTAACATGCTTCTCAGCAACATTTTGGTCAAGTTCAACCCAAGTCACAAAGTTTGAATCATTTGTTGCCATCAGCCAAAGACTGGCCACAGCCAGAAAGACTTCAGATTTGGCAGGTGGGGTTATACTGAAGTGAAAAATACTTGTAGTCAGCCACAGAAAGCTTACTCACCTTCACACTTTGAAGCCATAGCCTAGTACACCTTAGGACATCTCCACCCACACCCCCTACTTCTGCCTTTATCAGTGTTTATCACACTAAGGCAAGTTGACTACTCTTTGTATATTTTACGAAACATGTGGGATAGAGGCAGAATTTTGTTTCGTATATTGTGAAAGCACATGATATTAAAGGAATACTCTATTAAAATTATGAATATTCAAAATACATTTAAAAATTATTTTCATAATCAAATTCAAGCATGATCTTTAAATTTTTGAATAAATTATAAATTATACTGTTTTTTCAATAAGTTGCAACTTGTATTGTTTTTCAAGTCATTTGAAAAAAAATGGAACTGACTTTCCCCTGCTTCTCACATCTGACAAAGACTCTTAATTATTTTCTAATCCTCACCCCCACCCATAAACATGAAAAATTGAACAGTGCCTTAAGTGAAAGACTATTTTTAAAATGCCACCAAATTGGTTGATCATTATGATTGGCCAATCAAAAGCAATCATTTTCTTTCACTGTCCTTATGAAAGTCACTGTATATTATCTGACCAGTGCAAATATCCATGTCCACACTGGTGGGATGGCATGCAATATGTACCAGTGTTGGGCAGTTCTTAGAATGAGGGACAGATACCCACTGGTTATCAACCCAGGTATATATTCACTTGCCCTTTGGTTCTCAAGATTTTCAAATAAATGGTCTTGGCATATAACGGTCATTCTGAAATTTTTCAAAAAGCCAGAAAACCAGTCAAAGAACCATGCGTCCGTTGAGGGTTTTGAAATAACTGGAACTGGCGGTTCTTTGATTCTGAAATTTTTTCCAAACAAGCAGAACCCACAGTTCTTTAAAAGTTGCAAGAACTGTCCAACACTGGTATGCACAAGTAGAGCTCTTAGACAAGTTTCAATTAGCAACTTTTCAAACTACCAAATGAGGGTGTTTAGAACTGTAGCCCAAATCAGGCAGCTGGTTAGCAAAAAGACTTCACAGTTTTGGTCCAAGTCCACTTCAAAAGTCTGGGTTTTCTCCATTGTCAGTATTGTAGGGAGAGAGAGACACTGTATAGTTCTACAGTTTTTCTGAATCTTTTTTGACTTACGTAGTTACATACATATATAAATATAGATAATTGCATGTACTTGCTTGAGTTATAAAAGTCTGGACTTGGTTGCGTGCTGGACTTACAGGATCTTAGTATTAAGATCATGTAAGTCCAGCACTTTGACCCACAAAACAATATTAAAGGGGGAAAAGAAAACTTGCCCCTCCAGGAGACACAACAGACAAAAGTGTCTGACTTGATAAGAATCAAGAGCATCCACTGAGAGCAACCCAGTTAAGTATGCGCTGTCTACATTGGCCACATTCCTTCCAGATGTATTAAGGTGGTGTGTTCCATGGCAATGTCAGGCAGGTTCTAGTGAGAGGAAGATCTGGGGACCTGAGCCTTGTTTGAACTGGGTTAAAGAAAGCCCCGGACATCAGATCTCAGCATATTAAAACCGAATTCCAATGTCTGCCTGCACACCCCTGATTCATTGCCAGTAACTGTCGGCTTCATTTGAAGCTGCTATCCAGAGCACCCATGGAAGAAGATTGATCGAGTTATAAATGCCACATATGTTATGGCTCACTTGGGACCAATCTCAAGAGAAGTCATCATGCAGACTTGAATAGACAAAACAGGGCACCTCTCTGAAACTTTCTGAAATAATTCCCAGTTTCAATCAATAAAAAAGCAATTGGCTGAAGGACCTTCACTTGAGCCCTGGCAGCAGACGTTGTCTTGGGCAGCCTTCTCAAAATCTGAAGCTCCTGATCTGCAAACTAGCCAGCAGAAACCTGCACCCTAGTACACTACAGCTTGGTTTCAATAGCATAATAATAAGGCTTTTCTTATGCCCTGCTTTTACCAAAGTCTGGAGTAATGTGACTCATGATCAGCTTACCCCCCTAGTCTTCTGCAAACAGAGGTCATACAGCTTGACAGACTGGTCTAGAGAACAGTTTGATAAACTTTGGAATCTTATGCAACATTTACCCAATGGGATGGATGCCAAGCTCTGTGTGTGTGCGCCCACCACCAGCTGAAGAAGTTTGGACCCATCTGAGGCAATATATTGGGAATTAAGTCCAATCCAGCAGCTACTACATTCATGAGTTGAACTCCCATACGGTCTTATACCCCTCCACCAAACGTTTTTGCAACTAGGAATCATGTCACATGACTATCACCTACAGGTGGGGCTTGCAAGAGCAGTTGGAAACTCCAGCCGGGCCTCCAAGCTTAAACCATTCATTACTTTAACAGTCAGCAAGAGTAGTAGTTGCATGTCCAGCCTGACTATTAAATGAATCCTGCTAGCAATAACTTCTTCAAAAAAGAGTGAACTGAGAATTCTACATTCGTCCCTGGTAATAGTTCTGTTATTGTTGACACTACACCAGTTGAACTTTCCCTTCTTTTCTGAAAAAGAAATATTAGAATGATATCAGAATTTAATAGCACCCAGAAATTAGACTCTGGATTAATTATCACTACAATATGGGTGAGCTTCTCGAAACCACTGAATTTTCTTTTTTCTCTTTTTTCTGGAAATGGCTTTCAAGTTTTCTGCTCTAAAAGTCTAGAATTTAGTCTCCTTTAGAGGAAACAAGGGCAAGGAAATTAGGGAAGAAAAACTTTAACACTACCAGAGAATGTGGTTTTTCCCACACAAAAAACTGAGGCTCATGACAGACGTGTGAGGTAAACTTTGTCGTTTCATCCATTACAATGTGCTTGATATATACAGTGACATATACTACATTACAATGACAATTTGACATTAGGTAATGGCACATATTACATTTCTGCCAAATTGTGATTTTAATGTAATTTATCCCACAATAAATATCATGTATTGTACATTGTAATGGATGAAACCACAAGGTTTACCTCACAGGTTTAATGAGCAGTGGCATTTTTGCTGAGAAAATCCACATTCGCTTGTGTTTCTTTTTGTTCTGGATCGCAGTTCAATCATGGCAATGGAAATTACTATGGCTCAAATACCCACTGCAGGTGCTACACAACACCTTAATCAAGCTAGCTAGCAAGCAAGCTATGGGAGCGTCCGTATAATTTGAAGACTCTGAAAGACAGCCGAAGTTTGTGGTATGAAAATATTATGCAGTAATTATGCATTATACTGATTCTTCACAAGTACTAAAATTTACGTATTCAATTTTAGTGAAGCAGCTGTAATTAGGCTGCAGCCTCCAGCCTAAACAATTACAAATATTTATACAAATGTGGGATTTGTAAATCAATCCAGCAGCTTGTGACATGCAGAAAAGCAAGCAAATTGCATTCACGATTGAATGAATGACCCGGCACCACCTCCGCTTGGTGGGATGCAGTCAGCGCGAATCGCTGCTCCAGTGATCTGCACTTCTGTCGCGCCATGGAGCAGGTCTACGTGGGTGTTGCAACACTAGCTTGTGGAAACTCCTCCCTCCCGGCCTGTAGTAGCTGCAGTACTATAGATTCGATAAGCGCCGCAGGCAGGCAGGCAGGCAGGCATGCAGGCAGCAGGCGGGGCCAAACATGTGTACTTGCAAAGTTGGTACATTGAATTCCGAGTCGCTGCAGCTTCCAACGACACAGTCCAAAACTATATATATATATATTCTTTTCCACACATTCTTACAGTCCCAATTTCTGCATATTCCTGTAGAAGCTTTGCTCCTCGCATCTGGCAGTAATGTGCAGAGCTGCAGCTTAACATAAGTCAGATTCGTATAAATCATACGGAACAAGGGTCAGGGACTTCACGTTCCGGGTAACTATCTAGCGAGTAGTTCGTATAAGTTTAACGCTTATAATGGGTGTGGCTGCAGCTTCAGTAAAATTCTTGAGAGACGATTAATGCACAGACATCATGATCTCATTCATTTGTTCAACTTCTACGAGCAAGATTTCTATGGTAACAAACTTCTACAACTGTCTATCGTCGACAGTAGTTCGCTAAACGTGCTGCACAATTATAGTGGGTCACTGCTAGCTGCTTGTATTGACGACCTGCATGCTAGCTATTCGTAGCAACCAGCTGCAGCTGATTTCATTGCGTAAAGACCAATAGACCTGCTGCTGTATGTACATAAAAAGCAATCTGGCAGTACTTGCACCTACACTAAGAGTTCATCATTGAGTTTTGCTGTAGATTTGAAAATCATCGTTCTGAAACTTCGATTCAACGATGTTCACAAGGATTCCAACTTCGTACAACTCCTGTGTGCAATGTGGGAAAGCTCTCAGTTATCCCTCTTAGAAATCCCTCTTCGAATCAATGGCAAAGGGAAAAATTCATTTGTTTCCCCCAAGAATAGGTGCTTTCCAAGGTCAGGGAAAATTTACCAACTTCCCCTTTAACATTGGATCACAGTACCCTTCTGGATGGCAGAATTGAACTTTCCTTGTAAGGCTGGCTCCCTGGGAAGGAATGTTGCAAAACTCCCTGTGTTGCACAATTCCCTGTTACTTACTTGCATTTTTAGTCTATCCTGTGAGGTAAAAGTTAAGACAATTTTCCCACAAAAATAGATTCATCCAAGAGCTCCTCGTGAAATAGTTATTGCACGAAACATTTAGTCAAAAGATGTAAGTAGTTGTGGAGTCCTGCAAGCGGGGTGCAGTTGTCCTTGACTGTCGTCCGGCCGACTGATCAGGCTACTAGTTAGCTGCCTTCATTCTCTGATCTTCGTCCTTCCTTGTCTACAGGCCGCTATGATCTAGTATACTACTCTCACGAGTCCGCCGGGGCCTAGAGAGCCTTGGCGCTTCTAGTAAGTACTTACACAAATTTAAAAAGTATAATCTCCGTGCAGGGATTGAATCAGCTTTGGATCCGAATGTCGTTTCTAAAACTGCAGCTAGCGTCAAGAAGCTATGTCACCGCGCGCGGGGTGTGCGCCTGGCTAGCTAGCATAATATTGCGGGAGTAATTTTGATGTCAAAGATAAAGAGGTCCCACCATAGCTGCTAACGGCTGCTGCTGCTGCTGCGCACAACTTCTGAATTCTTTACTGATCAGGAGGTCAGCGCCGGCCCCCGTTGGCTCTTGTGGCGCAATATTTCCACAAACCCACCAAGTCAAACGCCTGTACACCATGAGCTTCACGCCAAGCCGACGCCTCCTGCTGCTGCCTATAATGTCGACACTACTGCTGCAGGTTCCCTGATCCCAGGTAGAGCGCTTCAGCTGCTGGCATATAAACCTCTTGGTTTTTGTCTCAACTAGTCTATCTAACTTATCTTCATTCTTCAAAATCGTTTCCCCAAGAAGAGGTGGTGAAATCTGGCTCTTGAAGTCTTTGTGGTCTAGACTCGTCGAAGAAATTCTAACTCTCCCGTTTGTTTTCCAATTGTAGCTCACTTGTCCAGAAGATGGTTCTCGTACAGATCACAACAGATCATACTATCTGATATTCAACTGTCTCGACGTTCTCCTTAGTCCGTCCCTGCTGACCAGGTTGTAGAACTCATTCACCCGCGCAGTTCTGATCAGAAGAAGCCTCAGGGAGAATCATCGCTACTGCAGTGTTTTCCCGACCCGCAGGACCAGATTTCTGCCGATGGGTTTGATCACATCTAGAACTATATTACTTGCCATTTTTGTATGCTCCCTGCTAATGTTTTCTGCTGATTCTAGGAACATACGAGTACTGCAGTCTGAATCAGCAGATGTGTCAGCTGCCGCGTTTCCTGCATCTTCCACGGTGAACACGAGTACTAGTGTTTCTGAGCGACATCAGGGTCTTGAGCTGGAAACCAAGTTGAAAATCCAAAGCTTTCCACACCGCTCCACGGCGAACAGCTCCAGTCAGGATAGTAGATATAATCAGCCTACACCTTCAGGTCCTAGCCGTGGTCACAACAGCGTGCCGACCCCTTAAATGCTCAACTGCACGTCGCGACGCCGTATTCGCGAATGAATCACATATTGATATTTGTTCCGCCGTTGAAGAACTTGCA
>Ga0116226_10007112_pt1 | contig 10083 bp, 7 predicted proteins | sample S1TSphfallax_FD_89692 | JGI IMG/M metagenome (GOLD analysis project Ga0116226, IMG submission 89692) | Host-associated microbial communities from peat moss isolated from Minnesota, USA - S1T2_Fa - Sphagnum fallax MG | ecosystem: Host-associated > Plants > Peat moss > Unclassified | place: USA...
GCGACCCTCCTGTGTCCCGATGCGCTGCCCGCGTTGGCATGCTCGTTGCTGATCGGATGAGATTCGCTGCGAAGAATCATCGCGCCGGGTGCATGCCATGTCACTTCCAGCTCAGTGTGTACTTCCTGCGGGTTCGATGTTGATCTGTTCATTACGATCCCCTTTCCGTCGAAGGCCCATTTAATGATGACCCTGTCGCCGTCCACCCGGGACGTGGGTTGCGATCTGGCTGTCTCTCCTTCCGTGCTCAGCGTCGTCCCATGAATGAAGTCAGCGTGACTGAGGTCCAAGATGTTGTCGCACAGCAGCTGGTAGTTGGCCTTCGTAACAAGATGTCCTCCCGCCCGTACGGTGGCCGAGGGCGCCTCCAGAAAGCCGAAGTCGGGTATCAGTCGAGGATCAGCCACATCGGGATTGCCAAGCCAAATCCAAATCGCACCGTACCGCTCGACGACCGGATAGCTCGGAACATAGGCTCGCTCCGGTATTGTCCCCTCCCCGTGAGGATTGTGCACGCAGCGACCGGTCATGTCGAAGCGGAGTCCGTGATAGGGACACACCACGATGTCTGCATCGAAGTGACCCTCGCTAAGAGACGAGAAACGATGCGGGCAGATGTTGCTGATCGCCGCGACGGCGCCGCCTGCGCTCCGCAAGAGCAGCACCGGCTTTGCCAGCAGCACGCGACGCATGTGCGCCCCGGGAGCCAATTCGCTTGCCCATGCGGCGAGGTACCAGCAGTTCAAAAGATAAGGGGCTGCCAAGGCCATTCTCCTTCGTATGCGCGTCAGTTCTAAGCTGCCGAGGGTTTACGCCCCCAGAAAAGCTCAGCACCGCGCCACTCAAAATTGGTGGCGTCCACGACGAGATTCCCAAATGCACGGCGAAGCTCAGCGGGGCTGTAATAAGCGAGATCCATGCCCGACATACCGGCACCACGGGACAATTTCTCGATGTAATACTCGAGATGGATGTCGAGACGCATCGCGTTCACCATATTGGTGCCGAAGCCGATCTCCGCGAGCATGATGACGCCGCCCGGTTTGAGCACCCGGACCAAGTCCACAGCGGCCTCGGCCCAGTCGTCGCAATGCTGCACGCCCTGCAGGATGCCGACGCAGTCATACGTAGAGTCCGCATCTCCGTTAGAGTAGCGATAGGGCCAGGTCGAGAGCTGGCCGCCGCGGCCGCGCAATCCGGACATGACACCGTCGCGGGCCTGTTCGATCACATCGGTCGCGCGAATGCTGCCATCAGGCCCGATCAGCGCGCGGATGTCATCGAGGAAGCCGCAACTCTCGAGACTCTCCCCGATGATCAATACCTTGTTGCCTGGCTTGAGCGCCATCTTCGCGTACATCAGATCGCGCACTGGCGTGGCGATTTTCCGCCACATCATGGGCAGGCCACCGGTCATGATCGCCGCGCACCATCGACGCCGCTCCGCGGGATCGTTGATCGCCGGACCGAACCGGGCAAGATCGTGAGGTTGCAGCCAGGTCCAAGGATCATCTTGCGGTGACGAAGTCATAGCGGCTCCAATGGTAAAGCGTTCGTATCACGAGTCTCGATCGATTTCTGACCCATCGCGGCGAACGCGAAGGCGATGGCACAAATCACGGTCGGAATCGCTGCGGCAGCCAAGATAGAACGCGGTAGCCAGCCGGCGGCAAGCGCCAGCCCCCCGAGTAATCCTCCGGCAATTGACCCGAGTCTACCGGTGCCGAGCGCCCAACCGACGGCGGTCGCACGAACCGCATCTTGGTAATGGATCGCAACAAAGGAGTTCAGACCGGCCTGGGAACCCTGCAAAGTCCAACCGATCGCAAACGTCAAGACCGAGATCACGGTGGGCGTCAGCGACACATGACCAATCGATATCACCAAAGCGGCGACGAGAGCCATCTCGATGAGTATCAACCGGTTTGAACCGAACCAACGCATCAGGGGTCCTTGTGCAATCGCCCCAACGATGCCCCCGAGGCTGAACATCGTGATTGCCAGGACGCCAATCGACGGCGGAAATGCCGCTTCGCTCAGCAAGGCAGGAATCCAATTCACCAAGAAATAGAGCACGAGCAGGCTCATGAAAAACGCGCTCCAAATCGGAACCGTCACGCGCCAGGCAGAATTATCGAACAATTGCCGCAAAGAGGATGTCTGCAGCGGTGGTTTACGCATACGCATCGACTCGCTTGAAATGGACGCGTTCGGCCAGAGCCGTGCCGCCCACGCGCGAAACGCGTTGTCCCTCTCCTGCTCTGATCCACGAGGCGACAGGGAGTTAGGCAGAAAAACGAAGAGGAGACCACCGATCAAGAGCGGCGCTATGCCGCCGGCGATAAAGACCGACGGCCAGCCCCACACAGGAAGTATCGCCCGTCCCAACAGGGCCGCGGTCAGACCGCCCGCTGGGATAGCCGCGCAGAGCAGGCAAATGTTCAGAGCCCGATATTGCGTGGGCGTATATTCCGCCGTGAGTGCCGCCAGCAACGGCATCGCGCCACCCAAGCCAATACTGGTTAACAAGCGCAGCGTGATTAATTGTGCACGCGTCGACGCGAATGCCGTTGCGATGCAGAGCACGCCGACATAGGCCAGGATGGCGAGCAGGCAGCCTCTCCTGCCGACGCGATCGGCGACGGCGGGAACCAATACCGACCCTATGCAAAGGCCGACCAAACCGAGAGAAAACACGGCACCGAACTCCGCCATACCGATGCCAAGCGATTTGCCGATGTAGGGAGCGAGGAAGCCGATCGATTGCAAATCGAACCCGTCCAAGCCGACCGCTACGATGAACAGAACCAGCAGGATCTTCTGTAGCGATCCCAAAGGCTGCCGATCGACAAGCTCCGCAATGTCCCAGTTTGACACGCCTGAGGTCCTCAATATTTGAACGAGGCTCTAAGTCCGAAAGTACGCGGCGGCGCCGCGAAGAAGGCCGCCGGCCCCGGAGTGGCGTCGGCGATTCCGCTCGTGTAGATGACGTGATTCTCGAGATTGCGCCCCCAGAGCGAGACCGACCAGTGACCGCTCGCGGCGTGATAGGTCAGATCCGCGTTGGTCCGCGTGTTGCTCGCAATCAAACCATCGGTCGCATGCGTGTAAAAGCCCCATTGCTCACTCGTGTACTGCGACTCCAAGAGCGCCGTGACGTCGGAACCATCGGTGATCAAGAATTTGTGTTGATAGGATAGATTGGCCGTCCACTCGGGTGAGTAAGGTAATGAGTAGCCGTCGAAGTTGCCGGCCGGAGTGACCAGGGTAATCGCCGTAGCATGCACATAGGCAAGACTCAGGTTGAGAGAGTCGAGTTTGGTGAGCTTAGCCGCGAAATCGGCTTCTGCACCGTAGACTTCCGCCTTTGCGGCATTATAAACCTGATTTTGTCCCGTTTGAGGGTTGCGCTGACTGACCTGGTAATTGTCGTAATCGTAGTAAAATCCTTCGAAATTCGCGGTTACGCTATTCCCGAACAGACGATTCTTGATGCCGAGCGTGTACGCGGTAACCTTCATGGGTTCGAATTGCGCCGCCTGAGTCGAGGCGGGCGAAACGGACGCGGTACTGAATCCACCCGGACTTGCGCCTGTGGAAACGTTGCCGTAGAGCATCGAGGCGGACGTCACGTCGTACTCTAGCCCCACCTTCCAGTCGGTTCGGGTAAAGGAATTTTGGCCGTCATAGATATTGAAATTCGGAGGTCCGCCCGGTGCGGCGGTCTCATCTTGGCCATCGATGGACTTTTCCGTATAGGACTCGCGTAAGCCGCCCGTGACGCGCCACGCGTCTGACAGCGAATACGTCCACTGAGTGAATAATGCTTCCCCTTTGGATTCGGCAATGAACGGGCCCTGCGTGAGATAGACGACCGGAACTGGATAGAAGGTCGCGAAATAGTCGGCCTGTTGATAGAAATAGTACGCACCCGCGATGCCTTTGAGCGGACCGAAATCGCCGTTTAGACGCACCTCCTGGGACGTCTCGAGTGCGGACTGTTGTACGGTGAGCGGCGGCGGCGGTGGACCGGCATAGAATCCCGTATCTTGGTGAGAGATCAGGTGATTGTAGCCACCGACGTAAGTCAAAGAGATGGACGGCGTAATCGTCTGATCGACCTGGAGACTCGCGGTCGTGGCCTCCACGCCCGTGTCATATCCCAAGGCACGCGGATTGAAACTCAAATACCAGTACTGACCGCCCGGCGGCGGTATGTTCTGCGCAATATTGCCTAGGCCTTGATCGCGATCATAACTGACGATGGCCGTTACGCTGGTCGCAGAACTCGGTTTCCAAACGGCGGTCACACGGCCGGCTGTCGTATCCTGATCGTCCAAACCATTCGTGAAATAGCCCTGATGCTCGATGACCGAGATCGCGGTGCGAATACTGAAGGTGTCACTGAGTGGGGTATCGACCGCGGCAAAGACCTGCACTCGCTGAAAGTTGCCGTATTCGACAAAGCCCTCCGCTGAGTATTCATCGCCGGGACGACGCGTGATGAGGTTGATCACGCCGCCTGCCGCATTGCGCCCATACAAGGTTCCTTGCGGTCCCGGTAACACCTCGACGCGATCGATATCGAAGAACGAGACGCCCGACATCTCCGAGGGAACATAGGCGCCGTTGACGTTGACGGCGACCGCCGGATCTGCGTTCGGCGAGGTCAGCGTTGAACCGATGCCCCTCAGAAAAATATTGGTGGCAGCCCGGACCGGCTCGATGGAGAGGCTCGGGGCAAGTTGCGAGACGTTGTTCAGGTCGGAGACGCCGAACGCGACGAGTTGGTCGCCTGAGACCACAGTCACTGCGCTGGGTAGCGACTGCTCCGAGGAAGAGATTTTGTTGGCGGTGATCACGATCTCGGGCATCGCATCCGAGTCAATGGTGGCCGCATCCGGTGGTGCTCCAACAGCAAGACTCGGCAGTAGCCCAAGCGTCCCGAGCGCCCCCAAAACCGTGCCGCCAACCACTCCCCAACGCTGCACACGGAGATTCATGTTCATTTGACCTCTTTGTTTTTTCGGACCAACCCAGCCGACGCTAGAATCCGCGTCGTCCGTACAAAAGTCAAACAAAATTATTAAAATACCGGAAAAATGTATTTTTTTTATCCGCGTTAGGCGATGCTAGGCGTCATGGACAGGCTGCTTACCGATATGCGAAAACATTCTAAATTATTGAATAACCGGAATTTTGTATCGGCATCCTCGGCATGAGCGGCCTGACAGATCGCCCCAATTCCTACGCGGTTGTCATCATTGGCGCGGGTCCGTCGGGTCTGACGCTTGCCAATCTCCTCGGCGTGTACGGGGTTTCGACGCTGCTAGTCGAGCGCAATCACGCAACGGTCCAGGAGCCGCGCGCCGTCTCGATCGATGACGAGTCCCTGCGAACGATGCAAGCGGCTGGCATGGCGGAGCGCGTACTGGAACACATCGTCGCAGGCTACGGATCGAAGTACTTGAGCCCATCGGGCCGTTGCTTTCTCGAAGTCGCACCGACAGCGACGATTTACGGCTATCCACGACGCAACGCGTTTCGCCAGCCGATCTTCGAGGCACAGCTACGCGCAGGACTCGGTCGTTTTGACTCGGTGGAGACCCGATTCGGAACTCGATTCGAAGCCTTTCGCCAGGATGTTCACGGCGTCGACGTCGACCTCCTCGGTTCGGACGGCAGTACGAGTCGGGTGCATTGTGCCTACCTCGTGGGTTGTGATGGAGCCGGCAGCGGTGTGCGCGGCGCGCTCGGACTCGTATTGGAGGGACGCACATTCGAGGAGAAGTGGCTCATCGTCGATCTTGAAGAGTCGCCGACTCCGCATCGCGATACGATCGTCTTCTGCGACGTTCGCCGACCGTGCATCGCGCTGCCCGGCCCCGATTTGACTCGCCGCTTTGAATTCAAATTACTCGAGGGAGAGAATGCGGAATCCATGTGCTCTGATGCGGTGGTAGCTGACCTGCTCGCAGCACATGGCGCCGCCACGTCGAGCAAAATCCGGCGCAAAACCGTTTATACGTTTCATGCACGCCTCGCGCCGACTTGGGCCGTTGGTCGCGTGTTCCTCGCCGGCGACGCCTGCCATTTGACACCACCGTTCGCGGGTCAGGGAATGAACAGCGGCATTCGCGATGCCCACAATCTGGCCTGGAAACTCGCAGCCGTGATCCAAGGGCGCCTCGGTCCCGGATTGTTGACGTCGTATCAGCGTGAGCGGCTGGGCCATGTCGGCGAGATGATCGAACTGGCCCTGCGCATGGGAAAGATCATGGGCCCAAAAAACCGTATCAGGGCTGCACTGACCCAGTTCGGGTTTCGTTGCTTGAATGTATGGCCGCCGGTGCGAAGTTATTTCGCGGAGATGAAATACAAACCAAAACCGCGCTTTACCGACGGCTTTCTCGTACCGGACCGGGCCAGGGCGCGCGACACCCTGGTAGGCCGGCTGATCCCGCAACCTGTCGCGATGGGCGACGATGGTGCCACGCTGCCGCTCGATGCGGCGCTCTGCGATGGCTTCAGTCTGCTGGCCTTCGCGGAGGATCCTGCGCGCTTCGCGGCCGAGACTTCCCAACTGATCTGGCAGCAGTTGGGCGTACGGCGCATCCTCATCACGACCTCGGGTGCGCGCTCGACCCCCTCGGTCACAGTCCTCAAGGTGCCGCGCGAGCAACTCGTCGGTGCAAAGAATCGCGTCAAGGATCTCGTGTTGCTGTTACGACCTGACCGCTATGTCGCGGCGGCATTTCCGCTGGCAGAGGTCGAAGAGTTCGCTGCGCGCGTGATGCGGCTGTGCGCGGCGACGCGTGCAGCACAGGAGAAGGCCGCCGTATCCCATCCCGATCAAGATCTCAGCTCCGCAACGCGCTCGTGACCTCCTCGCCGGCCGACTTGACCTTTGCCGTGAGTAGCTCCAGGAGGTGTTCGCGCGCCGCAACCTCTTGGGCCGATAGGACGAGACCGATGCTGCCGAGGATTTCCCCTTCGGCCCCAAACACGGGCGCCGAGACGCCGAGAAGTCCGAAGTCGAGCTCCCCGCGCGTCACGCAAACCTCCGAGCGCCGCAGCTTGCGCAAGTGCGCAGTAAATGTCTTCCAATCATCACCGAGACCGGCCGCCGCAATGGCTTCGTGCTCTCGTTGATAGTGCCGTCGCAGCCAGCGAAGCGGCAGATGGGCCAGGATAACTTTCGAGGCGGAACCGCGATAAAGAGGCATCGGTCGTCCACGCTCGTAGCTAACCGCGAAGGTGGGCGGCAACTCGCCAACTTGATCGACGCACATGACAGTCGAGCCGTAGACCCGGCAAAGGAGGGCCATGCCGGCAAAGTCGACGGCGCCCGTGAGGGCGCGCATGCTCGGCTGCGCACTGCGAATTAAAGGGTCGAGTCGCCGCGTCTGGCGATCGAATTCAATGATGGATGGACCTAAACGATAGCGACCGGTCTTATAAGCCGCTAACAGTCGCGCATCAACCAGACTTCGAAAGTATTGATATGCCGTGCTTTGAGACAGATTGAGTTCACGGGCCGCTGCCTCGACGGTCCATTCAGGTCGCTCCATGGAGAATAGACGGAGAACCGCCAGTACTCGATCCGCCGTCGTCGCCACCGCTTACATCCCCACATCGTGGCCGTTGCCCGCCAGGCAAGACCGAATGTTTCTTGGTCGCCGTATTCATCATAAGGCTTTTCTCTCCCCGCGGGAAATTCGAAGTGACGCGCTGCTGGTGGCCCCGGCGCTACTGGTGCTGCTTTTCATGCTCTTTTGGCTGTGGCGCGTACTGGCGACCAGACGCACCGCGGGGCCATTGGACAGCGTCCTGGTCCGCTCCCCTGTCAGTGAGTGGTGGATTCGTGGGAGTACACGACCCGCCACCCCTCTGGACGCCTTTGCCAGATCGAGGAGACTGCAAATCGGCCCTCCCTGACTTTGCCACTCGGTAAGGTGCGATGTGCCTTCATCAGCAGCGTTGTTACCACCACGTCAGGCGCAAGCTCCAAAACATCGGGAGCGCCTTGCATCTCGTATACGACGTCCGTCTTACCGTTGTTCCACCACTCTTTTTGCTTGTCCCGGATCGTTTCCCAGCCAATTAACGGCACACCATCTGCAATCAAAGTCACATTCGGAACGTGCGCATAGTAGCCCACGTGACGCTCCACATCATGGGCATTGGCTGCATCGCCCATTCCCTTGAGGGCCGCGGCGACCTCGGCTCGATGATCGGGTGAAGTGTCCGCGGCAAAACTCTCATGAACCGACGCGACGATCAGCATTGCTGCGAGCCACCACCTGCATTTCAACATAAAAGTCCTCGCTGTAACGGGAGTCGGGGCCTCCCCGAAAGTTACTAGTGAATCCCGAACGAGAGCAGCAAGATTGGAACCGCGCGGATCAATAGGCTGGTCCCGAGTAATTCCACAGTGGCTCGATCCCGCGTCGGAACTCCCATGCAAGAGCTGCAAGCATGATTAGATTCAGCGAACCCCAAAGATAGCTTCTTGTGATTACCATGTGGAAACAAAATATGATGATCACCAGAGGCGTCAAAATTGTAATTCCTAGCGGCGTTGTTCTTCGAAAAAACATCGTGCCGCCTCCCACGAGGCACGCCAGGCAAAGTAGTGGGTTCATGAAAAGGGTCTCTGCCATTGCCTTCTCAAGCGGGGTGGCGGCCTTCGCAGCGTCCTTGACCGCGTCATTGGTAATAGACCCAATAACTCCGACACCGAAATACCACGAGGCAAAGAGAAGGCGGCCGGCAATAAACAGGTATTTTTTAATCACGACGTTTCGTCTATTGGGCTGTGACCCACTTCATGGGTCCCGATTCGATCGCAACCTTCATACTTGAGGCGATGCTGAGTCACCGGTCGAATCGTCTGCTTGGCTACGGAGCAATCAGCGTGCTGCCACCATCGCGCCGCCAGGTGTCGAGGCGGCAATCTGGGCTTGCAAGGTGGCCAGTTGCCGCTCGATGCGTGCATTTTGAACTTCGGCCTTGGCGGCCCGTTCCTCCAACGCCGCGATCTTGGTCTCGTTGGCAATCGCCTTCTTCTCATAAACGGTCAGTTTTGCCTGATAGTCCTGCACGCTTTTCAACAATATCGGCGTGAGCTGTTCGTACCGGATGCCCTCGATCCCACCTTGGTCGTTGTGTATGACCAAATCAGGAAAAATCTTGTTCACTTCCTCCGCAATCAGCCCATATTGCAAAGGCCCGGTTGGGTCGGTTTTGAGATGAAATGTTACGGGGCGAAGGTCCGCTACCGCGGCATCGGTCAGATCCAGCGATTTGACATCAGTTTTATACCGCTCACTCGAGGTTATCATGCCGAGCTGTCCACTGGGGTTGACGACGACGGTACCGTAGTTGCTGCCAACCGACTTGGTCCAAATCGCTTGAATGAAGGTCTCATGTTGCTTGCCAGAAGTGCCGATGCGAATAACACCGGAGTCGCCCGCGGCCCCTAAGCTCGCGATATCGACGTTGCCGCTGCCCGTCACGATGTTGGCGCCCGCTTCACTGCCAATGGCAATGTTGTTCGAACCACTGGCATTGTTCCAAAGAGCGTTGTAGCCCACCGCCGTGTTGTTATTGCCGTCTTGAGCGAAGGCCATGCTGGCATAACCGACGGCCGTATTTTGGCTCCCCGTGACGTTTTCGTAGAGTGCTTGGGTGCCTACCGCGACCTGCTGCGAGCCGGTGCTGTTATACAACAGGGCGGCCGAGCCAAATGCCGAGTTATTTTGCCCTGTGTTATAGATTAGCGCGTCGGTTCCAAATGCGGAATTCTCGGAAGTATTATTGGCGGAACTCATCGCCCCGTAGCCAAACGCGGTATTGTCCTGACCGCTGGTCATCGAGTGAAGTGCGGAGTAGCCCCCGCCGGTATTGTTGAAAATGCACCCGTCACACGAGCTCGTCTTGTTGAAACTGGCGGTCAGCGCGTCGGTCCCCATGGCGGTGTTCGCCTCGCCGTCACTCACGACAGGATTCGTACCGGCGCCGAACGCAGGAAACGCAAAGATTCCGAAAACCAGGGTCACAGCCGTACTTACTTTCTTCATA
>Ga0116226_10007113_pt1 | contig 10081 bp, 9 predicted proteins | sample S1TSphfallax_FD_89692 | JGI IMG/M metagenome (GOLD analysis project Ga0116226, IMG submission 89692) | Host-associated microbial communities from peat moss isolated from Minnesota, USA - S1T2_Fa - Sphagnum fallax MG | ecosystem: Host-associated > Plants > Peat moss > Unclassified | place: USA...
AGGCGGATCTTGCCTTCATTGCGCGGGGCAATAATTGCAATTTGTTGGCGATTGAACCAGGCTAGCATCAATTGCGCGCACAGCTCGCCGTAGCGCTTCAGGATAGGCAGAGCGTTGGTTTCTCTGCCTGCGAGGAAGAACAAGGGATTCATCCCCTGCAACATGCTGCCGTCAATCTGCCGTTCGCTGCACCACGTACTCAGATTGTCGAGTTCTGCGATGGCTTCGCGGTTCAACACCTCGACGTCCGCTTCGTGTTCGCAGAGGGACATGATCTTCAACACGGAGATTGCCCAGCGTGCGTCGGCAAAGTCTGGGTTGAGCCGAAATGCCTGTTCAGCGGCGGCAATTGCCTGCGGCATCTCGTAGCAGCTCTTATAAGCGAGACTGAGATTGCTGTACGCTTCGGCAAGATCAGGTTGCGTTGCAATGGCGTGATCGAAGCTGCGTATCGCCTGCGCGAATTGCTGTTTCTCCTGCAATGTCGTGCCGAGATTGCTATAGGCAATCGCGATTTGTGGATTCCATATCAGCGCACGGCGGAAGCAGGATATGGCGTCACTGGAACGACCATACTGGCGATGAATCAATCCCATGTTGTTGTAAGCATCGGCAAAGCTCGGTTCGCGTTCGACGACTTGCTGGAAAGCTCGCAGTGCTTCTTCAGGGCGATGCGTTTTCGCATACAGGTTCGCCAGATTGAATTGCGCGGCAATGAAATCCGGTTGCTTGCTCAATGCCTGGAGGAAGGATGCAATGGCGCTATCGAAGTCGCCCGTGCTGTCGTGGAGATTGCCGAGATAGAAGTGCAGATCGGCGACGTCTGCATTGACGGCGATGCCTTGCTCGACAACCATCTTGGCTTCTGCCGCTTTGCCTTGCTGGAAGAGCACGATGCACAAGCTGCAGGTCGCAGCAGCCAAGTCTGGCTGCAAGCGTACTGCTTCGCGCAGATGACGTTCGGCGGTGGCGAGGTTGCCTTGTTCCTGCGCGATGGAACCGAGCAGGAAATGCGCGTCGGCCATCTTGGGTTGCAGCTTCAGCGTAGTGTGCAACTGTTCCGTGGCTTCAACCTGACGACCAGTCTGGTAAAGCACTAAGCCGAGCCTCCAGCGTGCATCCGCATGTTCAGGCTCTTTGCTCACGAGCTGTTCAAGTGTGCTGATGGCGGCTTCGGTTTCGCCGCGTTCCAGCTGCGCGTTTGCAAGTGCGCTTAGTCCATCGAATTGAGTTGCCGACGATGGCGTATCGGGTACGCCCAATTTCTCATCGTTTAAGATTGTGGGCGCAGTACCCGTGATACTTGGTGCAATGATTTTTCGGAGCCAGTTCAGCATTGTTGCAACATGGGATGGTTCAGCATTTACTTTGCGTGATTATCCTTTATTTTTCAATGCCATCTCAATTGCCGTGCGTGCTTTTTCGGTTTCGCATTGAATCACGGCGATGTGACCACAATTGCTGGTCAATATCGTCGTATCGGCGTGGATCATCGGTGCAAAATCGAGAGCAGGTGTGGGATTGACGAGATGGTCTTGCTGCGAAATGATCAGATGCACTTTTGCCTTCACCTTCTTTGCAGTCTCTTCCAGCGTGCCGCCTTGCGTAATATCATGCCCATAGATGGCTTTCATTTGCCAGCGGGAGTTATTGGCATCGACCGCATTCGGGTCTGGTTTGATCAAATCCTGATATAACTGATTGAAATCCTTCGACGCCGTATGTTCCACCTGATAGCCAGGGGAGGTGAAATTCATCGTGAAAATCAACTGGAACAGCGGCAGCGTGGGATTGGTTTTGTAGTTGCCGTGTGCATAGTCTGGATCGGCAGTCATCGCGTCATCCAGTGTGTGCCACAGCAACAGGTCATAGCTGGACTGGCGTGGTGTGCCGGCAATCGGGATGGCTATGTCCATGTAGTCTGGATGACTGACCATCCACTGGAAGGTTTGCAGGCCACCCATCGAAAAACCGATTGCAGCGTGCAGGTGTTTGATGCCCAGCTTGTTATTCAGCAACTGATATTCGGATTCCACCATGTCGCGTATCGAAAATTCCGGGAACGCTGCACCGTGTTGGGTCTTGCTATTGGAAGGCGAGCAGGAAATACCGTTGCCGATGGCATCGACGATGACGACGTAATAGGGCGCCGGATCGAACAAACCTTTATCACCGAGTATGCCGAGTATGTCGGCGCTGCTGCCAGTGTGCCATGTGGTGAAAAGGATGGCGTTGGACTTGTCGGCATTGAGCTTGCCGATGGTGCGGTAACCCAATGCGCAATCATGGATCGTGCCATGGTTTTCCAGGTGGAAATCACCTAACTGCACGAATTGTTGGGGAGCGGATTCCGGGGAAATCGCCGCGTATGTATCAATACCTGTATAAAATGCCGGGATCAGGGGAAGCATGCGAAGCAAGTTGCCGAGCCTGAGAATTCTGCGAAACGACATGGTGATCCTTCCGTGGGTATATTGGCAACGCGAGTATAGTCTATCTTTTCAATCTCCTGCTGTTTTCTCTCCAAGCCCTTTTGCTTACCTGAAAATTTACTTTACATTGCAGGTGCGAGATGGCCCGCCGTCCATAGTGCCAGGCAATAGGCCGCGCTGATAAGGGTGCTGCTGAAAAACCGATTGCGCAGGCCAAGCCCGGTGCGCGCAGACATATAAGCAGGATAGAACAACGCCCACAGTACCAGCATGCCCAAACACCAGCCTATGCCGACGCCATTGGAGCTGTCGCCTTTTGCGCGTTTGACGGCACTGACTTCGCTATAGGCCAGCATAGAGGTCGATGCCAACAAACCCATATCGATCAAGATGATCAGAAGGCCGGGCACTTCCGTGGGGCGTAATATGCCGATCAGGAAGGTCAGTATCACTGCTAACAAGGGTATGGCGGTGAGTGCCGTACCAAAGGCATCGTTGCGTGCAGGTTGGCGTACCAGCCTCACTGTCGGACGTGGCTGCGGTACTGCCGCAGGTTGTGCATTGACAATCCGGCTGCCATTGGCGGGTGCGCCGCATCCGGTGCAAAGGCGCTCGTGCGCGGCAAACAGGTCGCCGCAATAAGCGCAACGACGACGTTCTGTCGTTGTTGCTTCAGGTGGTGTATTGGGACAGCCGCAGAAATTACAGAAACTATTGGTCGCGTCTATCAGGCGCTGGCATTCGGAACATGGAATTGCGGACATGGATGACTTGATTCTCTGAGTAACCTGCACTTGAGACAGTATTTATCGCATGGCGATTGTAACATCTCCATCACTGCATCCCATTGAGGAATGCATTCATCAGCGACATGCTGCCAGTGAAGAAGACTGCAACCAGCAAGCCAACCCACAAGCGATTCGGCAAGCCACAGTATTTGCGTTTGTACAGATACATCGGGTAAGCAACGATCCAGATGAACAGGAAGCCGAAAAACCAGATCACAGGACTATTAGTGCCAGTGACACGATCGTTTTTCATGCCGATTGCGCGTGCTTCCAGTGCCGCGATGATGGCAGTGCCGATTACCGTGCCGAAGCTGATCATGGCCAGCCAGGTGGCAGGCGACTGGATGTGATGCATGTGGCCGACCCACATCAGAATCAGCACGGCACCAACGCAGGGCAAGCCAAGCAAGCCCAATTCAAAGTTCGTCGCAGCGGGATTGCCTATATTTCCGAGAGGCGATGGTGGTGAATAAGGCGATTCGGTCGATGTTGGATCGTTGAAAGACTTGTTGGGTGCGCCGCAGTGTGAGCAGAATCGATCAGTTGGCGCGACAAAGCTATGGCACTGCTCGCAGGCTAGTTCGTTCATGTTACTCCCCCGATTGTCGTTGTTGTGTTGTTGTTTTTTCTTATTCTGGCACTGCTTGATGTTTGTTATTGTTCGAGTATCCCCGCGGCATGGCAGTCTGCTTTCTTGGCTGCATCCCAAGTGCGAAAGCGTTCCAGGTCATTGGCATCGCGCAGGAGGGTCACGACCTGCCTGGCCTTGATGCAGATTTCAATTGGCGAACTGTATTTGCGCGCCTGCTGATAGGCAGCAATCGCGTCATAGACGTCGGGGTCTTGATTAGTGTTGATGGCCTTCGTCACATGCGGTGCTTCGTCAGGGAGATAGTGCAAAGATTGTGCTACCTGTTGCCGTTGATCGATACGATAGCCGACGAAGCCTGTGCTTGCCGTGAATAGAATGGTCAGCATCACACCAGCTGCCAGCAAATTCGATGCGCCGTAACCTTTGCGTCGGTACAGGTAAAGCGGATAGGCGAATACCCACAACAGCGCGATCAACGCAAACCATACCGGCGGGTCGAAATGATAAGAGCCATGCCGACGGCTGCTGAATACGCGCGCTTCCAGGCAAGCTGCCACTGCAGTACCGAGCACATTGAGCAGCAGAACCAATAGCAGTGAATGCAGCGGCGCTTCCGCCAAGTTCTGATTCGCCACCCACAGCCAGGTCGCCAACGTCGTCGCTACCGGAATGCCGAGCAGGAACAGGTCGTAATGCATATTGGCGGTCAGCGTCACATCTTCCACTGCCTCGTTCTCGCTACCCAGATTATCGGCGCCACAATGCGAGCAGAAACGCGCAGTGGCAGTGTAGCGCTCGCTACACTTGCTGCACGTTGTCAATGCAATATTGTGATCTGGGCCGGGCATCGGGGTGGCTGTCCTTGTCATTTTCGGATGTCTGTTGTCTGTGCAACAGCTCATTTGTCAGACTCGCAAACTTTATCAGTTTGCATTTTTCTTGTGCATCCCATGGATATGGGAAAAAAGAGGGTGAATGCTGCTTGACATCGACAACATACAAAGGTAACCTTCATATATGCGAAGGCTACCTTCGCATTTGTAGCCAGGAAGCTGAAAAATGACCAAGCAGAAAAGCGATGCTGTTGCGGTGCATGCATTGGCGGCAGAAGTCCGCGTCGTCGTCGGTAAATTGTCGCGACGCCTGCGTGAGCAAACCCAATTGGGGGATTTCACCTATTCGCAGTTGAAGGTATTGATACGTCTGGAAACGGACGGCCCCGCTACAGTGACCACGCTGGCGCGCGAGGAGGGCATCCGTCCGCAATCGATGGGCGAAATCATTGCGGTGCTGAAGGCGACTGGCCTGATTGCCGGTTCGCCCGATCCGAACGACGGTCGGCAGACGGTGTTGTCGCTAACCGATGCCTGCCGTGACTTGATGAAACGTACCCGCGCAGCAAAGGAAGACTGGTTGTTCCAATCCATCCAGATGCGCTTCGAGCCTGCCGAAGTCGAGCAGCTTGCTGCCAGCATCGCCATGCTTAAACGCCTGCTTGACGAATAAATCAGGCAAGACTCACCCTATTTTCCCGCCACACTCCTCATATTGAAAGGAAAAAACATGGCATTAACTACTCTTGATCCCAAGACCGCACTGGTTGTCATCGATCTGCAAAAAGGCATCGTTGCCTTGCCGGTTGCGCATCCTGTTGACGACGTGATCGCACGCTCCAGCGAATTGCTGACGGCGTTTCGCAAGCACAAGTTGCCAGTGGTACTGGTCAACGTCGCAGGCGCTGCACCAGGCCGTGCCGAGCAAAAGCGTAGCATGGCTGGTTTGCCTGCCGACTGGGCTGAACTGATCCCTGCGCTGAACCGTCAACCGTCCGACCACACCGTCACCAAGCACGGCTGGGGCGCGTTTGCCAACACCGATCTGGATGCTTACCTGAAAGAGCAAGGCGTAACGCAAATCGTACTGTGTGGCATCGCAACCAGCATCGGCGTTGAATCGACTGCACGCCAGGCGCACGAGTTGGGCTACAACGTCACGCTCGCCATCGACTCGATGACCGACATGATCGCCGATGCGCATACGCATTCCGTCACACGTATCTTCCCGCGTATCGGTGAAACCGGCACGGCAGCAGAGGTTGTCGCTCTCTTGGCAAGTACACGCTAAGGAATCGATATAGTGAGTGGCACCTTCCGTTCCCTGCGCAACCGCAACTATCGCCTCTGGGCGGGCGGCGCGCTGATATCCAACGTCGGTACATGGATGCAGCGCACTGCGCAGGATTGGCTGGTGCTGGCCGAACTGACACATAAGAATGGCGCGTCAGTCGGCATCGTGATGGCCTTGCAATACGGGCCGCAATTGCTGTTGTTGCCACTCACTGGCTACGCGGCGGATCGCTTCAATCGCCGCAAGTTCATCCTCTTTACTCAAGTCGCGATGGGCCTGCTGGCGTTTGGCCTCGGACTTTTGACCGTCACGGGCGTCGTGCAATTGTGGCACGTGTATGCATTTGCCTTGCTCCTCGGCTGCGTTTCTGCTTTCGATACCCCTGCGCGGCAAGCGTTCGTATCCGACCTGGTCGGCGAGACCGATTTATCCAATGCCGTAGCGCTTAACTCGACCTCGTTCAACGCCGCACGCATGATAGGCCCGGCGGTCGCGGGTTTATTGATCGTCGCGGTCGGCACCGGCTGGGTGTTCCTGATCAATGGCATCTCATACATCGCCGTGGTTGCCGCCTTGCTGGCGCTACGTCCGCAGGAGTTCCACGTCAAGCATAAAGCCTCCAAGCATGGTGGTTTGATCGAAGGTTTCCGCTACGTGTGGAGTCGTGGCGATTTGATGGCGGTGATGTGGATGTTCTTCCTGATCGGCACCTTCGGCTTGAATTTCCCCATCTTCATCTCGACGATGGCGGTCAGCGTCTTCCATACTGGTGCAGATTCATTTGGCCTGCTCACCACGGCGCTGGCCTGTGGATCGGTTGTCGGAACACTGCTGGCGGCAAAGCGGGAAAAGCCACGTTTCCGCATCATCATGCAAGGCGCGATCCTGTTCGGTCTTGGCTTCGCCATTGCGGCATTCATGCCAAATTACTGGATGTTCGGTGCAGTAATGGTCGTCTTGGGCATCTCCGCGCAAACCTTTTCCAATACCGCCAACAGCTTCGTGCAACTGACAACCGATGCCACGATGCGCGGTCGCGTGATCGCGATTCTGCTTGCGGTCGCCTTGGGCGGCACACCGATAGGCGCACCCCTGGTTGGTTGGGTCGCCGATACCTTCGGCCCACGTTGGGCGATGGGGATCGGCGCCTTATCCGGGCTTGGCGCAGCGGCTGTCGGCTTGCGTTATCTGATGAAGCATCGCGGCTTGCGCTTTCACGTCGATGGTGGTCGCGTTTCCCTGCGTGCAGAAAGAACCAGCGACAACAGCGCCGTTTGATCAATCCTCCTCATCATCGTCGGACAACAACTGCTGTATCCGGCGATCCGTGTGATTGAGGAAATCGCGCGTGACCGCGTAGTGTTCGGTATCTTCGTAGGCAATCTCGCTGATGCCTTCTGCATGAAACTGATAAATCTTCGCCCCCGGATACGCCAGCAAAATCGGCGAGTGCGTAGCGATGATAAATTGCGATTCCCGTTTTACCAAATCGTGTATCGCTCGCAAGGCTGCCAATTGACGGTTTGGTGATAATGCTGCTTCGGGTTCGTCCAGTAGATATAAACCATTGCCGCGCATTTTGTTCAGTAGTACTTCCATGAATGCTTCGCCATGGGAACATGCGTGCAGGGACCGCGAAGGTGAACCTATCCGTTCAAGAAATGACGCGACGTTGAATAAACTTTCAGCACGAAGGAAATACCCATCTTTGGGGAGCTTGAAACTGCGCGACATTTTCAAGGTTTGGTGCAATGGCGATACGGTTTTGTATGAAGTCATCAGCTTCATGTCGCGATTACCACCTTGTTCACCAAAACCCAACGCCATCGCAATCGCTTCCAGTATTGTCGATTTTCCGCTACCGTTCTCGCCGACGAAGAAAGTCACGTCTGCATGAAACCGCAATAACTGCAGCTCTCGCACCGCTGGAATTGAGTACGGATAGTCGTCGTAATCTACTTTTGCATCGGAAGCGATACCGATATGTTGCAGATATGGACGTGCAGCAAGAGCCATTGTCACTATTTTCCTTCCGTCATTCGCCGACCTTCGCGCGACATTCACCGAAAAAGCATTGTTCACCGGGTTGTTTTGTCGATATTATTCCACGAGTTGCAAATTAAGCAGCAGTTTCTTTTTAAGTTGGAGGCACGATGGAAACATGGGCAGTAGAAGCGGTCGGCTTGCACAAGCGCTTTCGTGAAACGCATGCAGTACGTGGCTTGAATCTGCAAGTCAAGCGCGGCGAGGTATTTGGATTGCTCGGCCCGAATGGCGCGGGCAAAACCACCAGTCTGGAAATGATCGAAGGACTGGTCAGGCCCGATGAAGGTGATATACGCATTCTCGGCCTCGATTGGCGCAAGGATGGCACGGAAATTCGCAATCGCATCGGCGTGCAATTCCAAAGCACGCAACTTGATGATCGCATCAAGGTGCGCGAAGCCTTACATCTGTTCGGCTGCTACTACCGCAATCCGCGCGACCCGGAAGAACTGCTGAAGCTGTTGCAACTGGAAGACAAGGCTGATGTATTTCAAAGCAAGCTGAGTGGTGGTCAAAGGCAACGTCTGGCACTCGGCCTGGCGCTGGTCAATGGCCCGGAGGTGGTGTTCCTCGACGAGCCGACCACCGGCCTCGATCCGCAAGCGCGGCAAGTGCTGTGGGATTTGGTGCGCCACCTGAAAGCAGAAGGGCGCACGGTGTTATTGACCACGCATTACATGGATGAGGCGGAAGCTTTGTGCGACCGCGTCGGCATCATGGATCATGGACAGATCCTGCAACTCGGCACACCGCGCGAACTGATTGGCAGCCTGAACCAGCCGAGCTATGCAGAGATCGAATTCCAGGGGGCAGCGCCGGACGTCGCTGCTTTCGCTGCGCATCTGGGCATGGCGGTGGAAAGCAAGCCGCAGCACTGGTCGATTGCACTGGATGACCCGAAGCGCGACCTGCAAAAACTGCTGGCATCGGTCGAGGCGCTGAATCTGCCGATGCAGCAATTGCATGTGCGGCGTGCGAGCCTGGAAGATGTTTTCCTGCATCGTACCGGCCGCAGTTTGCGCGAGTAACCTATTCGGAGTCACAAATATGCATGCACGTATCTATTTCAATCAATTGCTGATGGGCTTGAAGATTTACCTGCGCGTCCCGGCGGCAATGTTCTGGATTATTGCTTTCCCTATCGCGATGCTGGTCGGTCTCGGCACCGTCTTAGGCGGCAAGGACGATAACACCATCAAACTCGTGTGGGCGCAATCGACTGCACCCAATACCGAGGATACGACCTTGGAAAAGGCGTTGACCGAACGCGGGCTGACCATCGAAGTGTTGCCGGTTGAAGCCGCAGAAACGCGCTGGCAGCAAGGCAAGATGCCAGCATTGCTGGAAGGGCAGGGCGGGAAATACAGCTTGCGCACCAACAGCTATCTGGCAGCGCAAGGCTTGATGATCAACGGGCTGGTGCAACAAGCCTATCTCACCGCGCAGGCACGGGCACGCGGCGTCAGCGATCTGGCGCAGATTCCGGTGGCATCATCGAGTCCCGGCGGTCATCGCGGCGGGCCTTATGCGGCTTATCTGCTGCCGGGTTTGCTGGGGTTGAATCTGTTGATGATGGGCTTGTTCTCGGTCGGCATGGTTGATGTCACACTCCGTGAGAAAGGTGGCTACAAACGCCTCGCCACGACGCCGTTGCCTCGTCACATCTACCTCGCGTCGCAAGTCAGCGTGCGCCTGATCGTTGCCTTCGTCGCCGCCAATTTGCTGATGTTGACGGGCGCGCTGGTGTTTGGCATCCATAATCAGGGTAGCTATGTCGGCCTGCTGGCATTGGTGATGTTTGGAGCATCCTGCTTCATCTGCATGGGCTATGTGCTGGCGAGCTTCGCGAAAAATGTCGATGCCTACGGCGGTATCGCCAACATGGTGTTGCTGCCATTGATGATGCTATCCGGCGTCTATTTCTCTCTGGATTCGGCACCGGATTGGCTGCAACATACAGTCGATTTCCTGCCATTGACGCCGCTGTTGAAGGCGCTGCGTGCGGTGTATAACGATGGGGCGACGCTGGTGTCGCTCAGCCCATCGCTGATGATACTGGCGGCGTGGACGCTGTTTCTGTTTGTCGCAGCGACGCG
>Ga0116226_10007114_pt1 | contig 10081 bp, 14 predicted proteins | sample S1TSphfallax_FD_89692 | JGI IMG/M metagenome (GOLD analysis project Ga0116226, IMG submission 89692) | Host-associated microbial communities from peat moss isolated from Minnesota, USA - S1T2_Fa - Sphagnum fallax MG | ecosystem: Host-associated > Plants > Peat moss > Unclassified | place: USA...
CGCGGGCGCGGGGGGAGGTGGGGTTTTTTGGGCGGGTGGTGGTGGTGGCGTCACCGGCGGGGGAGGCGGCGGTTAGGGAGGCGGTGGCGGGGGATGTGGTGTTGAGGGCGCGGTTTGTGGTGGGGTGATGGGGGTGGCGTTTTTGGCAAAGTAAGAGTTATCCGCAGATTACGCAGATTAACGCAGATTGAGTATGTTAATGTGATGACGGCGAAAGGGCTTTGAGGCCGAGGAGGTTGCATTGACGACAGACAAAAAAATTGAGCGACTGCAAGCATTTAAGGCAAAATTAGACTTTCATCGGAATATTCGAGACTCAAAGTTGGAACGGCAATCACGCGAGTGGCTTAACCAAAATGTCCATTGGGTGAGGCGTGAGGTTGGCGAGGCCGGATGCCATAAGATCATAACGGTGAGTCCTCCTCCCGCAGTCGGTGGGATAATTGCGGAAATAGATCCTTTCGATAGCATGTTTGAGACGCACTACGGCAGAAGCCTGGTGCCCATCATTTGCGATATGATCGACCATGCAATCGGCGTTTTGCGCGATCCGCCTCCGGCAAAAAATGCACCCGAGATCGGTACCATTATGGACAGGGTTCAACGGGGATATGCGTTCGTTGCGATGCCGATTGACAAAGACGACCACCAACTTGTTGACGTACTCGATGCAATAAAGAATGCCACTGCATAATTCAATATCACTGCGGAACGGGTGGATGAGGTGGAATCAAACGATCGGATAACTGATCGTATTCTTGAATCTATTACGAAGGCAGAGTTTGTGATCGTCGATCTTACAAACGAGAGACCAAATGTTTTTTTTGAGGCTGGATTTGCGCATGGGATGGGCAAGATACCTATTTATGTTGCGAGGGCTGGCACGCGCGTTCATTTTGACCTTAAGGATTATCCAATAATCTTCTTTCGCAATATGAAAGAATTAAAAGAAGGACTGACCAGAAGGCTGAGTGGTTTATCCGAGGAGAGGGAATAGCATGGTCATTCCAGCTGACAATTCTTTTTACAAGAACGTTATAGGTCGCGAAGTTTTGGGTCTTGATGATTTTACAGAAGCCGAAATTGAAGCCGTGCAGCGGACTGAACCGTCGAAAGAGGCGGAAGTTTTCAATGGCGAACTTGGTGTTGGCGCGAGGTTGTGACGATTTCGGGTCTGGCGGCGTCGATCTCTGCTCGCGGTTGTCTTTCTTGCCTGTGAAAAGATGGATTGCGTCGCAAGAGCTCGCAATGACGTGGATGGGTCTTGGTTTGCGCGGGCCGAAGTTGGTCGGTTCTTACGAAGTGGGCAGCGGGTTAGGTGGTGGCGCGTTTGGGGGGGCGGCCGCCTTTTTGGCCGTTTTGGCGGGCGGCGGTGGCTTTGGCTTCGGTTTTCGCGCGGCCGCCGGTGGCGCCTAGTTGGCTCGCCATCCAGGATTTGGAGCCGAAAATGCCTTGGAGGAGGGCGGGCAGGTAGAGGTCGGCGTCTAGGCGGGGCCAGTGGAGGCCTAGACCGGAGGGGGTGATTTCGATTTCGGCGAGGTTTTCGGGGGAGGCACCGGCGAGGCCTTCGGCGAGCTTCGTCGGGAAGGCAAGTTGGATGCCGGTGTTGAGCGTGACGACGACGCGGGAGGCGCGGCGGTCGTAGCGGGCGGATGTGGCGTGGCCCGCATCGCGGCGTTTCGCCATCAGTTGCTCGGCGGCTTCGAATTCTTGCTCAGTAACTTCCATGAATGGCGCTCCATTTAGCACAGAGGAGGGTGATGGCGCCGGCAAGGGCGTTTTTGATGGCGCTGAGGTCCGGGCGTTTGAAGCCGAAGCTTTCGCGCAAAGCCGGCGGGCCGTGGGGGCAGTGCAGGATGAAGACGGCTTCGCCGTCACCGCCTTGCACGTGGACATGGGCGGGGCGGTGGTCGCTGGGGTAGATGACGACGCGCAGGGCGCCGATGCGAAGGATGGTTGGCATGTCATGGGAGTAGCAGAAACCCAAGCGCTAGGGAATGAGGACAACGCGCGTGCTCGTGGCTTTGGGGTGCTTATCGTGACAGTGGCGGGGACGTAGCCCGGGACACGTCGAACAATGGTCACAGCTTCTTAACATTCTTGCCGGGCCGGTTGTGGGATAGGCTCTTGAAAACCACAGAACGAGGTCGCTCGATGGACGATATCAGCACGGCCGGCAAAGCCGGCGGCTTCAGCTCGACGCGCAAGACGGTTCAGCAATATATCGACGAAGTGCCGAAATGGCCGGACGGAACCGATGTCACCCATCTGCCGCTCACCGGGATGCAGTCGCGGATCTGGACGCTGGCGGTGGCGGGCAAGTTCTTCGAAGGCCTGGTGGTGTTCATGACCGGCGTGGCCCTGCCGCTGATCGTGAAGAATTTTGAACTGGTGACCTGGCAGAAGAGTTTTGTCACCGCGGCGACGTTGTTTGGCATCCTGATCGGCGCCACGGCGCTGGGCGGCATGGCGGATATTTTCGGCCGCAAGACGATGTTCATCGCGGAAATGGTGCTGTTCACGCTGTTTCTGATCGCGCTGACGGTGTGCAACGGGTTCGTGATGCTGATCGTCTGCCTGTTCGGCATCGGGGTGGCGCTGGGCTGCGACTACCCGACGGCGCATATGGTGATCTCCGAGGCGGTGCCGAGCCGCGGGCGCGGCGGGCTGGTGCTGGGGGCGTTCGCGTTCCAGGCGATCGGCGCGATCTGCGGCGCCGGGCTGGGGATTTTGATTTTGTCGATTTATCCGCAGATCGATGCGTGGCGCTGGATGTTCGCGGCCGCGATCATCCCGGCGATCGCGGTGATCAGCGGGCGGTTTTTTGTGTGCGACAGCGCCTCCTGGCTGGTCTCGCGCGGACGGATCGCCGAGGCCGAGACCGAAACGCACCGGCTGCTGAAACGCGAGCCGCAATACCCGAAAATCGTCGAGCTGGCGGACCCGCATGTCTCGGAACATCACGGCCGGCGCGAGGAACCGGAACGGCACGTCGCCGTGCTGTTCGACAAGGACCACCGCAAGGCGACGCTGCTGGCTTCGGTGCCCTGGTTTTTGCAGGACCTTAGCACCTACGGGATTGGGATTTTTACGCCGGTTATTCTGGCCGCGACAATCGGCAGCGCCGCGGCGGGCACCGATGTGCCGGGGATCATCGCGAAAGTGCTGAACTCGGCCAAGGGGACGGCGATGCTGGACGTGCTGCTGATCTTGGGGATTCTGGCCGCCATCATGCTGGTGGAGCGGGCGGGGCGCATCAATTTGCAGATCGTCGGCTTTATCGGCTGCGCCGTGGGGCTGGGACTGGCGGCGCTGTCGCTGATCGGCGGCGGGCACAACATGCCGCTGCTGTTCATGGGGTTCATGCTGTTCAACTTCATGACCAATATGGGGCCGAACGCGCAAACCTACCTGCTGGCGGGCGAAGTGTTCCCGACCGCCATCCGCGGCTACGGCGCCGGGTTTGCCGCCAGCTTCGCCAAAATCGGCGCGGTGATGACGGCGTTCCTGTTCCCCATCCTGCTGAAAGCCATCGGCACCCAGGCCCTGCTGATGGGCCTGATCGTCGCCTCCCTGCTCGGCGCGGCGGCGACCTGGTCGTTTCGCATCGAAACCCGCGGCGTGCTCCGGGACGTGACCTCGCGGGTTTCGCCGCAGGTTTAAGAAAGTAAGGCCAGGGGGCGCCGCGCCTGCGGGGCAAAGCCCGCCTGGCCGTACTTACTCAACGTGCCACGACACCGCGATGTCCTCGCGGAAGGCGAAGCGGAGGAGGTGGCGGGCGGTGACGTCTTGCAGGGTGGGGAGTTGGTCTGGGGTGGCGGTGGCGAGTGAGAGGCGCAGGGTGGTTTCGGTAGCGTCCAGGGTGACGGTGCCGATGGGGAAGGTGACCTGGCCGGTGGTGTTGGTTTCGGTGTGTTCGACCGGGAGTTTGTGGGCAAAATGTTTGCAGAACTGGCCGAGGTAGCGGTGGGCGTTGGCGGTGGCGATGGTGGCGGTGGTTTGCGCTGTGGTTTGGGCTTTGGTTTCCATGGGGTTAGGCCTCTTCGATCTGGCGGGCGGCGAGGTCGAGTGCCGCGGCAATCTTCTGGATGGTTTCGGGGGGGTGCTCGGCGTTGCCGAGTTTCAGGCGCAGCGCCATTTTGAGGTTTTCCATGGCGCGCAGGATGGGCGGCGCCGGGTCGCGGGACTGCGCGGCGCTGATGCGGGTGAGGATGGTGCTGATGGCGCCCTGGCTTTCGGCGAGGGCGGCCTGGCCTGGTGCGGAGAGGGTGTAGCTTTTGCGGGCGCCCTCAGTGGTGGCGGTGATCTGGCCGAGGTCTTCCAGGAGGGTGAGGGTGGGGTAGATGATGCCGGGGCTGGGGGCGTAGGCGCCGCCGGCGAGGTCTTCGACGGCTTTGATGAGTTCGTAGCCGTGGCGGGGTTTTTCAGCGATCAGGTGGAGGATGAGGAGTTTGAGGTCGCCGTGCTCGAACAGGCGGGCGAGGCGGCCGCCGCGGCGGTGGCGGTCGTGATGGTCGTGGATTTGCTCCGGCGGGCGGGCGTGACGGCGGTCGGTGTGGTGGTGGTCGTGATGTTTCATGATGTTATGTCGTCTCCTTTAGTCGACATAACTAAGATATATCTTGATTGTATCTTTGTCAAGGGGGCGCTAAGGCGGTTTGTGTTACGAGCCAAGGAAAGCGCTCGGCGTGATGAAGACGCTCTACTCCAGGTGAGACGCTAGTCTCGCCACTGCAATTTCGGCCGCCTCAGCCAAACTCTGCAATTCTTGATTATTGAAATATTGAATGTCGCGGAGCATAATCACGGCCGTATTCACACCCTGATTTCTTAAGGCAACGGCGATCGTTCTTCGCCGGCGCAAGGCGGTTTCATCGTAGATCTGCGATCCAAGGAATTCCAGCCCGATCCTGTTTCCCTGAGACCAGCGGCAAAGCGCGTCGAAACTGGCGCCGCCGACAAATTTTAGTTTTACATGCTCAGGCATGGCGGTCATCACGGGCACCTCGACCTGAACGCCGTAGCGGGATTCATTCATGATAAGGCAATCGATGATGGAACCGTTGAACCCAAAGACCAATTGTCCGCGCTTTAAAACCTGCTGGCGCTTGATTCGGCGCCTCTCAACGGTTTCGACCTGAGCGCCGGCTTCGTTGGCTTGCACGTGAACCTACCGCCGATCAGCAGACGAAATGTTCACCGCTTCGCCGGCAAGCATCTCGCCGCCATACAGTCGAAAGCCGCTCCGGCCGTCCGCCTTGGCGTTGCGCATCGCCTGCTCGGCCTGCCGCATCAGCTGGTCTCTGCTCACCAGACCTCCGCTGACACAGTTCGTTATCCCGATGCTGACGCTGACTTCCACCAGCGCATGCTCGATGGGGAAAGGCTGGTCGGTGAAGAGATCGATGATTTTCTGAGCCACGGCGATGCAATTCTGCGCCTGTCCGGTGTCTTCGATCAGGACTGCAAAATCGTCGCCGCCGAAACGTGCCACCGTATCATACTCACGAAAAGGCCGCTTCAGGCGGTCCGCCACCTGCCGGAGCAATTTGTCTCCCGCGGCATGGCCCAAATGATCGTTGATCGCGGCAAAAAGATTCAAATCAACAATGAATACGCTGACGGCCCCGGAAATGCGCTGCATTTTCGCCAGCGCCATGTCCAGCCGGCTTTCTAGAAGTAGTCGATTTGCCAGCCCCGTCAGTCCGTCAAAATTTGCTTGCTTGATAAGGACACCCTCAAATTGTTTGCGATGGATGGCGTAGTCGATCGCCCGTTTGATCGTGTGTCCATCGGCTTTGTCCTTGAACAGATAATCCTGCGCGCCCCGTGCCACGGCACTGAGCGCGACCGCTTCATCCTTCAGGGCGGTCAGAAAAATCACCGGCAATTTGGGCGCCATGTTCTGGATACTGATCAAGCCGCTAAAACCGGTCGTGTCCGGCAGCGAACGATCGAGCAGCGCGACGTCGAATTCGCTCTGCGCCAAGCACTTCAGAGCGGCTTTCAGGCTGCCGGCCTGCCGGAACACGCACGCCTCCGGCATCGCCAAGGCGAGCGCCTTCTTGATCAGCAGCGCCTCGCCGCTGGAATCTTCGATCAGCAGCACACGCAGCGGCTGCGCCGGCGAAAACAGTCTAGACATCGCTGCCGGCTATGACGGGTAGCGTGAACTGAAACATGGAGCCTTGGCTCGGCGCGGATTTGACCCAGATTCTGCCGCCGTGCTGGGTTACAATTTTCCTCGCCAGGGCAAGCCCGACACCTCTGCCGGGATACTCCTCATCGGCGTGCAGCTTCCGGAAAATCCGGAATATGTCGTCGTGGAATTCCTGTTCTATGCCGATGCCGTCGTCACGAACGGTAAACAAAAATTCCTTTTGGCCGGTCGTGACCGAGACACCTACGAGTACCGGCTTTTCAGGATCGCGGAACTTCAAGGCGTTGTCGATCAGGTGATAAAACAACTGCGAGATTCGCGCCGGATCAGCGCGGATCCGCGGCAGATCCGCGGCGTCCAGCGCGGCATTCAGCAGCTTGTTTTCCGACTCCAACTGAGTCCAGCAGCGCGCCAGGACGGCGTTGCAATCGATCTCGCAGATCGATCGAGCGATCGTGTTCAAACGGGAATAGAGCAGCAAGCCGTCGAGCATTTCCTGCAGCTTGCGGCCATTATCGACAATGAGCGAAAAATATAATTGCCCGTCCTCGCTGAACGCGCCGCTCTGCTCGGACTTAAGCAGTCGCGTAAACGCAACGACTGCCTGTGCCGGTCCCCATAGATCATGGGACACGCTGTATGCGAAATCGCTAAATTCCTCAGCCAGAGCGAGCTCAGCGATGACCACCGGCGCCGCATCTTTCATGGCTCGACACCATCATTTTTCGCTTCAATGGCGCCGGGAAGCAGCACTTGAGAGAACCAGAATTCTTCAATCTTTTTTGCCATATCCTGTAATGTTTCGAACTCCCGCGCCTTGACGACATAGGCGTTGGCGTGCCGGTCGTAGCTCCCGATGATATCCTTCTCGGCGCGGGAGCTCGTCAGTATCAGGACCGGAATGCGCCGGAGCGCCGGGTCCGCCTTGATTTCCTCAAGTACCGAAATACCGCTCCGTTTGGGCAGGTTCAGATCCAATAGAATGATGTCAGGCACCGCCGCATTCGCGTATTCGCCTTCGCGGTGCAGGATCTGCATGGCCTTATGGCCATTTCTGGCAACCGTAATCCGGGTTGCCTGTCGCGTGGCTTCGAAGGCCTTCCTGACCAGGATCACGTCGCCCCGATTATCCTCGACCAGCAAAATCTCCAATGGGGCGATACCTTTTGCGTTTGTCGCGTCTAGACGGCTTCAGCGCCGGTTTTGGTCCCGGAGAGTTTTGGTATCGTGAAATAGATAATACTTCCTTTACCCAATTTCGACGCGGCCCATATTTTTCCACCATGGTTTTCGACGATCTTTTTGCAGACTGACAGCCCAATGCCGGTTCCGTTATACTCCTCCCACGCATGCAGGCGGCGGAACGGCTCGAAGATCTGATCGACCGACTCGTCGGCGATGCCAATGCCATTGTCTTCGACCGAAAACTTCCAGTTTTTGCCTTCATCGGTTATACCGACGTGCACTTTGGCGATATTTCCATCCAATTGATATTTTACGGCGTTGCTGATCAAATTTTGCATCAGCCGAATGTACTGGACGGGATTGCCGCTGAACACCGGTAGATCGTCGAACGTGATTTGCGCCTGCCGCTCCGCGATGAAGATGGCGAGGTTGTCCAAGACCCGCCGCAGTTCATTATTGGCATCAACCGTCGCCAGATACATGTGGCTGCCGCCGATGCGCGCATATTCCAGCAAATCGTCAACCATCGCCTGGATGCGTTGCGCGGAGTCCGAAACCAGGCTGATATATTCCTTGCCCTGCTCATCGATGCTGTCGGCGTACTCCGCCACCATCAACTTACTGAAATTTGTGATCATGCGCAGCGGTTCCTGCATGTCGTGCGAGGCGACATAGGCAAACCGCTCCAGTTCCATGTTTGACGCGGTCAACTGCTCGACCAATCTCTCCCGCGCCTGCGCGCCATCACTGATGCGGCGCAGGCTGCGGACGATGACATCGGTAATGCCGTGACGCAGGGATTCGGCGAATTCGAGCTCCCAGGCCAGCCAAGGCCTGGCGACGCCGTGCCTGGTATCCACCCATCGTTCGAAGGATTGTCTCGGCATCAATCCGGACGGGTCCGTGGCATCCTTGCCCGGATTTCCTCCCCAGACGGTCAGTTGGGCTTCCTCCGGCCGGAACCAGAGCAGGATGTCAGCCCGATTGTCGGAAAGGAATACGGCAAGCACGCCGCTTGCGATGGCGACATATTTATTCCAATCGGGATAGCAGGCTTCCAGATGGTCGGTATGAAACAGCCGGGCCGGCTGGCTCAGCAACGCGAGCCATTTGCAAAACTTCCGAATCTCGGTTTCGGGCGGCGTGACACCGAGCAGGGTAACAGCACCATTTTCAATCACCGCCGCGCCGGTTGACGAGAAAAAGTCGGCGATCGTCACCTCACCGGTTGTGAGCGAACCGGTGACGTCGTCGGCGCCCGCCATGTGCGTGAACAGGACGGCGAGGCGCGCCAGATCGGCGCGGCGCGCCTGTTCGGTATCGGATTGCTCGGCGGGGCCAACCCGTGATGCGAACGCGTCCGTCAGCACCGCGCCCGCGACCCGCTGCCCCGGCGAGGGATAGTGCGGTTGCCGATGATGGCAGACCACCAGCCCCCACAGCCGATCCGCGTCCATGATTGAAAAAGACATGGAGCCGTTGACGCCCATATTGCGGTGATATTGCAGATGAACGGGCGAAAGGCTGCGCAGGCTGGCGTAGGATAGATCGATTGTTTTATGCGCTGATGCCGGGTCTAGCAGGATCGGCACGGGCGCGGCGTCACGGTTCGCAACCCAGCGCTGCTTGCTCCTGCGATACAACGCCCGCGCCTGGGACGGGATGTCCGACGCCGGAAAGTGCAAGCCGTCCATTGACTGCGGCCAGAAGCTGTCGATATCTTCCGCGATCGCCGTGCCATGCCAATCGGCGTCGAAACGATAAATGATGACGCGCTCATACCCCATCAAGGTGCGCACGGCACGCGCCGCGACGCGAGCCAGGCTTTTGATGTCGGGTGCTGACTCCTGCAGATCGACGATGCCTTCCCGCAGCTGACGAGCGGCTTCCAGAGCCTCGGAATCGTTACTTTGCGTGGATTTTTCAAGCTCGATTAGGACCAGGCCGGCGTGAGAATGTACTGTGGCGTGCAGCTCAGCGGAACTGTCGGGCAAGCCAAGGGTGGATTGCCACGGCGCGCTGCCCCGCAGCCTGCCGCTCAGATAGCGCGCGGTGAGTTTTTCCATAAAGTCAGGGCTGATAACATCGGCGATACCGCGCCCTAACGTCTCCCGGCCCTCGCCAAACCGTCCAAGCAGGCTTGACGCGTTGCTGCTGACGGCGATGATTTTGAAATGATGTGATGGATCGATTGCCAACAGCACGCCATGCGGCTGAATACTGCCAGGAGTATCAATAGGCTCTAACGCACAAATTGACTCGGCGGCGAATTTGGTGCCCGAGCGGTTGTGGTGGTCCGGTCCGGACGTTGAACGTCTCCTGCTGTGCTGAAGGGAAAAGAACGTGTCGACCAGTATAATGTAAAAATAGCTAACTCAGCTTTAACGACGGGTGGGGAAAGCGGCGCCGCGGCGGCCGTTCAGGCGCATGAATGCCTGAGGTCCGCCGGCGTTTTAAACGTCCATGACGGGCGCGGCCTGGGGCGGTAGGGGGCTGGGGCGGCGGCTTAGGTTGGCGCGGGGTTGGCGAGGGATTTTAGTTGGCCGCAGGCGGCAAAAATGTCTTGGCCGCGGGGGGTGCGGATGGGGCTGCTGTAGCCGGCGTCCTGGATGATATTTGCGAATTTTTTGATGGTGGCGGGCAGGGACGTCTCGTAGGGGCTGCCGGGCCAGGGGTTGAAGGGGATTAGGTTTACCGTTGCCGGCAGGCCGGCGATGAGGTGGACTAGAGCGCGAG
>Ga0116226_10007115_pt1 | contig 10080 bp, 6 predicted proteins | sample S1TSphfallax_FD_89692 | JGI IMG/M metagenome (GOLD analysis project Ga0116226, IMG submission 89692) | Host-associated microbial communities from peat moss isolated from Minnesota, USA - S1T2_Fa - Sphagnum fallax MG | ecosystem: Host-associated > Plants > Peat moss > Unclassified | place: USA...
CGAATGTTTACCAAATTACACTGGTTGATCTATAAAATTCTTTAAAATTCTTGCTTCTTTGGGCTTCCATAACATTCTCGCACCAAGAATGTCATAACTATGTACCAAACTCTAGCTCATTCCAATTAGTGGCCAAACTAATAGCATAAAGATTGAAATAATAGCCAAATGACATATTTTTCCAAAACAAAAAAGACATTAATTTAAACACAACCAATCAACCTTCTTTCAACCATTTTTGCACTACTTGAATGGGATTGTGAAACCCCCCCTTTTTTTTTAAAGTTGGGAAAACTACTTCACAATATTGGAACACCATTTGCTCACCATGAAAGCTATGGAAAAACAATGTTAGATAGGTGATTTACGAACTTTACATGTGTTGGGTTTGCTAGAATATTTGGAAAATATCAACCCCAAATTATGAACAATACTATTACACATGTCAAGAATGTGTTTTAATGTTAGCACAACAAGATTATTGACATGTGTGATGTCACATATTTGGCATGTGACATTGGTGTCCCCCAACTTGGGTATAATGCCATTGGTGATGGCTTTATACACATGTTAAGAATGTGCTCAAAACTTGACATTGGTGTTCCCCAACTTGGTGTAATGCCATTCATTGGTAATGGCATTGCACATGTCGAGAATGTGCCCCAACTTGACATTGGTGTTCCCCAACTTGGGTGCAATATCATCCTACCAAGGCATTACCCTACACTAATGTCAAGTTGGGGAACACCCAAGTCAACCCTCTATTCTTAAATTGACCAAAAGAATAGATATGGTTGAGGTATCATTAATGATGCCATTGGACTATGGTCTACTATCATGATAGAATGTTGGGTGCCCAAAGGATATATATATATCACAAACCTTTTCACAAGAATAATGAGGCAAAAAGTATAAGGTAATTATCCAAGAATGAAACATTCCTAAAATAAATGCATGTGGAGCCAAAGGGCCACTTATGTTGGGAACTCCTTGCTCCTTGGGTGTTACCCATTGTAAATACATTTGAAAATATTTTTGGAAATTTGAAAAAATTGCCAACGTTTCAAAAAGAAAAACCTATGTTTTTTATGGACAACAAAAATCACTATGTAACATTACTTCTAAATACATTGGAAGTTTTTTCATAGGTCCTTACATCTACCAAATAAAGGCTACAAATTTCACATCTCCTTCATGTGCATTTTATACACTTGTTTAGACAAAAGAGACACACAATGTACACCTTCCGACCAAAACACTATGTACTTTATCATAAAATATAAAAGTAACTATAGTAATATTTGCAAAAGAGGCAAACATGCCAATTTTTGTACGAACTTCATGCCAAAGTCCAATGAAACCTATTTTGCTTTAACAAAGATGGGCTAGATGGCGAAGGTTTCAAAAATCTAATGAAAACTAAGTTTGCTTCAAAAGTCATTATGTTCTAAGAAAATTTAGAATTTAAACCAACTATTTTTTGTGGTTATAAAAGACAACAATCAATATTGGGACTTCAAGGCAATACACATGCCAAGTTTGAAGTTTGGGCAAATAACAAAAGCCGTTCATAATCTTGAACATGTGGTCTAATAATGTGAGTGAAATCAAAGTTAGGGTTGTTGGTTGTTACTTGCTATTATTGTATCATTTGTTAAAATGCTTGAGTAAATTGCTTAACATTTGACTTTAATGAAGCCCAAGATTTTGATGTTGAATTGCAACAATGTGCATGCAAAAATAAGTTTCGTACAAGTCTTAAAACCTTCCTTTTAGTTATGTTGTGTTTTCAACATCACAAAGGTCACAATATGTTGAGAATGATGTTATAACCTTTTTTTCAAGGTGTTGGGCTTAGTTGTAAAATATGTTGGTAAGGAAAAAACTTTGAATTTTACATATATATGAATATGACAAACGTGTGTTGTTTTGCTTTTGGTTTATGTGTACAAGTATCTAAATCCAAGTGATGCATGTGAAAAAGTTCCTAATTTTACATTACATAATATTCAAAATACAAATTTGTATGACCTTATGGAGACTAACGAGGAGATGACATTGTAAATAGTTAGAGAATAGTTGAACCATTTTAGGATTAGGAAAGTCATTGACGGTGAATGTTAAAATCTATTGGAATGGTAGAAAGTTCATGAAACACAATTTTCTTATGTTGAATTTGTGGCCTAGCAATTTTTTAGGATTTTAGGATTTCAAATTGAATGGAAAGAATCTTCAATATAACATGTATGTGCTCAAATTTGTAGTTTTGTTGATTCAGAATAAAAAATCTTGAAATATTTATTAATATCATTTATAAGAGTTGGCCAAATGATGCATGTGTTAAGGTTTGACATCCATGTAGTAATTCATGAAAATGGAAGAAGCCTTAAAAGAAGAAAATGAAAATCTTATTATTAAGCTTGAGTGTTTGAAGTTGAAAAAAAACAACATTGAAAGTTAGGCATTTTTTGGGTTGTTTTAGGACAAGAATCTTTTGTCCATTTTGATTATGTTTCATTTAGGTTGTTTTTTCATTTTGTTTGCCACAAATGTTGGAGTGATGTCTTGAGTTTTCTCATTGAAATAATGGTTCTATTTTATGACCCTAGCCTTTGATACACACACTAGGTGTATGAAACTAGGTAATTGACTATTGAGTTAAATGGTGATATGGGAGAGGATTAACTGTGAAAAATGCAAGTTTTCTTGTATCCAAATCTAGATGTTAACCATGAATTGATCAAACATTTAAAAGGAGAAAAAACTAGCTCAAAAACTACCCAACATTTGTGAACCTAAATCCAATTGGGTTCAATTTTTTTTTAATTTAAAAAACTTACCCATAATCTTGCCCATGTGAAGTTGTAAAATCATTGGGTATTAAATGTTACCTTGAAAAGGCCAACACCACCAAACACTAGTTCAAAGATTGTCTTTATGTAAAGGTATCATAAATGTTATTTGTCTCGTTTAATAAATATAATTATTTAAAACATCAATAGAAGAAAGATGGAATCTCCCAAAATCATAGGAGAGATGATTAAAGGTTATAATTGCAGGAGGTTATAATCCCATATTTAAATTTTTAATCGTTAAGGAGGACTAATTTGGTTTGCACCCCTTTTGCCCCCACAATATTCTCAGTTGGGAATATTGGTTTTTTAATTAAACACACATGTTGTCACATCATTGAATAGTGCCAAGCCTTTTGATTAGAGTTTCTTGCCCTAAATCTCCATTTAAAGAATTTTTGTGAGTTACCCAACATGATAGAAAACTCTAGATATTTCTACATAATGTTGATGTTGAAATCAATGAATTTTTTTGTAGCCCAATGTTTGTGACATTTTAAAAACACAAGTTGAATTAGATGACGAATTAAACGATGGAGTGCCATTCTTGATCATGGTCCCAAACTAATCAAGATCTTTGTTTGTCACAAAAAGGATGAAAATCAATGTTTTTTTTCTAGATTTATCTTTGATATCAACTTTGACCATTTGATATTCATTCGTTTCAACTCCTTTTTGGACAAATTTCTTTTTCACATGACTCGTATGCATGCCTTCTATCAATCATCAAAATCTTATGATAAATGAAACACAATATCTTGATTCAAGTCTCCAAAGACTTGCAACTTTAAATAAAAAACGAAACTCATGTGTAAGAATACTAGTTAGTTGGTTGAGTTCATGTCATGATCCTTGTTTAATCATGCTAGTTCAGTCACAACTTGTAGTTGTAGTAAAGCTATGGAGTCGCACTACACAATAGATGCACTAGAATGTGCATTAGTTGTAGCTAGGTCTGCAATGTTGATAATGTATAGTGTAGAAGCATCATTAACCCAGGTCCTCCCATTGCTTTATGTTATGTAATACTAATCCAAGGTACTACTATCTTAGTTCAACCTTGGAAGTTGTTGTTAATGTTGTTGGGTTTTGGGTGGAGATATAAAATGAATTTAAGAGTTGTTTTTTCATTATAGTTTTAGACCAGAAGTAAAGGTTAATCAAGGGGTAACTATTGTTAGGGTTTTGAGTTTTGGGAGTGAAGGCCCTTCTATCCTTGTTGATCATTGGAACATGTGTAACAAAAAATTATTGCGGCAAAAAATTACTAACAAGAGGAAAAAAAAACAATTAAAGAGGTGTTGTCCAAAAGTAGTGTTGTGTGTGAGAAAAATAGAGAGAGCGTTTTACCCCATGGATTTTTGGGTGATGTTATTGTTGTGAAAGGTATGCACACATTAGGGGGTGTTTAATGACATTCTAGGGGTAAGGTAGAGCATAGGGCACTTGGCAAGGCAAGGTGGAGCGGAATAGAAGCAAAACAAAAAAGGGCAAAGTGAAGCAAAATAAAGGTAAAGCAGAAAAGGCAAGGCATGCAAGTAAGGCCCTTGAATAGTTGCACATGCACACAAACAGTGGCAAATTTGCAGTTGGGGGTTCATTTGCTATTCCCACCCATTCATTAGGTTTTTGTGAATTTTCCTTTATATGTCCTTTTATATTTTTTCACTTTGTTTGCAAGTACTTTTCTTTTAGGGCAATATGTAATAGTTGTAGGGTTTGAAGGGGATTGAGGAGGTTTTTTGAATTGGGGTTTTTGAAATTGGGGTTTAAGGCCCCAATTTTAGACCATATATGTTAACTTGGGGATAAACATGGTAGATCATGTGGGTTTTCCATCCCCAAAACGTTATCAGACATTTCCAACATGCATTCGATGGAGAGCTAATAATCAACTTTACTCCTATGCCTAGCTATGTCCTAGCTTCCATCCATTTGCCCATCATTCCCATCCTTCCTAGTCTACTTTAGTTAGTCCCCTCGTCCTCTTTTACTTCATCGGCCCTCTTTCTGCCTCACCCACCACACCCACTACAAGATTTTCTAGTATCCATCATACAATCCTTGCCCCTATGACCCCACATTCCTTGACCCTCTTGCAATTGTTTATTCAATGTAGAGGGGGATTTAACACAACACCAACTTTCATGCATCGCTCATAGGTAATCATCTATTTTAGGGGTAATGTTGCCCTTGCTTTTACCATGTTCTCTTCCCTTTTTAGTGTGGACATGCATTGCATCCATAGACATCATTGATGATTTCCATTTGAGTTTATTTCGTCTTCATTCATACCCATATATTCCATATGCTTTTAGAGTTGCTTATCATCCGATCCTTCCAAATTGTTGCTTGGCATGTTTTTTTGTTATTCCTTTTTTGGTGTTTGTCCTTTCTTCCACATGTGGTGAGAAAGGCCACCAAGATATTTGCACTCACTTGCGTCACTACATGGGTGGCGATTAGGAGACATTACATGAAAAACACACAATTAAAACATTCATTTTAACTTCTCGTAGATGTTTAGAGTCGATTCTAGATCCTACCCCACCTCCATTAGCATGATCATGCCATGCATGGGCCCTTAGTCATGTAAGGGAGTATGCTTGAATAATACGTGCACTAGCTCCGAACACACCTGCAACCCCATCTAATGAAACCATGGGAGTCCTTTGCTTTCTCCATTCACTTGTTGAAGTTGATCTCCCCACTTTTGTCAATGATTTCCATATTAAGATGGAAGTTACTTTAGATCGAGAGGCATTTATCTTTGTTTTAACTTATTCACCATGTTTTTTTTTAATGGCATTTTAGGTATGGTGTATGAGCTTTTATGAAAATGTTTTGTCCGAGATGATTTTGTGAGTCGTTTTGACCTCTTTTTCAAAGTATGTGGGTGCATCGTTTGAGGTCATGTTCCACCTTCAATATCATGTTTGGTTTTTGCATCTTGATGCATAACGTTGGACAAGCAATTTAAAGGCATATGTGCCATCGCAATTAGTGATGTGACCTATTGCTTAGTTGTTAGCACATTGGCTATTTAGTTTAAAGATATTCGCACGAAACATTTTGGTCTTCGTTAATTTGGTGTGGTGACTTATGATAAGTGTAAGATAATAGTTCATGTTGTTTGAACAATTTTAAATTTGCACCCAATTGGGTGGTGTTATAAGTGAATGTCCATAATGTTTTTAATTTAGTGCCATGGTCAGTCATTTTTCAAAAGTTATAGTCTTCATCCAATTTTATGGATAAGCTTTTCCCATATGTTTGATAATTCTATGGATGCCCGTCCCCACAATATTTTTCTCAAGCTTTCCAACATGGAGATCTCATAGTCATTCCATTTGAATCAAGTACATGATGGGGGGACCCATGGAAGGAACATTGTTTGTTTTAATTCACCTTCACATTCTTCACCTTACAATAGTAGCCCACCCTAATTATATTTTCCTTTTGTTGGCAAATGATACACATAAAATAGATCTTGCATCAAATGTGGTTATTGTTTTTTTATGATTGCAAGAGGAGTTTTCAACATTCGGGCTTTTAGTGCAACTAGCAAATGTGTAGTTTGGTCTTCATAGGGGTTGGACCACTTTATATCATTTCATCCCAACTTTTTTACTTTCAATTTGGGTTTTCAAATTTTGGGTGCATTGGTGGGATCTAGACCTTTTATTGAATTGTTTATGGCTGAAACTTTTCATGAGGATCTTAGGATGATATTTAACTTCCCTATGCTTGTAGATCTTCAAACGACTTTTGCAATGTTTTTGTTGTGTTATGCTAAACACCTTAACAATTTGTTTCATACAATGTTTCCATTTCTAGGTATTTTGCAACATTACATTGAATTCAATATTCATACCATAGATACGTTGGAGAAGTTATTTTGTGTGGGATCTTTTAGTGGTTTTATTGATCATTAAACTTGTCACTAAACCACTTTTCTTGTTTCTTCAAGTGGGTTTAGCCTCCTTTCTATAGTTCAGACTATTGTTCGCACATTCTTGGGATGTTGGGCATTGATCATTCTTGCACTTGTCATGTGTTTCTAGCAAGATGACCACCCTATTTGTTTAGATGCAGTAGCACATGTTGAAATTGGCATTTTCCCATTCCAAATGGTACTATGAGACATTCAAGCCTTGCTATCCCAAGTTGTTCACTTTTAAGTCTCACCCTTTGAAAGCCTAGTGGTTTAGTCTTATCTCGGGTTATTGTTTTTTTTTTTGGCAGATTGCCTACATGAGTAGGAGTTTACTTTACTTCTGATAGATGTTCTTTCATATATCATGCAAGCACGTTTTCACTCATGTGTGGGTCCAAGGACAAGCACTTGGTTATTAGCTCGTCCTACCACATCAACCTTTTGTCTATCCCCAAGCCACTTATTTACAACACTATGTACTTGTTTTGGATTACCACATCCTTAGGTGGCCCATCTTTCATGGTGTCGATGTGGTCATGCCATTGATTATCTAGGCACCCATTTACTTTGATGCCCTTACAAAAATGAACATACAACAACCCACGATACATTTCGGTTATTATCATAGTTATTGTTTTAGAGAATGGAACACATGTTCAAAGGGAGGTTTCCCACCTTCTCCTTCACCACACCCAAAGACAAGTGGATATCTTTATTATGAAAGATGGTTTCTGGACCTTGATGGACATCGTCATTGCTGACCTAATTCACATAAATATGATGCAATGAACATTGATGACAACAACACAAGTAATGATGATGGTTGTTCAGGAGAAAACATGATGATATGTTAAACAAACATTAGGTGATGACTTCATTCCCTTTGTTATTGAGACATATATGGGTGTTTTCATTATTGTTTTGATTCATTTTTGATCGTTTGTGCACAAACCACTATTGCACATCATCAACGATCTTTTTAATCCCCTCGATGCGTGTTGTTTACTATCGACAACACATGTCCATAACCCTGTAGCATGCACAAGCCATAATGATTCTTCAATGGGCTATTGCACTTGGTCAAGGTTCCTCATCTCTTCCACACATCATAGCTAGTGCAGCTCCGTCTCTAGCCGATTTGTGGTAGATGAAAACTCTTTCATCTTAGGTTTTATTTGTTATCATTGATTGTCATTTTGTAGTCATGAGTCCTCTTTGCATTGTGTCTTTACCTTATTTTTTTGTTGATTGTTTGCTTTTGTTTTATGTTTAGGATGTGTCTACTTGTGTTCTGATTTGCCTTGTACTTTTCCTGGATGGGTTTCCATCCTTGATTTGTATTTCTATTTACAGGGTTTTTTTCTTTTCTATTTACACTTTTTTTTTAAAATGAAGTACTTTACAGACCCAAAAAAAAACCTCAAAACTGAAATTCTCCTGAGGCGTTGCAGATGGGTTTTCTCTTCAGCTTTTGGTTTCTTTTAGTTCACTCTAGAGTGGGTTTTTACCCTGTTCTTTTTTTCCTTGCCATTTGGGTTTTGGCATTGGTAGGGGTAAAACATAATGGTTTTATTATTATTATTATTATTATTATTATTTATTTATTTTTTAATTTTGGCAATTTTTTCAAATAAGTGGACTGGCGATCATCCACAAGAGCCAAAGGTCAGGCAGGAAAATAGTTTTTTTTGTTTTTGCCAGAATTCCACTTTGTTCTGGCAACCTAGATGAACTGAGCGTCTAAATGTGGGGACTTCTGTCTGTGTTGCTTCAAAGGAAGGCCACTTTTGCAAAAAATATCCAAAACAACCCTTTGTACAATCAGCACGTGATTTTTGCAGTACAAAATTTCGCCCGCCCCCATACAAAAAAAAAAAACACTGATGCACATGGGCTCCCAAGGCCGTCTAATTTGACATTAGTTATTCTTGTGTCTTTTCTTTTTTTTTTCTTTCCAAGTTAATAAACTTATGCCCACCTTCCACCCCAAATCCAGACCTAAAAAATCCACTTATTGTAGAGGAAAGCTTTGCATCGTGCCAAAGCACAACCATCCGCAATAGAATATGAAAATTTGTAATCGCTCATAGTGACCAAAGCATGAGCATTCGTGATAGAATATGGAACTTTGTGATCGATCATACAGCATACAGTATCAACGTAATTGTTTGATCTGTGCATTTGAAATCCATATCAAGAAGCTTAACTTAATCACTTTGCAAAACTAAAAAATTATTCACGCTTTCTTTCACCAACCAATAATATATGAAATTGATGATTAAATTATAATTTCATAACCTAGGGTAAGTCGAGTGTTAAGATATATACTCGAAAAAATAGACCTAATCATGCACCTACCTATTTTCACAAACTAGGGCTAATACTGGTGTTAAGTTAGCCATCTTTTATGGAAGGTAGTTAGTTAGTTTTGTATGTCATGTTGAGATCTCACAACCCACAATACCCCTATTGTGCACTTGGTACTATTGAAAAGTCCTCAATGAGTAAGGGTGCACGGAGGTGATGTTGTAATGTGTATAGACCTATGGTGCAAGAGTGATTGAATATTAAACAAAATTTTCAAAGAAACTTCAACAAAGTCAAAACTAATTGTTTAAGTGAAATTGGGGTGTGATCTAAACACTATTGAGAAGGCCTTGACAATTGACAATTTTTTGAAGATGATTTCATAATTTTTAGACCTAAGTTGAAGGAGGTAGTACATTTGGAGATTTCCATCACTAGGGCTACTTTGAAATTTACAATAGGGTTTTTGCAATTGTGCTCCATTGTCAAGATCCTATTCACACATAAAAGTAGTTACATGGAATAGTTGCATATTAATTACTTAAAGACTTTCCCTACTACCTCCGATCCATAATAAGTCTCATCTCCATCCAACAAAAGGCATCCATCCAATGATATATATGTTTATGTATAAGCCATCCATCTAGTAGGGAGCATACATAAGATTCCTGCTCACACTTGGGCAAGCAGAACAGACCACACTAGTATAGCCTAAAAAACATAGTCATAGCAATTGTATTATTATCTAATGCTTGATTGATTCTCTTCTCTCTTCTTTGTCTCTTCTATTCTTTGTCTCTCTCTCCTTTGGGGAAAGAGGGGGGGGAAGGGGGGGGGTAGTGAGGAGGCTTGTGTTCGGGCCTATAAATAGTGCACAAGTCAGTTCAGTGGCTTCAGATTTGTGGTTTGGACATTCACTCTCTGACATATTGGTAGGTAGTCTTTTGTACACTGGTCACTGCACATGCACTCCACCCAACAATA
>Ga0116226_10007116_pt1 | contig 10079 bp, 10 predicted proteins | sample S1TSphfallax_FD_89692 | JGI IMG/M metagenome (GOLD analysis project Ga0116226, IMG submission 89692) | Host-associated microbial communities from peat moss isolated from Minnesota, USA - S1T2_Fa - Sphagnum fallax MG | ecosystem: Host-associated > Plants > Peat moss > Unclassified | place: USA...
ACGATGACCAGCTTGTCCTTGCTCAATTCGTTGATGAGGCGGCGCACCTCGTGTTTCTGATTCGGGTCGAGGCCGTCGGTGGGCTCGTCCAAGATCAGCACCGGCGGATCGTGAATCAAGGCTTGGGCCAGGCCGACGCGGCGCCTGAAGCCCTTCGACAGCGTGTCGATCACCTGGTCGTTGACCGGTTCGAGCGCGAGGCGATCGATCACGACGTCCCGCCGCCGCTTGCGCAGCTCGCCCTTCAGGCCGCGAATATCGGCGACGAAGTCCAAAAACTCGGCCACCGTCATCTCGCCATAGGACGGCGCGCCCTCGGGCAGATAGCCCATGCACGATTTGGCCGCCACCGGCTCACGTTCGATGTCGTGCCCGCAGACGCTGGCCTGGCCCGAAGACGGTGAGATGAAACCGGCGATCATCCGCATGGTCGTGGATTTGCCGGCACCGTTCGCGCCCAGAAAACCGAGCACTTCGCCGGGTGCCACGGAGAAGGTGAGGTCGTCGACAGCGAGCTTGTCGCCATAGCGCTTGGATAAATTATTCGTCGTGATCATGGCCGCCTTAGAACGATATTAAGCTGGGAGGTTCCCTAAATTTTTTTCGCCTGACTGTTTCATGCCGTAAACGTCAGCTGCGACCGGCCTTCTTCTCGATGACCGTCTTGTTGTCTTTCAAAATCCGGCGCACGTCGATCAACGAGGGGCGATCCGCCATGCTCGAGATCAGTTCCGCCAACTCGTACCACTTGCGACCCCACTGTACCAAGCGAGCCGCGTCCGCAATCACCTGTTCATGCATCGCCTCCGGGCTCAGTTTACCCGGCTCGAGCTCGGACCCCGACTTGCGTTCGGTGCGGGCAACGTTGGCGCTCGCCGGCGGTTCCCGGGTGCGGGCGCCGACCCGGCCGCGCTCCGGGTCCACGAATTTCGGCATCTCCCGCGTCGCCGTGGCGGTGACTCCCGCATCCTGCGCCGCTGCGGCCGACTCGGCGCGCGGCCCCGCGAGTTCGTTCTCGGCATGTGCCAGAGGAATGAAGCGCTCGATATGCTCGGCGCCCACCAGATTCGCCAAGAAGCCCATCAACTCGAGTGAATCGGAAAACTTGGCATCGCCCATCTTGATGCGCTCTTCGACCTGACCGTGCAGAGCGAGCGCCTTTTGTCTGGCGAGTTCGATGATCCACCGGCTCGGACGCTGGTGCTGCGGCCAAGGTTGTACCTTCGAGTACCTGTCATCGTCCAGTGACACATACTTTAGATGCAGCTCGAGACTCTGGAGCCATTTATCGAGTAAGTCCAGCAGACGTTGATCAGCAGGTGTTGCCATGTTCACAGCTCCAGGCAGCACCCTAAACGAAGCGTCGCCGGATGGCCAGCGGTTCCGAGTTAGACTGCGCGCCATGTGCGGCATAGTCGGTATCATCGGAGCCAGAGCAAGCGGCGAAATCGCGACACTCATGGCGCAGCGACTCGCCCATCGGGGTCCCGATGGCGAGGGGATTTGGTGCGTTCCCGGCGCCGCGCTCGGACACCGGCGCCTCGCGATCCAGGATTTGTCCCCGGCCGGAGCTCAGCCGATGCGACTCGATTCGCTGGTGCTCACCTACAACGGCGAATTGTACAATCACGAGCCGCTGCGCGTCGGTCTTCGGGGTCCCTGGCGCTCGAGCGGCGATACCGAAACCCTGCTGCATCTGCTTGCCGAACGCGGCATCGCCGGCCTCGCGCCGGTGGCGGGCATGTTTGCGCTCGGTCTGTGGGACTCGGCCGCGCGCCGTTTGGTGCTGGTCCGCGACCGGCTCGGCATCAAACCGTTGTATTACCAGATCCTGCCGGACGGCATCGCGTTCGCCTCCGAGCTGAAGGCGCTGCTGGTCCTCGGCAAGCCGCCGATCGACCGTAGCGCCGTGCGCGATTTCCTGTTCCACGGCTACATTCCGGCGCCGAAGACCATCTACCAGGGAATCGCCAAATTGCCGGCGGGCCATGCGCTCACCTGGGAGGATGGCCACGTACGCATCGAGCGCTACTGGCGGCCGTCGCTCGCCGTCGCGAATCGCGGTGCGGACGACACCCTGGCGGAATTGGATGGGCTGCTCGGGGAAGTGGTGCCGGCGCATATGCTGTCGGACGTGCCCGTCGGGGTTTTTCTGAGCGGCGGGATGGATTCGGCACTCACCACCTATTATCTCGACGGCCCGCGTACCTACAGCCTCGGGTTCGACGCGAGCGATCGTTCGGAACTCGACGCGGCGCGCAGCGCTGCACGGCACTTGGATACGCGCCATACCGAGATGACGGCGCACGCGGCGGATTTCATCACCGCGCTCGATGCCATGCCACGATTGTTCGACGAGCCGTTCGGTGACAGTGCGGCTTGGTCGAATTACTTGATCGCCGAGTTTGCGCGCCGCGAAGTCACGGTGGCGCTCTCCGGCGAGGGCGGCGATGAGATTTTCTGCGGTTATCCGCGCTATTGGTCCAACATCGGTGCCCGCTCGACGCTGCTCAACCGAACACTCGCGCAGTTCCTGCCGCCGCTGTCGCGCTTCGCCTCGTCGATGCAGCGACATGCCGCAGTGGGTTTACCGGCATTCGCACTGGCGCTCGGCGGTCTCGCCGCAGGCCAGGTAGATGCATTGCTCGGCGATGACTGGCGCGACGCCGGCTATGATTACCACTGGTTCTACCGGCAATTCTGGGATCCGGAAATGGACCCGCTGGTGCAGTTGCGCTGGCTCGACCTGAATACCGACCTGGCGGAGGGACTGCTCACCAAGGTGGATCGGACCAGCATGGCGCACTCGCTCGAGGTGCGCCCGCCACTTTTGGACCATCGACTGGTCGAATACATGCTGGGCGTCGCACCGTCGCTGTTGGTGGACCCGCGCCGGCGGCGCGGCAAATTGTTGGTGCGCCGCTTGATGGAGGCTCGGCTGCCCGCGGGGCATCTCGACCGGCCAAAATCTGGCTTCGGCCTGCCGGTGCATCGCTGGCTGAAGCGCCAGCCGGGCGTGCTCGCCGACGCCGTCGAACGTCTCACGGGGCGCGGTGTCTTGCGCCGGCCGGTGAGCACGGAATTTCGCCGCGCGTGGTACCTGCTCGTGCTCGACCGATGGTTTACCGCCTTTGACTGACGGATCGCCGAAGTTGTTGTTCATCCCCGTCTCCGGACGCTTCGGCATGGGCGAGTATGCGCGGTCGCTGGCAATTGCCGACGGCGCCGCGGCGCGTTGGCCCGGCGGCGCCGTGCGCTTCCTGCTGAGCCGCGCGGCACCGTATGCGGCGCGCTGTCCGTATCCTTCGACCCTGCTCGAGTCATCGCCGACGTTTCACTCCGCCGCGGTCAGCGCACTGATCGAGGAGTGGCGCCCGGACGTGGTGATCTTCGACAACGCCGGGCGCACCGCCCAGCTTGCCGCGGCACGGCGCTGCGGTGCACGGGTGATCTACATCAGCGCCCGACCGCGCCAACGGCGCAAGGCCTTCAGGCTCCGCTGGATGGCGCTCATCGATGAACATTGGATCGCGTACCCTGAGTTTCTGGCTGGCTCGTTGCGCTGGATGGAGCGGCTCAAGCTCACCCTGCGGCGACGGGTACGGGTTCGCTATCTGGACGTGATGCTGACCGCGGCGCGTGCTCTGCCCGCGGCAACTGCCGGGTGCAGCGACTATGTGCTCATCGTTCCCGGCGGCGGCACGGGGCACCCGGGCGCGGCCGATGCCGTGGCCGAGTTCGTTGCGGCCGCACGGGCGCTCGCCGCGGCGGGCGTGGACGTCATTCTGGTCGGGCGCGCGGCGGACGCGGCGGGTGTGACGGACGCAGTAGGCTGGCCGGGTGCGGCGGCGGCCGCCGCGCCGCGCCTGCGGCAGCTCGGGGCCTTGCCCCAGTCTGAACTGGCCGGTTTGATGCGCGGCGCCCGTCTCATCATCGCGAATGGCGGTTCGACGCTGCTGCAGTCCATCGCCTGCGGCAAGGCGTGCATCGCGGTGCCGATCGCCGGCGATCAGCGCGAACGGATCCGGCGTTGCGAGCAGGCCGGGGTAGCGATTGCCGCCCCGCTCGACGCCCGCAGCATCGAGGCTGCAGCCGATGGGCTGCTGCAGAATGCAGCGGCACTCGAGGCGCTCGCCGGCCGCGCCAAAGCGCTCGCGCTCGTCGACGGCGTGTCGGTGGCGCTGTCCGCGCTCGAGGCGTTGCTTGGCGCGGACCACAGGCTCACCGGCGTCGGCGGGCGGACATAAGTCATGCCGAAGGCACTGTTGTTGGGCTACGACCTCGAGCAGCCGTCGTTTCGGCATCGAATGCGAAGCCTCGTCGCGCCATTGCAGACGGCCGGATGGGAGGTGCGCCTCGAGCGTCTTCCGAGCGGGCGCTATGGCCTGCGCACCTGGGAACGGCGCGCATGCTTACGCTGGGCGGACGTGACGGTGCTGCATCAAATCAAGCTGAGCGCGCCCGAGGCACGATTGCTGGCCGCGTTCAGCCGGCGCCGGGTGTTCGACGTCGACGATGCGATTTACGTGCGCAAGCCGCGGCGGCTGGGCGAGCCGGCCGGAGATTCGGTGTGGCGGCGCCGAAAATTCGCGGCCACCTGCCGATGGGTGGACACGGTTGCGGCCGGCAACGAGGTGCTGGCAGGTGTTGCGCGCGCGAGTGCCGCCGAGGTCACCATTCTGCCGACGTCGATCGAGGCCGGCGCGGCCGCCCTCGGCGGAACGCGCGACGGTGCTGCACCGACCATCGTCTGGATCGGCAGCCCTGAGAATCTCGTCTACCTGGAGATGATCCGGGCGGCACTCACGCGGCTGACCGCGCGTTTTCCTGCCCTCACGCTGCGGGTCATATGCTCACGGTTTCCCGACTGGCCCGGCGTCAATGTCGAACGGATTCCGTGGAGTTCGGCCACCGAAACGAGTTCTTTGACGGCGGCCGACATCGGCGTGATGCCGCTCAGCGATGATGAGTGGGCACGCGGCAAATGCGCCTTCAAGCTGTTGCAGTACATGGCTGCCGGACTGCCGTGCGTGGCGTCGCCGGTGGGCGCCAACACCGAAGCGGTGCTCGACGGCGTTACGGGTTTTCACGCCCGCAGCGATGCGGACTGGGAACGCGCGCTCGGCCGGCTGCTCGAGTCGGAGGCTTTACGCCGGGAGTTCGGCGCCGCCGGCCACGCGCATGTCGCTGCCCGCTACGCCATGCGCACTTACCAGGCAAACTACGTGTCGCTGTTGACGCGGCTTGCCGCCGGGTGACGCCGAGGAGCCGGAACCGATGCCCATTTTTCAAATCTTGAATCACTACACGCCGCGGCAGGATCTCGATCCGGGTTTCGCGGTGCTGGATAACTCCTCGAACGAGCGACCCGACTGGTTCGAATATTGGCCGATCCGTAAATTCTTGCTGCGCGAGACGCTGGACGAGAATGAGTTCTATGGCTTTCTCTCGCCTAAATTCAAGCACAAGACCAACCTCGGCGCGGCAGATGTGCACGCGATCATCCAGGGCTCTGAGCCGGCCACGGAGGTGATTCTGCTCAGCCCGAGCATCCATAACAGCGCGTATTATCAGAGCGTGTTCGAGCACGGCGACGCCGAACATCCGGGGCTGATGGGCGTGGCCTCGCGCCTGTTCGAGCGTCTCGGCGAGGCCGGCGATCTTGCGCAGTTCATCTCGGATTCGCGCAACACGGTGCACTCGAATTATTTCATCGCCAAGCCCCGCTTCTGGCGCGCCTGGCTCGCGGTGACCGAAGCCATGTTCCGCATCGCGGAAACCCCCGGCGATCCCCTCGGCAAGGAACTGTGCACACCCACCCCATATCGTGGGCGCATGAACGTGCAGATGAAGATCTTCGTCATGGAGCGCATCGCGACCTGGATTCTGGTGGTCGATGGCAGCTTCATCGCGCGCGTTCGCGATCCGTTCGCCGCCCGCGGCCGATTTTACAAGCTGCCGGTCGCGCTGGTCTGCGATGCGTTGAAGATCGCCTACGTCACGCAGCGGCGAGGCCAGTACAAAGATGTGTTTCTGATGGTGCGAAATCTGCGAAAATTACTGAATTTGCTGGTCAGGGTCGGCGACTTCATGCGCTTGCGCAGTGTGCGGCCCGGCGTCGAGACCTTGAAATCGTACTGGCGCCGGCAACCGTAACCGGGAGAAGCGAGAAGCGATGGAGGAGAACATGTTGGACTTTTCGAAGGCGCAATTGGCGCAATATCGGGCAATTCCATGAAGTGTGTGATTCTCGCCGGCGGCAAGGGCACGCGCATCGCGGAGGAGTCGGCGACGCGGCCGAAGCCGATGGTCGAGATCGGCTCGCGCCCCATTCTCTGGCACATCATGAAGCTCTACGCCTGCTTCGGCATCACCGAGTTCATCGTCTGCTTGGGCTACAAGGGCTACCTGGTAAAGGAATATTTCGCCAACTATTTCCTGCATCAGGCGGACGTCACCTTCGACATGGCCGCCAATCGGGTCGATTATCACGATTGTCGCAGCGAGCCATGGCAGGTCACGCTGATCGACACCGGCGAGGAGACCATGACCGGCGGCCGGCTGCTGCAGGTCGGGCGGTATCTGAACGCCAACGAATCGTTTTGCATGACCTACGGCGACGGTGTGGCGGACATCGACATCGCCGCTGAGGTGGCGTTCCACCGCGAGCGCGGCTGCCGGGCCACCGTCGCCTGCGTGCGGCCGCCGGCGCGCTTCGGGCGCATCGGCATCGACGGCAGCCGGGTGAAGTCGTTTGCGGAGAAACCCCAGACGGAGGGCGGGCTCATCAACGGCGGCTTTTTCGTGCTCGAACCGAGTGTGCTCGAGCTGATCGATGGGCGCGACACGGTGTGGGAAAACCAGCCGATGGAAACGCTCGCGAGCAGTGGTCAGCTGGCCGCCTGGATCCATCGCGGCTTCTGGCAGCCCATGGACACGTTGCGCGACAAACAGCATTTGAATTCGCTGTGGGAGAACGGCAACGCACCATGGAAGTTGTGGAGCGGTTGAACGCGATGGCCGGCGCGGTCACTGCTTGTCAGGCGTGCGGCGGAAGACTGCCCGGTGCCTGGGGCGGAAAGTTCATCACGCCCGTCCTCTTGGCGCGTGTCGATCCGTGATATTCACGGCGAGCCCTCTGGCCGGCGTCTATACGGTCGACATGGACCGCATCGAGGACGAGCGCGGTTTCTTCGCACGCTCGTTTTGCAGCGGGGAGTTCGCCCGGCACGGGCTCGAGGCGCCGACGAGCCAGTGCAGCGTCTCCTTCAACGCCCGCCGCGGCACACTGCGCGGATTGCATTTCCAGGCGGCACCGCACGACGAGGAGAAGCTCGTGCGCTGCACGGCGGGCGCGATCTTCGACGTGGCGGTCGACCTGCGCTTCGGTTCAGCGACGCGTCTTAAATGGTTTGGCGCGGAACTCTCGGCCGGCAATCACCGCGCCCTGTACATCCCCAAGGGCTTCGCCCATGGCTTCGTGACGTTGGCGGACGCCACCGAAGTGTTCTACATGATCTCCGTGCCGCACGCGCCCGGGTTCGGCCGCGGTGTTCGCTGGGACGATCCGGCCTTCGCCATCGATTGGCCGCTGCGGCCTGTGGTCATTTCCGCCCGGGATGCCGCCTACCCGTCCTTCGACACCTCCGCCGGCGTTTGATGTCGAGCAAACGCGTGTTGGTGAGTGGGGCGGGCGGCTTCATCGGCCGGTGGAGCGTGCCCGCCCTGATCGAGGCCGGTTACGAAGTGCATGCCGTCGCCGGTCATAGCGCGAACCGTACCGTGCCACCGCAGTTGCGGGGCGCCAAGATCCATCGCCTCGACCTACTCGATGCGGCTGCCGTCGACGGCTTGGTGGCCCATGTCGCGCCCACCCACCTGCTGCACTTTGCCTGGATCGCCACTCCCGGTGTGTATTGGTCGAGCCCGGACAATGCGCGATGGCTTGGTGCAAGCCTTAATCTGCTAAAGCGCTTTGCGGGCGCCGGCGGAGTTCGTGCGGTGATGGCCGGCACCTCGGCCGAATACGACTGGACCCGGGTCGGCGTCTGTCACGAGATGACGAGTCCGCTCGCCGACGCCGCCGCCCCGGGCATCACGGCGTACGCGCATGCCAAATTGACGATGCAGGTCGCGTTACAGCGATTCGCCGCCGAGCATGCCTTGTCGGCGGCATGGGGCCGAATCTTTTTTCAATATGGCCCGGATGAGCATCCCGACCGGTTGGTGGCCTCGGTCATCCGCAGTCTGCTGGCCGGACGCGAGGCGCCGTGTTCCCATGGCCGACAGGTGCGCAGTTTCCTGCATGTCGCCGACGTGGGCGCCGCGTTCGCCGCATTGCTCGACAGCACGGTTGAGGGTCCGGTGAACATCGGTTCCGGCGACAGACTGAGCATCGCGGAACTCGTGTCTGAAGTGGGTGCGCAGATCGGCCGGTCTGAACTCGTGCGGCTGGGCGCACGCAGCGCGCCGCCCGACGAACCACCGCTGCTGGTGCCCGACGTAACGCGCCTGCGCACGCACGTCGGTTGGCAACCTCGTTACAACCTCCGCGACGGCATCGCCGATACCATCGCCTGGTGGCGGACCCGCTGATGGCGCTCATACCGGGATGGCATCCGCTCATCGTGCATTTCCCGTTGGCATTGATCGTAACGGGCGCGGCGAGCCTGAGTCTCGCCAGGTTCGTGCCCGGCGCTCGAATCGCTGCCACGCTGGCCACGGTGGGCACCTGGAATCTTTGCCTGGGTGCGGTCGCCGTATTTTTCGCCCTCGGTACCGGCCTCGCGGCAGCCATCGGTCTGCAAATCGGAGCGGCGGCGCATCAGGCGTTGACGGCGCACGTGAAATCCGCGGTGGTGACCACGATCCTCGTGTTGCTGGTGGCAGTGTGGCGCGGGGCGGGAACCGATGCCGACTCCCGCCCCACAGCGGGGTTCCTCCTGATGCTATGGCTAGCGACCGCGGCGTTGACGGTGACGGGATATCGCGGCGGTCAAAACGTTTATCGGTACGGTATCGGAGTCGCGGCAGCCGCCGACGCCGCAGTCGGCGCGCAATGAGCGGCGCGCGGTCTGCGGCACGGTCATAACGGCACGATTCAACATAGCGCGAATGAGCGTATGACACGGTCGGTGTGGCTCGCTGAATGCGAGTGATAGATTACATCCGTGTTGTAGAAGAACGTAGAAAGCGACTAGCCGCCCGCTTCCGGGGCGGCCTTTTTTTTCCAACCTCAAGCGTACGTATGCGATGAAGCATCGAAGAACGTTTCCGCGGAAACGTTTTGCGCTTCCGACGCTGCACCGATTGATTGACGCAGGCACCGACGCGTGAAAACCAGATCACGCTACTCGTTTTACATAGCTCATTTTCTCCTGCGACCGGGTCGTTTTGAGACGTCGAGCGATGCCTGTAGATTGTTACTCACTGGTTGATACTCCTGGTGTGTCGGGACTGATTACCCCGGCTTGGGTTTGAGAAAAAAAGCTGAGAAAAAGCAATTCGCCACACGGAAGTGGCCCTTCTTTCCACCGTCGCCCGCCGCCTTGTGTCCGTCCCATGACAGAACCGCCGCCACCGTCGGCGCACCATCTCCCTCGAAGACCACCCACAACCTCGGCACCACGGCCGGCGCCACTGTGCTCTACCAGCGCATCCGCGGTGCCGCCGGCCAGGTGTGCGGTGTTTCGAGCGATCGTGATCTCGCGCGAGGCGCGCAGGCCAAGGCATGTGCCGCCCATGCTGTCGCCGATGCGGTGGCCGCGGTGAATGCACCCGCACTGACCAGCATCTACCAGGCCACGATGGGTGGCACAGCGGTAACGCGGCTCGCGGTGAATCGCTGAATGCAAACCCGGGGAGTGATGCCGCAGGGAAAGCCATGCGGCATCCGCTCGTCATCGTCAGCTTCATAGGCGCGGGCGCGGTTTATTGACCCACAACTTATTGATTTTATTGGCGCTCCCTACGAGATTCGAACTCGTGTACTTGCCGTGAGAGGGCAATGTCCTGGGCCACTAGACGAAGGGAGCCGCGCTCGAGGATCTTAGGCCGCCATTCCCTAAGAGGGCTGGTAG
>Ga0116226_10007118_pt1 | contig 10078 bp, 10 predicted proteins | sample S1TSphfallax_FD_89692 | JGI IMG/M metagenome (GOLD analysis project Ga0116226, IMG submission 89692) | Host-associated microbial communities from peat moss isolated from Minnesota, USA - S1T2_Fa - Sphagnum fallax MG | ecosystem: Host-associated > Plants > Peat moss > Unclassified | place: USA...
GAATTTTTTTCGCATCTTTTGAACTATCAACATTTGTACATGAGTTGAACCATTCACTTTGAATGTTGTTAAATCCATTATTCATGAGTTGCATTTTGCACTCACCACACTTTTTAAAATGGATGTATAAAAATTTAGAAAGTCTCACATTTGTATTTGAATGAGTTAAAGATTAGGTCAAAATGTTCATGCATGCAAAGATGCATGTAAACCTTTAACTTATAATTTTTATACATTTATGTATATTAGAATGTATGTTTTTCCCCTAATTAATTTTAGGCATCATGGACAAGTTTATTATTATGAATGTTCATGATGCCACACCAAGGAAACCCCCAAAAAAATCCCTAAATTTTCCCCATTTTTTTTCCTTAGTGTATGAAAAAAAAATCCATCTTAAAAACAATGATTATTATTTTTAATTTGCAAGTATTATTATTATTACCATTATTATTATTACTATTTCAAACAAAAAAAATATTTAAAAACTTTTATAATGGGAAAAAATGTGAAATATATTCTTACCATTAAAAAATAATAATAATAATACATTGCAAAAAAATTTCAGATATGTAGTTAATCATTATATTAATGGATGATTAATCTTGTTTAAAATATATGGTTTTTTTTAATGGGTTTTTCTATTCCCATTAAAGTTAATTCACCTTTGGATTTTTTAACAATAGGTTCCTAAAACAACATGTACATACAACACACAAATTAAAACTTAAACTACTACAAATCCTAAACTAACATATACACAAATTGCTTAAAGTTATGACACATGTTAACTTGCTTATATTATCAACTTGTTACCAAATCTGGGTAATATTATCTCCCTTTGAAATCTACATTTCACCTTTGAAAAGTTAGTTCAAAGTTCTAGGTTAAATTTAAACTTTTGTAACCAGTTGACTGATGACTTTTTCAATAGTTCAACACCTGTTACCTCCACAAATTCAACTTAATTCAAAATTTGAAGACCGATTGACACTACAATCTTTTGTTGATCAAGTGTGTCTTCAAAGGTCGTTATGGGTGTTGTGAATACCTTCGAAGCATGTGGTGTATTTGATATCAAAGTAACTTCTTGACCTATACCTATCTAATGTGGGGTCAAAGGTACATTAATAGATAAGAATTCCAATGACTTTAATCTATTGTCTAGTATGGTATATGTAGGACTAACGAATTCATCATGTTTCTTGTCATATCTTTCACTAACTTCCATAGGTTGACTAACAATAATGGTTCATGAAACATGTATAATACAAGTCTAAACATGTATGGGTATGAATTCTAAACTTGTTCCACCTCTTAGTGCATTAACTAGTTTAATAACAGGTTGTACCATAAATGGTGTTGCTGGAACTCTACTACTAGTTCCAATTTCCACAAACACAAAACTTGATGGTTCGTATTTGAAATTAGGGAAAACAATTTGGTAGGCTTGTCGTTTGAGTTGATAACTTTGTTCATCAAAGTGAGCCAACTCCATACTATCATGAATCTTTTCATCTTTGAACTCCTAAACAATTTGCCACGACTCCTTCCACTTGGGCTTTCTATCTCCCAAGGCTTGGTTATGCACCTTGAATAAGGCATTGTCTAACAACAACTCCTCAAACTCCTTCAACATGTTGTTCATTTGAATAGGTAGAATGGGGCTAGGTTTGTTTAATTACACCTTGGCTATCTCATATTGACCCTTTCAATTTTGGATTTGGGTAGTAAGACTTTGCTTCAATACAAGCAACTACATGTTGTTCTTTGAGATTTTGATAGGTATGCTCCAAACCGGTTATGATATGTTGTTATTCTAAATTAGACTCTTCAATTTTGGCATAATCTTGTGTCGTCCATTCCAAATCAGCTTGGAGACAAATCAAATCATTCTAGGTCTTCTAATTGAACTAGTTGAGCTCAAAATATTCTTGCTGCAAGTTTTCAATTTTCCTAGCAACTTATTCTACTTCATTCAACTTATTGGACAGGTTCTCATTTTCATGTTGGACCTTATTCAATTGTCCTTTGATTGTGACCAATTCTTTGTCATGGTTCTTCAAAATTTTCTACATTGTTATAGCTTTAAGCTCAACTCTAAGCTTAGCTCTAAGCTATAGGTTTGCAAGTGGTCATAGGTCTCAAATAGATTTTCTTAACTTGCTCACACTCAACTTTAAGGTTTGATAATTCTTGTAATGTTCTTGACCAATTTGTAGCATTTTGAACAACTTGCTCTAAAAACATGTTAATATGTTTCAGAGTTTATGTGGAATGACTATAAATTGGTACATGTTGAAACCAACAAAATTGTGGGTTTTATATTTGTATAGGTTCAATTTCAAGTTGAACAAGTTGAACATGTTGAAATGATTATGTAACTACAACTATAGGTTTTATAATGGAAACTATAGGTTCAACAAACATAACAAGTTTTTACTGGAATGTTGTCAATTACCTGATCCATCTTGGGTTTAGGCTCTTCCTCAATGCTACTTTACATAGTTGTTTTCCTCCCCTACCTTCAATCTCATATAAACAAGTTCACTCTTCATCCTTTTCAGAATCATTAATTGGTGATCCAAAAGTAGTCTTGGACTTCTTTCTTGGTGGTGAAGTAACAGGTTTAGGGCTTAACCCGTCCCTTGGTGTAGGTGATTTTGTACGCATTTTTAGGTGATGGGACTAATGTGTGGGTAAAGGTGATGTTGTAGTCGAACATGTTTGACTAGTTAATGATACAAGTTCTTTTAGAATTATTGTTCTTAATAAAGGCAATTCAAACAAAGGGAACCACTTCCTAGACAAAATAGTTAAATATACGCCTTAAGTAGTAATTATCTACTATGGTCTTGTTAAAAACCAAATTACTTGTTTTTTTTTGTCGCAACCCTAATTTGGGCTTGTGACCAAGGCAAAGAGGTTACAAGGGTGTGGGCCAAGAGGAAGCCCGGGAGTCACATCACATGCTCCCGGGAGTGTAGGAAAGTGTGAAGGAGTGAACCTTCACACTCCCAAGGCAATTCCCACTTTGGGAGACGGAGTTTCGATGGACTCCCGAAATTTCAAAGAGTAATTTCAGGGCTCAAAACTCAATGGCTTGTCACGTTCTTTATATCATTGAAAAGATCTTGGAACATAAATGTCTAAAATGGGCTTGCATTGCTCATTTGGACATCTGAATCACAAGTTATGGCCGAAAGAAAGGTCGGGAGTCAAATTACCAATTTGACTCCCGACCAGAAAAAGTCGGGAATCGACCCGATTTACTTAGCTGTAGACAACGTGCCACATACCATTATAAAGTTCTCAACGAAAGCTACAACTTTGCTTTAGACTGCACCTCAATCTGAGGTCTGCTCGCAAAGTTATGGGGCTCCAAAGTCGTGGAAGTCTCGCCTAGCGCGATTTCGGGACTCCCACGCGAGAGTCCATGGAGAGAAAAGCCATTTAGATGTAGCCCCGTGGAGAGGTGCAAAGTATACTATAAGGGGGAAGGTGGTGGCTTCCCCCAAGTATGGGCCGTGGTGAGTCTTGTGTGTCCGTGTTGCCCGTGGCTCGTCCTAGCACCAAAGGTGCTCCAACTATGCACTAACCACCTTGTGTGGGTTGTGTGCAGGCATGTGTGAGTGAATGAAGCTTATCAACTCTTACTAATCCCATCCCAGAGCTCCAACACGCCCTTCTACCCCTCAAAGTGTTGTGAGTTAGGGAGCGTGCCCTGACTCCTCCCCTTTCCACTGTCTTTCACTTGGACTCACATTTGAGTCCTTCAAGGAGTTGGGAGTGCGTCATTTTCTAATGTTCAGTTTAATGAGTTAATTCAACCAGTATTTGGCTTAACATTATAGAATGCCAATTAACATGTTGCCCCTTGTTGGTTAAGTCAAAAGTAATGGCAATTTGATTACTGAAATAAGATAACCTCTCCCTTCGATATAAAATTTGTAGAAGAGCTACAAATATTGCCTGAAATTCCTCTTTCATGCACACTATACTCCATTGTTCATTCTCAACAAAAACATGTGGTCCTACAATTCTTTTCAAGGCAATTTTGGCTTTTCAAAAATTGCATTAGGAGTATCTACTACTCCTTATTTGGAAATTCCAAGTTGTTCATTAAATAATACTTAATCAATGAAAATTTCTTGACCACATATCACCTTAGAATTCTTCCATCTTGTATTGCTTCCCAAGTTCGTAAGAAGTCTTATAATAGGTCCTCTCTTGGTGTTATCCATGACAAGTTGAACAGGCTCTCCAAACTAGTTCGTCTAGCCCATTTGAGTTCGTTGGAGTCCATTTTCATCCATTGCAACATCTTTTGGCTTTCCTTCCTTGTGGATATTAGTTTCTTCTTAACAAATTTCTCAACCTATTTTTCTACAAGCGTTTTACCTTTCTATTTCATCGTAGTTTTTGTCCTTGATATTGGGCACTAAGGAATAATGTTGGAAATAGGTCCCTCTTCAAAGAATTATTGGAGAAATACTCCTCCACCGCTCACAAGTTGTTGTAGGTTTTTTTCTTCCACAAGTCTTGATGCAAGAACTAGTTGTGGTCATTCTTGGACAACATGTCGTTGTAATTCCTCCTCTTCCATAGGTCTTAATGTAGAAACTAATTCTAATTATTCTTCAACAACAAGTTGAGGTCTAACCTCCACTTCTTCTTCTAAATTTGAAATAACATTAACTTGTGGTACTGGTTTTGTTATAGAAATAATGGTTTTCCTTTGAAAGTTCAACGTTGCTTCTAATTCCTTTTCCAACTCCCTATTTATCTATTCTTGCTCAAAGATTATAATTTCTTTAGCTATAGGTGCATGTGAAATAAACGATTATACATAAATTGCTTTAATTAAGCAAACTTGTTCCACTCTCTCTTTCTCAATCTGTTCTTTCCTAAAAGCTTTAGCTTTCCTGACGCACTCCTAAGTTCCTTGTTAGACCCACTTGAGGGTCTAGGTGTGTTGAATTGCGGAAAGTTGGAACTTAGAACCGTTCTCGACTTCTAGCACGAAAGGGGGTAAGAGGGGCGTGCTAGAAGTTTCGGGATTAGACTAGGAAGAAGGACAATTATGTTGTTACACGGTCCTGCACCCAAAACCAACCACAAGTTAGTTAGAACTCATTTTGCACCTTTTTGGTGTGGGGACAAGCCACGGGTGACCTTGGACTCACTTGACTCACCACGGCCCGAACTCGGGGGAAGCCACCACCTTCCCCCATATAGTACTCTCTGCATTACTCCGTGGCACCCACATCCAAATGGCTCTTTTTCCTGGGACTCCCAAAGTGGAGTCCTGAAATTGTCCCGGGTTGGACTCTCGGGACTTTGGGCATCCATAACTTCTTGCTCAAACCTCTAATTGGGATGAGGTCTGAAGCAATCTTGTAACTCTCTTCGAGAACTTTCCAACACCATGTCGCAATCCTTCTGCAAACGTTGGGATCGAGTCGATTCCCGACTTTTAGTGGTCGGGAGTCAAACTATCAGTTTGACTCCCGACCCTTCTTTTGCCCATAACTTGGGCTGCAGATGTCCAAATGGCTCATGCGAGGCCATTTTGGACATCTACACTTCAAGGCGTTTCCAATGGTATAAAGAACACCCCAATGCAAGGTGTTTTGACCCCTAAAATCAAGCTCTGAGTTTTTGGGAGTCCCGGAGGACTCCAAGTTCCCACTTTTGGGAGTGTGAGTTTCATCCTCACACTTAGCCCAAAAGTGGGGTTGCGACACTTCCTTTCAACCTCCTTTTTTCTTGTTTTTTTTGTCATAGCCTTTTTAAAGCACTCTCATTCATGGCCCTTGTTAATATGAAGAAAAAATGAAAATGAAAAGACAAAATGAAAAACACAATGGTTCTTCATACTACTTCATGCAAAAATGATTATGTGGATGTGAATGGACATAACCTTTAGGGTTAATGACTCCTAAAAGGTAGGCATCAATAAATGCCTTTCCAAACATGTCTTTTGGATCATTATTCATCGCTACATTATTGTCATGAATAGGTAAATTATGATAATGATGAGTACACATCTATTGCTTTGATGTCGCCAAGTGTCAAATGATTATTAACCGATTCAAACCCTACAAGTTGAAAATCTTTAGGTTCAACTAGTAATGGTACATGTTATTTGGTTTGAATAAGTTCATTAGTGACCAGGTCACAAGGTTTATCCAATATAGGTTACAAGTTTTTTTCTTCAATGAACATGTATGGCTTCAACTTGTTAATGTTGACAAGCATTGGGTTAGGAATCAAACTTATCAATGGTGATAAATAAAACAATAGTATTGGTAAAACAATATTGAATCTGATAATGTCCAATCCATCATCTCTGAAATTTGGTAACATGTTTGGAAAGAACCCCTGGAAACCATAATACATAGTCTTTAAATTGAAACTTGGTTTCAATGTACTGATTATGTGACCACAACGATCTATTCCATCTGTTAGAAGCAATTAAATCATGTGTAATCAATCGATAGTTTCTCTAACTTAGATAGTTGACTAGTTAAGACTTTCACAAGTTGTGGATTTTTGTCATCATTAGGTCTAGATGGTAACATATATTTTGTAGGTAATAATGGATGTAACCCATATACTAGTTAAAAGGGGGTGTGACTGGTTCCAACTTTGTAGTTGGTTCAATATGAAAATAGAAATGATTGAAATGACTTGGAGCACTTGTCCAAATAACTAGTTTGGTTATTAAGGTTCCATAAACCTTACTTGTAGACTTAACATGTCCATTTCCTTGTGAATAATAAATAATAAAATTGGTATTTCTAAAAATGAAATGGTTAATAAGATATATGATCACATCATTGATAAAATGGGTACCTTGATCGATCACAATGGTTAATGGACATCCAAATCTCATAAGAATGTGTTTGTACATAAACTTAATGGTTACTACAACAATGTTGTGCAAGTGCTCAAGCTTCCACCCACTTTGTTGCATAATTAGTGGCTACTAGAATGTACTACTTGCCTAACAATTTGCTTGTAGGTTTAACAGGTCCATTAAAATCCAATCCCCATTTTTGAAATGTTTTTTTAGGTAATGTGGTAACTAATTTGGTCAAATTTTGGGTCAATAGGTTCTTTGACATTGGTCACAAGTTTGACAATATTCACAAACGTTTCAATTCATTGTCAACCACCAATAACCAACATCCAAGATCTTTCACAAAATGATGTCAAAAGATAAATGCTTTTTTACAACTCCTCCATGTAATTTTGGCAAAATCGTGGACACTTGTTCTCGTTGTAGAATTCGACAAAACTTGTTATTTTGTCCAAATCTATACAATACTCCTTTTTGAAGCACAAATGGTTTAGCCTTCTGCGTTAAATATTGCCTTTGGGATGCTATAAGTCTTTATGGCATCACTCATTTTAATAGGTATTCATATAAACTTTGTAACCACTCGGGTTGTAAAGTAAATAGGTGAGCATCACATGTTTGATCAAGTACTCCAATAGGTTTAGTGTGGTTGGGTAATCTACTAAATGCATCTCCATTAAATGGGATCTACTAGGTTCGTAAACAATTTTGAAGTCATATTCCAAAAATAATAGGAGCCATGTAGCTAACCTATTAGAAATTTTTGGCTTGTTAATTAAATATACTAAAGCCATGTGATCCACAAAGAAAGTAAACCTATTATTTAATGTGTAATGCCTAAATTTGTGTATGGCATAAACCATAACTAAAGCCTTTCTTTTTGTAATAATATAATATCGGTCAACAAAATTAAACAGTCTTGATAAGTACATAATAGGTTGATCTATTTTACATGTTAGGTTCTAGGCTAATATGGCCCCTACTGTTAACTGAAACACATAAATGTGAACATGAAATTCTATTTCCTAGTTAGGACTGATAAGTATAGGAACTTGTATGTACCAATTATTGATATCCTCCCAAGCGGTTTGACATTTAATAGTCCACTCGAACATTTCACCTTTTTTGAATAACTTGGTGATTGGTGCCATAATAGAGGAAAAAATCATGATGAAACATTTGTAAAACTAGGCCATTCCATTGATGACTTGAATCTCTTGAGGTGTTTTGGGCATTGGCATTTTGATTAGAACCTCTATTTTATTAGGATCATGTGTCCCCTCTTTGGGGACTATGAATCCTAAAATGGTTATAGAGCACATTTCTTTGGATTCAAACTAATGCCATACTATTTACATTTTAGAAAACACTTTATGAGTTTTTTCAAATGAATGGAAAGGTCACTAAAAACAATAAAATCATTTAAAAAAATCTTCATGAACACATCAATGTATTCATGGAAAGCTTTGGTGATTACCCTTTCATAAGTAGGTGGTCCATTTTTTACCCCAAAAGGCACTATAACCCATACAAAAGCCCCCCAATCAATAACAAAAGTGGTTTTGTATTGGTCTTCTTGTGTTATGGAAATCTGATGGTATCCAAAAAACCATCTAGAAATGTATAAACCTCATGTCTAGCTACAATGTTAATAACCTCATTTGTAAAAGGTAACGGGTATGGGTCCTCCTTAATAGCTACATTAAACTTTTTGAAGTACACACAAATTATGAATTTTCCATTTTTCTTAGGCACTACAACTATAGGTGATAGCCAAGTAGCCTCTTTAACAAGTTTAATAAAACTTGTAGCAATCAATTTGTCAATATCATGTTTGACAATGGCTACATAGTTATGATTTCACTAGTACATTGTTTGATGAATAGGTGGTATCGATGTGTCTAACTCAATTCGACGTTGAGCTACATTAGGTGGTATTCCCTTCAAATCTTTGTAAATCCAAGCAAAAATGTCCTTGAACTTCTTTAGCAATTCAATCAATTGATGAATGAAAAAAGGTTCTAGATCTACATTGATTTTAACTTGTTGCAAGTTTTCTTTAGAACCCAAATTGATCTTGGTCAATTGTTCTTATTCAATTATAGTCCATCATGTAATGCAAAGCTTTTGAACTCATATTTGAACAAGCATTTTGTCATTTTTTATTTTTCATACTTTAGGTTGGAAAAACATCTGTAGCAAATGTTGTTGGAAGGTATCAGGGGGTATAATTATCTTAATAAGTCATACATGCATTGGTTTGACAAGTATATTAAACAAAACATGTGGCTTAAACACAAGTTCAACAAGTTTAATAACATGCTGATTTAATCAATTTAACAAGTTAATTTGACTAGAATGATGTAGGAACAAGTATGGTTCCTATTAAAAACAGTCATGGTTGGCGCACTCCCAAGCTCCCTGATAGACTCAAATGTGAGTATGAGGTGAAAACAATGGAAGAACAAGGAGTTAGGGACATGTTCCTTGGCTCAAAGCACTTTGGGGGTAGAGGGGCATGTTGGAGCTTTGGGATGGGACTAGGAAGAATGACAAACATTTAATCACTCACACGGACCTGCACAAAACTAAACAACAAGTTGGTTAGTGCATAGTTGCAACACTTTTGGTGTTAGGACGAGCTATGGGCAAACTCAAACTCACAATACTCACGATGGCCCGGACTTGAGGGAAGCCACCACCTTCCCCCTTATAGTATATTATGTGCCTCTCCACAAGGCCCACATCCAAATGGCATTTTGTCCTGGGACTCCCAAATGGGAGTCATGAGATTCCCAAAGTTGGGACTCCCACGACTTTGGGGTCGTATAACTTTGCGTGTAGACCTCCAATTGAGATGAGGTCTAAAGCAAAGTTGTAGCCCTCATCAAGGTCTTTCCAATGGTATGCTGCACGCCACTTGCACGCAAGGAAATTGGTTCGATTCCCAACTTTTAGTGGTCAGGAGTCAAATTGCCAATTTGACTCCCGACCTTTCTTTTCACCATAACTTGTGTTTTAAGTGTCTAAATGGGTCATGCAAACCCATTTGAGACATTTAAGTTTCAATAGCTTTCCAATGATATAAGGAACTCTTCAATCCACTGAGTTTTGACCCTTGAAATTGTTTTTTGAATATTTGAAAGTCCATCGGGACTCCAAACTCCCAAAGTGGAAGCTCCCTTGGGAGTGTGAGGATTCATTCCCTCACAC
>Ga0116226_10007119_pt1 | contig 10078 bp, 6 predicted proteins | sample S1TSphfallax_FD_89692 | JGI IMG/M metagenome (GOLD analysis project Ga0116226, IMG submission 89692) | Host-associated microbial communities from peat moss isolated from Minnesota, USA - S1T2_Fa - Sphagnum fallax MG | ecosystem: Host-associated > Plants > Peat moss > Unclassified | place: USA...
AAGCTCTTGAAGCAGCTAAGAAACGTTTACCCAACCACCCAGAAGGGTAACATGCGGCTCAAATGAGGCATCTACACCAGAGGAGAAGATGCCGTCCGATGCGCGCGGCGCAACGCAACTGTGGGTTGTGTTATCGCCATAGTCTTGCTACTTTTGCGCGCACCGCAGTCGGCAACCGTCTCCGCCCCTGCGCAAACGGGACAAGGATATGAAAATGAGTAGGATATACGTACATGGGGCACTCAGCGCTCTGCTTTTGACAACAGCGTGGCCGCTACGTGCCATCGCCACGCAATCGCCCGGGCCGAGCAATGCGCTCTGGGCCGCGCCATACTATACCTGCGAAAGCAATTATTATGTCGCGACGACGGGAAGCGACGCCAACACCGGCACCAATGCCGCGACGCCGTGGGCGACACTTCAACATGCCAACGATACAATCGCGCGCGGCGGTACGAGCGCGGGTGCGGGCGTGTGTGTCAACGTAGCGCCAGGGACCTATGCCAAAGGCGTTGATATCAGTGTCGGCGGCAGCCTGGCTTCGTCGACCGGCTACCTGGTTTATCGCTGCAGTACTCTCGATGCCTGCACGGTAACCGACGTGAGTGCCGGTGGACAAGCGGGGTCGTTCGTCTGGAACGCAAGCAAACAACCGATGCCGGGAAACTACGTATTTATCGACGGATTCGTGATGACGGCTGCATCGGAGACCCTGTACGGACAGGGGGTAGAGCTGTTGACGGACAACGAACAAAGCCATACGGCCTCGAACTCGGTTCACCATGTCTGGATACTGAACTCGAAAATATCCGGCTACGGCCAGAGCGGCGTGCAGATGAACGACGGGGAGTATTTCTTTGTCGTTCACAACACGATCTATAACAATTCGCGGGTCGGCTGTGCGGCTCAAGGCTCCGGCATATCATATACTGTCCTCAAGGCTTTCCCAAACTACACCAGGGCGCCCGACGACTCCAACAACAAGATCCTTGGCAAGATCGGATCGTTCAATAACGCCATCGAGTTCAATGTCGTATATAACAACGCGACAACAGGCTGCGGCTCCCAATACAATGCATACGATTCGGATGGAAACGGCATTATTCTGGACACTTTGAACAATAGCGGCAGCACGAATGTCATCTATCCCGGTGAAGTTCTCGTTGCGTTCAACATAACCTACAATAACGGTGGGCGCGGAATCCATCTAACCCAGTCCGAGAACGCCACGATCGCCAACAATAGCTGCTACAATAATGACCTCGACCCTTATAACAACGGCACCTACCGGCCTTGCATCGGCGATCTGAATAGCTACAACATTACATTCTTCAATAACCTCGCCTGGGGTATCGCCGCGAATCCGCAGGGTTCGGCGCAATGCTCGGACAGCAACGGCCAGCAAAGTTGCGAAATGTACAACGGGGCCTACACCGGCGGACTTCTCCCTGGCTCGAAACAACTCGACAGCTTCACCAACAACATCAGCTATTGCTCAACCATGCCGGGTAGCCAGGGCTATGGCTGCAACGCCATGTTCAACGGCGACGGGTTTTCTTGCACATCGAACCAATGCAATACAAATCCGCTTTGGGTAAACGTGGGCACCGAATCGACTGGCACGGAGACAATGCAGCCGGAAAGCGCCAATTTCGCGTTGCAGTCAGACAGTCCAGCGAAGGGAAAGGGGCTGACGGCTAGCTATCTTTCCTCACAGTCGGTTGACCTCGGGGCCTGTTCAAGTACACTCACAATATGTCCGCGCGCATCCGCACAGCCACACTCCCGATTTCCCCGCGAGTATTACTCTACGCGTTTGGTTCCACCGCCGGCGACAATGCACTGATCCTCGGGCGGCCACCAGGCACGAGGCATACGATCGGTGTTGATGGCGCAGAATCGCCGTGGCAGACGCAGCAGGTGCCCTTCGACGTGCCAGTCGGCATTGATCGCGTTCTATCTGGGACGTGCCGATGAACCGGGCCGGGACAGCCATAAATTTTCCGTGGGTCGCCTTCTGCGGGCTCGGGGGTTGCTGTAATGTTGTAGGATCAACAGGATCTCTGGCCCTGTGCCACCTCCTCTGCGGAGAGCAGCTTTGAAAATTGCCGCTTTATCGAAACTGATTCCGTGGTCAATAAAAATTCGCATTCAGGCATTGGACGAGCAGCGGCGCGGGGAGCCGGAATTGCGATTGCTCTCCGTTCTCTGCGACGTCCGCTATGCCTCTGTCGACGTGGGCGCAAACCGCGGCATTTACACCTATTTTCTGCGTAAATATTCTCGGAAGGTATATGCGATTGGGGCCAACCCTGCTTACATAGAAATTATCCGGGCAGCCTATGGTGATTCGGTGTCCGTAATACAGGCGGCAGCATCAAATTGTATAGAGACCACTACATTGTGGATTCCAGTCGATCGGACGGTCGAGGGAATGGCTACCGTCGAGCGAAACAGTCCGGTCGTTTCCAGCGAGTGCCGAGCAATCGACGTTTCTTGTGTTACGCTTGATTCAATGACGCTGGACAAAATTGGATTTATCAAGATTGACGTCGAGGGACACGAACTTGCTGTCCTGGAGGGGGCGACGCATATTATTTCCCGTGATGCCCCAGTATTACTGATTGAAGTCGAGAATCGGCACCGGCCTAACGCCATTGCCTCGGTGCAGGAATTTCTCGATCAATTTGGCTATGATGGTCTATTCCTGTTCGATAGGAAGCTGCGGCCGATCGAGCAATTCGATGCGGCAACATATCAAAATCCGGAGAACCTTGGCTCAAGGCGTAAACGCGACGGGACGATTCCATATATTAATAACTTTGTGTTTGTTAGCCGCGCAAACGGCAGTGCGAGCGAGCGCCTCGCGCCGTTGCGGGCTGCATGAATAACGTCCTATTAGAAGATTACGGTATAGGTATGGATGCGGCGCAGAACGAGCCTTTTGAGAACATTAATGAGCGTGCCGCTTCCATAATAGCGATTCTACACGGTAAGGTATAGCCGTGTCGCGACAGGCCATTTGGGGCCAAGTTTAAGGCCATTTACTCGAGTTACGCAAAATGCATATTTTATTGATTGCCCCTGGAATACAGGATTACAGCGTCGAATACGCGAACGCTGTATGCACGCGTGCCAGAATCACGATGGTTGCACCTCATCGATGGTTTGCCGACTATGAGGAATTTCTCGATCCCTCGGTTGATTTGCGTCTGGTGGATTGGCCGCGCCATAGCAGCCCGCGAAATCCGTATTTTGTGTTTCGCCTAGCCCGGTTGATTGGCTCCCTACAGCCTGATATTGTCCATTTTCTTTCCGAAAGTGTTGTGTGGCTGAATTTAGTCATTCCCGTCGCGCGCAAATATGGATTGGTTACGACAATGCATGACATACGGTATCACGCCGGTGATCGCGGTTCGCGACGCGTTCCGCGCGTTCTGGTGGATTTTTTTGTCAATAACTCCCACCGGGTCATTGTGCACGGAGACGCACTTAAGCGTGCTTCGGAGTTGCATTACCCTCGCTTGAAGGGGCGAGTCGATGCAATTCCCCATGTGATGCTGAGAAGATATTGTAACATTGCGAGGAAAGAGCGACTTGTCCGGCGCGACGAACTGACGATCAATCTGCTATTTTTTGGAAGGATATCTGCCTACAAGGGGCTCGATGTCCTGATACGCAGCATTCCGCTTGTGACAGAGGTATTTCGCGGGATCAAAGTCATCGTGGCCGGGCAAGGCGAGGATATAGAGCCGTACCGACGCATGATAGCTGACCCTGCAGTATTTGATATTCGTAATAGACACATCGGCGACCGGGAGACTGCGCAGCTATTCACCGACGCGGATGTTGTCGTGCTGCCCTACACCGATGGGTCCCAGAGTGGCGTGCTCGCGATCGCCAACGCGTTCGCAAAGCCTGTTATCGTCACGAACGTTGGCGAATTGGGAAGGACCGTTCGCGATGACATATCCGGACTGGTAATTCCCGCAGGCGACGAGCGGGCGCTCGCGGATGCCATTCTGAAGCTTTCCTTCGATGCCGCGCTTCGCTTGCGCCTAGGTATCGGAGGGCGCGAAGCAACTGAAAATGCTGCGTCGCCGGAACTTGTTGCCCACAAGGCGATGTCCGTCTACGCTGCCGCACGACAAGGCACGTGACAGCAAGCACGAGGCAGCTATACCGATATATCCTTACAGATCACGGTAGCTTCTGGTGTGAATAAGGCCAATGATGCGACCGAGTGCCACTTGAAAACGCTTACGCGAGAGTTCAAAATTGTTGAAGGGTCGGATGGGTCCATCGACGAACTCCCAGAAAGCCAGGTGAACCCGGCCCGGCGGGTAGCCGCGCAGCGCATCGACTATATAGTTTCGCTTCCATGGCTTGTGGTGCCACATCGCGTGAGGCATGACTTCGCCAATCCAGGGAAACATCCCCATGGTCTCATAGCCGAGGAGGGCGATGGGTGCCTGGGTTGCCATAATTGTTGCATTTAGGATGTCCTGGTCCATTCGGGAGAACTCTGGCTTGCTGGTGAAATTCTTCATTTTTCCCATGTCCGCACCATCGCGCTCGAGTTCCTCCATCAGCGCGCTCCACACTGAGACGAATTCCGCGTTCGATCTGTCAATGCCGACGCAGCCGCCGTTGAAGTAACCGGTAACGGCGCGGCAATCTCGATTCTGTCTGGCGGCCAGCGCCTGCCATTCGCGTCGGTACACATGGTCGGGTGGCATGTAGCTGTCCGCGACATCAAGGACCAAGACAACCCCGGATCGCGCCCACCTGGCAAATATCTCCCAGGGCTGCTTAATGACTATATCGGTATCAAAATAATAAATCAGTTCGGCATGACGATGCAATTCGAATAGGACGCGGCCGATAAAATGCGGCTTGCAATTGTTTAGGTGCCAGGGGCCGGTCACCTCGACAACTTGCAGGCGAATAGCCGGCGTAACGGTATAGCTGTGCGAGGTCGGCCCCCGCTCGATATCGCCGAGCCAGCGCGGCAGTTGGCCGCGATACCCGACCACAACGGTGCCTTTGAAACCGGCCCGCGCCAGCGAGTTGATAAGTGCGGCGACGCCATGGAAGTAGTGGCCTTCAGCCAACGTGCAGACTACCTGTCCACTGTCGCCCGCGTCCGCGTTTTCCTCGTCCCTAACACCCATGACAACCGACATTCAGACCTCTGTTACATACCGGTAAAGGCAGCTTTTCGTCGAACTCATCGTGCTCAGCCACCCCTGTAGGCGACAAATTGCTTGAATTTGCACGAAATGTCGATTGCCGTTGGTCCGCCCTTTGCGTCGGCGGACGTGCATACGCTGGTTTGCGGCCGCATGTGAACAAGCAAGACTTGCCTCGATATCCCGGCATCTGCCTTAGATCCTTTATTCTGCGGGCCGTGCGGGGAGGGCGCCGGATCGGGGTCGTAGTGCAAAATGATCAATGTTATTAATGTGTTGTACGCGCCGGGGCGACTGGCCCGATTTGCACCTCGCTACATTGCTGTCCGGTTGCAATCATCGTATCGGGCGTGACCGGGGCTACGACATCTCGACGATCGCAATAACATCGTCAAATGATTTCTCAGTACGAAGGCGCTGGCCCACGAAACCTGACAGACCCGCCTCCATATCCGAGGCATGATTTCAACCGCCGACATCGCTCAGTCGGGACCTCGCGGCCGGCACTCAACGGCAAGATTCCGCAGCCTTGGCACGGCCCCTGTATGGGCTTCGCGCCACTCGGCGGCGCGTGATCCGTGCCATCGCCTTTACCGCAGCCAGCTTTAAGGGTAACGCTTGGCGCCCGCGGCGCACCAGCGCCTACGGTCCTTCACTGCATACGTTTTGTCCCAATCCGCTGGCCAAAAAAGCTGTTGCTGTGACGCATTGTTTTGAGAGTTCTGGCGGCCCGGCCGATCCGGCGGTAATCATTTTTTCGCACGGTCTTGGTCTCGGTGTGGGAAATTAGCATTGAACGCTGTATTTGAGAGAGTGAAAGTGACAATGCGTAGTTTTTTTGGCATGGTTTCCAAGGACACAGTTGCATTCAAGATGTTTCGAAAGCTCTTACGGCCCACCGTTTGGCTTACGGCGGAACGGGGCTTCTCGGAGCTTTTCTTCCTCCTGCTCTTTGCAATTCAGGCGCCGATCTTGGGGCCAACAGCCTTCGGGTTGATAGCCGCCGTGATGGTGTTCGTTGGATTCTGGGAGAACGTGCTGGGAAACGCAATAAATGATGCGTTGGTATCGATCCGTGACATCGAACCTTTACACTTCAGTACGGCGACCACCGCAGGAATTCTGCTGTGCTCAGCTATTGGTGCGGGTGCGATTATATTCTCTGTGCCGCTTTCGACGGCATTTGGAGACACTCAATTTGCTCCAGTCATGTGCACCATGGCGATTATACCGCTTATCCAGGCATTTTCCACCGCCCCTACCGCAGCAGCAAGCCGGGAAATGCTTTTTCAGTCGATTGCGTTGCGTACGCTCGTCAGCATTGTCGCCGGTGGCGCCGTGGGCCTGGGGCTGGCGCTTTATGGAGCCGGAGTTTGGGCATTGGTCTGGCAAGCTGTGATCCAGCGTCTCGTCGCGGTTGTAGTCATCTGGTTTGCAGTGCCGTTGCGGTTGCAATTCCGTTTTTCTCGTCGTCATTTTAGCGAAATCGCAAAGTTTGTATTGCCTATCACCGTCGCCAGGGGCATGGGATGGGTATCGTCGGCGCTTCCACGCCTCATACTGGGCTTCTTTCTCGGGCCGGCCGAGTTGGGACTATATAGTCTTGCTACCCGCTTGACCTTTATTCTCGAGCAGATATCGATTGTTCCAAAGACACTCGTTTCGCGTGTTGCCTTACGCCGTTTTGCCTCCGATAAAGAGGGGCTGCGCCTCGCTGTCCGTGAGGTTTTTACCCGAATCAGCGTGTTGACATTGCCGATCTGCGTGGGTGGGGCGGCGTTAGTGCCGACGCTTTTCCACGCTTGGCTTGATCGGCGTTGGTATGGTGCCGTCATCCCCGCCCAATTGCTGCTCCTGACCCTGATACCGAACATAACGTTTTATGTTACGAGCGCGGTGCTTCTCGCCATCAATCGGCAGAACTGGGAGGCGGGTGTGGCCACTGTTCAAAGTGTGGGCCTTCTGGTCGCGGTGGCGGCGGGCGCCCCTTTCGGGCTCGTCGCCGCCTCGGCTGCCACTGCGGTGGCGTTATTGCTGATGATGCCAATTCCGATCCTGGCTATGCATCGGAACTGCAACTTATCATTGCGCGACATCATTTTGCCGCAGGTTCCCGCCTTCGGTGCGGCAAGCGCCATGGGGATTATTGTTTCATTCCTCCGGGGTTCTCTTGACGCCGCCATTTCGAGTGCGACACTGCTTCCCATCCTGATTGCAACAGGCGCGTTTCTGTATCCTATATTCCTCAGCCTCATGATGCCTAGGCGAACGGCTGACATGTTGAGATATCTGGGCGTTCGCGCAAAAGCAGCAATGGCGCAGTTCATGTCTGGACCGGTAAACTAACAATTCCGTACGCGCCTTGATAGCGCCTTGGTCGCAATAGTCAAAATAATACATTCGCCCGCACGGCTAATGGGATATCGGCCGTAGTCTGCAGAGCCGGAGCGTATAGAGGGCGCCTTCGCTTCTCGACCGCGATCACGGCTTCTTGATCGCACCGCGCCTATCTTGTTATGCCCCCTGCGTTCAGCGAAGGGCCCGGCGCTTGCGTGGCCAGCTTTACTCATTCTGACATAGGGCTGGCCGGCCCGGCGGGACGCAAGTAGCGGCAGTAAAATCATCGTGGTGTTGCCCCGACGAGGTGACAGTTTCGCATCCTCGAACGGCGAGGCGAATGGCCGCGCACACAAAATCGCGTGCGCCCGGCGTTTTCGACGCAAGACGCAGGATGGTATCCGCGCAGCACCGCAGTTCACGTGCCGGATGAGTCAAATGCACTGGTAGCAGCACTACTTCGGCTAGTGCGTTTGTTTCAGGCGGCTGAAAGTGTTCACTGTAATGTTATCGTCTCTTATCGACAATGCAATGCTTTTACTAAGCTGGCTGATGCTGCCGTGTCTGCCCTCGATCGCCCTCTCAGCCGTAGTGATAGTCGAGAAATACCGGAGTCGAGAGCCGGTGTCGTTGCTACATTGCTTGTTTTTTGAAGGCGCATGGCAGGTTCTGAGGGAAGACCAAAATGGCTGGTGAAATTTGCGATCTCGCGATGGTAGGACGGGATCATCAGGAGGTGGACCGGTTGAATGCGAACCTGGTCGCGGCACCTTTAGGCGGTAAGGCTATTGATCCGCATCATTACCGCGACAGGGATGACCGAAGGAGCGGAATTCCACGGGTCAACATACTTGGCGTCGGGGTATCGCCGCTTGACCTGACACGAGCCGTCGCCACGCTCGATGATTGGTATGAGACGCGGCGACGGGATTATGTATGTTGCGTCTCCGTTCATGGCCTGGTTGTGGCGCAGCGGGACAAAGCGGTGCGCGATGCGATTAATGGTTCGGGGCTCGCAACCCAGGATGGCATGCCGCTGGTTTGGTGGTCGCGAAGGGCCGGTTATCGCACATCTGGGCGGGCATGCGGGCCCGACCTGATGGACGCGATGTGCGCGCGGTCCGCCGAGCGGGGCCACAGGCATTACTTTTATGGTGGTAGTCCGCGTGTTGTTGAGCGGCTCGTGGCGCGCTTGGCGCAACGTTACCCGGGCTTGATTGTTGCGGGTTATAGATCGCCGCCGTATCGCGCCCTCACCGAGGAAGAAGATGCGGCTGATGTCGCGGCAATTAATGATGCGCGGCCGGATTTCGTTTGGGTCGGGCTGGGAATGCCGAAGCAGGAGAAATGGATTGCAGCGCATGTCGGGCGCATTCATGCGACTGCGCTGCTCGGCGTTGGTGCCGCCTTTGATTTTCATGCCGGCACGAAACCGCGGGCGCCCCGCTGGATCCAGCGCTCCGGATTTGAGTGGCTGTTCAGACTTGCCAGCGAACCACGTCGCTTGGCGCATCGGTATGTCATCGACAACTCGATTTTCATTGCCCATGCCGTTCGCCAACTGATGGGCTGGAAATCATATGCCCAGGACTGGTAAGGCGTGTTCAGCATATCCGTGGTTTGCGCCGCATCGGGATTAGGACGGAACGCTTATCGATGAAGCTGTTGATTTCGACGTATGCCTGTTCGCCTCTGCACGGGTCCGAGCACGCGGTGGGTTGGAATTGGACGACTGAGGCGCACCGCCTGGGGCATGAAGTTTGGGCGCTTGCGTCACCGGTGAACCGCACTGCGATTGAAACGGAATGTCAAAATAGTCCGGATCTCAAAGGCATCCGGTGGATTTTTCCAGAGGTTGCCGGCTGGCCGCTTCGGGCTGGAAGCGAGCCGAAGTGGGAAAGAACGTACAATCTGCTATGGCAGCTTGCCGCATTGCGCCATGCGATTGGGCTAAAACGCCGAGTGAAATTCGATATTGTTCATCACCTGACCTGGGGTGGTGTTCGCGCCCCCACCTTCTTGGGTTCGCTTGGGCTGCCACTCATTATTGGTCCGATTGGTGGGGGGGAAACGACGCCGAGGCGTTTGCGCGACGGCTTTCATTTGAAAGCCAAATTGACAGAGTGGCTGCGTGATGTTTCCAACCTGACGGTTAGCATAAATCCCATTATCGGCGGCGGCCTCTACAAGGCGAGCGCGATCTTTGTCAGAACGCCGGAGACACGCCAGCTATTGCCGGCGGCGCTGCGAAAGAAGACCAGGATTTTCATGGAGCTTAGTTTGGGCCGCCTACAAATTGGTATGCCCCGTGCGCCATCATGTCGGCCGCCGAGGCTTCTGTTCGTCGGTCGGCTTCTGTACTGGAAAGGTGTGCATATCGCAATTAGAGCATTTGAGCAGCTTCGGGAGCATATGCCTGATGCAAAGCTGACCATTGTCGGCAGCGGTCCCGAGGAGAGTCGGATGAGGGCGCAGGCCCTTGCTTTTGATGTCGCACATGATGTCGAGTTTATACCGTGGCTGCCACGCGATAAAATATTTGACTTGTA
>Ga0116226_10007120_pt1 | contig 10077 bp, 9 predicted proteins | sample S1TSphfallax_FD_89692 | JGI IMG/M metagenome (GOLD analysis project Ga0116226, IMG submission 89692) | Host-associated microbial communities from peat moss isolated from Minnesota, USA - S1T2_Fa - Sphagnum fallax MG | ecosystem: Host-associated > Plants > Peat moss > Unclassified | place: USA...
TACTTCATCTCCACGCACGGTGCCCGCAAGGGCCTGGCCGACACGGCACTCAAGACCGCCGACTCCGGCTACATGACGCGCAAGCTCCACGACGTGGCGCAGGACGTCATCATCAACGAGGACGATTGCGGCACGGTCAACGGCATCTGGGTCAAGTCGATCATGGAAGGCGAGGACGAAATCGTGAAGCTCACCGAGCGCATCATCGGCCGCGTCTCCTGCGAGGACATCATCGACCCGATCACGCGCAAGCCCATCGTCGAGGCCGGCGGCGTCATCGACGAAGTGAAGGCCGCGTCCATCGACCGCATCGGCACAGAGCGCGTCAAGATCCGCTCAGTGCTCACCTGCGAGACGCGCCGCGGCGTGTGCTCCAAGTGCTACGGCATTTCGCTCGCCTCCAACGTCCTGGCCAAGCTCGGCGAAGCCGTCGGCGTCATCGCCGCGCAGTCCATCGGCGAACCCGGCACGCAGCTCACCATGCGCACGTTCCACGTCGGCGGTATCGCCACCGGCGTGTTCAAGCAGCCGCAGATCAAGGCCAAGAACGAAGGCACGGTGCAGTACACCGACCTCCGCACGGTCAAGTCGCTCGACAACCACCACATCGTGCTCAACAAAAACGGCTTCATCAGCATCCACGCCGATGACGGTCGCGAACTCGAGCGCTACAGCGTGGTCATCGGCTCGGTCATCTCCGTCGCCGACGGCGGCAAGGTGAAGAAGGGCGAGACCTTCGTGCAGTGGGATCCGTACAACGTGTCGATCCTGACCGAAAAGGCCGGCAAGATCGAATTCCGCGACATCATCGAAGGCGTCACCATGAAGCGCGAAATGGACGAGGCAACCAAGCAGGTCGGCACCGTCATCATCGAGCACAAGGAAGACCTGCACCCGCAGATCGTCATCATCGACGAGAACAAGGAAGTTGTCGCCTCCTACTCGATTCCCGCCGGTGCCCACATTGAAGTGAAGCCCGAAGCCAAGGTCCAGGCCGGCCAGCGTCTCGCCAAGACCCCGCGCAAGGTTGCCAAGACCAAGGACATCACCGGTGGTCTGCCCCGCGTGGCCGAACTCTTCGAGGCGCGCCGTCCCAAGGACGCGGCGGAAATCGCGAAGATCGACGGCGTCGTCGAGATCGCGGGCAACGTCCGCGGCAAGAAGAAGCTCATCATCCGCGACACCCAAACCCTCGCCGAGGAAGAGCATCTCATCCCGCTTTCCAAGCACCTCATCGTCTACAAGGGCGACGTGGTGAAGAAAGGCCAGCAGCTCACCGAAGGCCCCGTCGTCCCGCACGAAGTGCTCGAGGTTTGCGGACCGCAGGACCTGCAGGAATATCTCGTCAACGAGGTGCAGGAGGTCTACCGCCTCCAGGGCGTCGAAATCAACGACAAGCACATCGAGATCATCGTCCGCCAGATGCTCCGCAAGGTGAAGATCACCGAGCCGGGCGACACCAGCTTCCTCTGGGGCGAGCAGATCGACCGCCTCGCGTTCGAGGAAGAAAATCGCACGGTCGAGGCCAAGGGCGGCAAGCCCGCGGAAGCGACCCCGGTGCTGCTCGGCATCACCAAGGCCTCGCTCGAGACGGAAAGCTTCATCTCGGCGGCCTCGTTCCAGGACACGACCCGCGTCCTCACCGACGCGGCGACCCTGGGCAAGGTGGACAAGCTCCGCGGCTTCAAGGAAAACGTCATCATGGGCCACCTCATCCCGGCCGGCACCGGCTTCAACGCGCATCGCGCGCTGAAACTGGTCGAGCTGACCGAGCAGATCGGCGAACCGCTGATCCAGCCCGAGAAGGACGAATCCCTCGACCTGCTCCCCAAGCTCCGCACCCCGGAACCCGACGCAGCGGCGAACTGATCCGTTGGCCGGCGCATCGTGGGCCGTGCAGGTTCGGCTCCTCTCGCCGGCGCACCCTCGAGTGCGCCGGCGGCGGGAATTGGTTTTTGCTCGTCGTCTTTTCAACCTGGCGACTAAGCTGCCTCAGGTCTCCAGGACGTATCGGTCTCCATGCATGCGGGAACACATCGCTTCAAGGTCTATAACTTCCAGCCGTTTCATGTGGAGGAGGAAGCGTGGTTGTCGCTTCTGCTCCACCCCTCAGGTTCCGGGACGGAAGGGGCGCTTCGATTTTCTTTGGCGGCGCAGACTTTCCCCAACGTCCGGATTGTGCGGGGCGGGAGGGTAACGAGCCCCGAGGGGACCAATTGCTTTCCCATCACACTTCAGGTCGGGCCGCAGGACTCCATTCCCGATGCAGTCGAGATTTTGATTCCCGATGCCACCGACCAGTTACTTGAGAACGATTTAACCGCACTCGCTGAAGCTGAAAGCGGTTTGCTGGATTGGGGTTCCTTTCGGGTGCACGATTCGGCGGCCAGCGTCGTCTTCTGCGAGCATGGCGTCCCGCAGCTGGTCAGGAAATTCGAGATATCGTTCGAGGATGGCGGCAGGAACGCGCTGAGTCATCTGTTTGCGAACCGCCCGCAAGAGCTTGTCGACCAGCTCATCGCGCCACTTCTCCAACAGGGAACCTGGGCCACGCAGACCGCGCGATCTGCCCACGAAATCTTTTTCACGCTGGTGCGGTGCATGCACGAAAAAAATCCCGGGATCCGCGTCGTCGTTACTGGCCTCAACAAATGTTTCCCTCCCTATTCAGATCACATTGTCCTCTATAGCGAGCAGCAGGAGAAATGGTTCGAGTCATTGCATCATCGCTATGAAAACTATTCCGGCATCTCAGTCCCCGCGGACGCGCTTCCATCCCGGCAACAGCAGGATGGTTTGCACTTGGGCTGGGGCTTTTCAACGATCGAAGGTATTTGCGAGGCTGATGCTCATCAGGCTCTCCGAATCGTTCTCTATATGCAGAGCAGTTGGATTCAACTCCGTTTCTTTCGGAACTATTTGATCAACTGCATGGCCAACCCCTTTGCGTTAAAGGACAATCTTGATCGCATCCATTCCGTCAACCTGCTCTTTGGGCACTTGCTCTTTGCGTACGAGCGCTTTTGGTCGAAACACGGAGACTATCTTGCCTGCCAACAGCCAAAGTTCTTTGGATTAGTCCAGAGGATCGAGGCCCGCTGGCATATGAAGGAGGACCTCGCGACACTTCGCGATTCGATCCGGTTGACCAGTGGCCTCATCAATCGCGTCCTGGACAAGTCGATCGAGGATCGACAGAAAAAGCGCGATCTGAATCTTCAGTTGATCCTTACGGCAGGGCAGGCTCTCCTGATCATCCTGGCTTGGAATACGATGGAGGCACTTTCCATCCCGACGCTCTTGGCCTCCCACGATACCGGCCCCTGGGTGCGCTTTGCGGTGGGAGTCCTCATTGCCCTCATCTTCTTCACTTACTTCATTCGGGCCGCGTGGGTCAACGTTGCTCCACGGGAGAAAAAGTCGGGGAAAAACTGAAGCTGCTCGCGCGCAAGGTTGCTCTGTTGCCAGGCAGGTCATCCCACTTTTGGCTATCAGGTCAGTCGTCGCCGCAGCCGGCGATTATTCAAACATCTGGTAATAACTCATCGCGATGCTCTTGGACGGCGATCAGGCGGTTTGACCCGCAAGGTTGAAAAATGGTGGGCCAAAGCATGATTTCGGCCGTCGTGTTACAAACCGGATTGACTCGGCGGCGGGCTCGGTGGTTTTCGCGCCCCCAATCGAGGCTGCATTCGCAACCGCGCCCCGCCGGCCAGCGTCCGGCGGCTACCACATGTTCGGCGGCTACCGTGCTGCGGCGGCTACCGCTTTCCGCGAAGTGGTGGGGCAATTCCCAACCGAGCCCGATCCTCCGGTCATCTCCTCTGGAGATTCCTGATCACCGTCGTGACCGGGAACATCCAGTTGAAGTCGTCGCGGTGGTACTCCAGGGGAGGATGGGCCGGATTGTAGCTGGTCAGCGTGATGATCTGCTTGTCGTGGTGGACGTGCATGAGCTTGCACAGCACCCCCTGCTCCTTGATGTTGGCCACGACAACGTCGCCGTTGGTCGGCGGCGTTTGGGGCAGCAGAATGGCGATGTCGCCATCGGAGAACTTCGGCTCCATCGCATCGCCGCGCAGGCGCACGCCGAAGGCCTGCTCGTCCCTTATGTCGCTCGGCACGGTGTCCTCCCATCCGCTCGGGATTTGCCCCAGGTCGGTGGCCTGGCTGGCCTGGGTCCAGGAGAGGATGGGGAGATTGCGCAGACCATAGAGTTTTCCCTTGGTGTTTTTGTGAGGCATAATTGAGGCGGCTTTTTCCATCTGCATAAAGCGATCGCGCAAGGCCCGGCCGGGAGGGCGGCCGCGCTCGACTTGGGACAGGTAGCTGCGGTTGATGTCGAGCAGGCGGGCGGCTTCGGCCTGGGTGGTATTCTGGCTTGTGCGCCAAAGGCGCAAGCGCTCGGCAAAATCGAGTGTGCCCGTATCAGAAAAGGTGGCCATAACCATAAGTACGCATAAACCGTAGAAAGTAAATCATAAAGTGCTAAAAAGTCAACATTTTTGTGCAATAAATAGACTACTTTGTTGTTTTCTAGCCCGAGGGGGCTGCCTTTTCGCTCTTCACCACTATGGAAAATTCGCAATTTGAAAAATATCCTGAATACCCGCATGCTTCGAGAATGAAGAACTGTTTTTCACGTACGCTTTTGGCCCTTGCCTTGGCCGTTGTTCCCGTTGTCTCCGCCCAGGCCGCGCCGCCCTATCACCTGACCACGGTGAGTTGGGTTCTGGCCACCCGCGATAACCTGGACGACGACGATAAGTTCGTGACCCTGATTGGCCGCGTGACGGGACGCGATGCCGGTGGCGACTATTTTTTCAACGACGGCACCGGGATTATCCGGCTTGATCCGGGCGACTTCGTGCTGCCGGTGGGCGCGCGCGTGGTCGTGGGCGGGCGCATCGACCAGGCCTATCTCGGCATCGGGCATCTCGAGGTCGACGTGCGCAACTGGCACTACGCGCACCGGCCTTAATGGTAACGGCCTATCGCCCGTAAAAGGTATTGATCCCCTTTTGCGGGAAGAAGCGGTCCCAGGCCTCGATGACGCCATCGGCGATGGGGGCGGAGCAAATGTGGCCGCCTTGCGAGGCGACTTTTTTCTTCACCAGGTCGACCGCGTTGGCCGGGCAGGCGAGGTGATGCGCGTAGCGGCGGTCAAGCATGGGCAGATCGTTGAGGTGATCGCCCACGGCCATGATTTGCAGCGGCAGCACGCCCATGCCATGCGCGATGGCCTCGAGGCAGGCACCCTTGTTGTACGACTTGTGGCTGAAGCGAAAGTAGATGGAGTTGCGCACGGCGGTGAGCATGGGCCAGTCCCTGAGCAGCGGCTCGATGAAGGCGCTGATTTCGTCGGCTTCCTCCTCGCAGGAGGCGATGATGCCGAGCGGCGAGCCGGCGTCCTCGGCGAGGCTGGCCTTGGTGTGGCGCGCGATGTAGTCCTCGATCAAGCGCCAGAGCGGTTTGACCGAGCCCCAGAGCTGCTGGTGCATCAGCTCGCACTTGCGGTTCCACTCGAACCAGCCAACGCAGCGGCGGTCGCGCACGAGCCAGATCTCGCGCTCCATGGCCACGATCCAGTCGGGCCAGATGGGAACGCGCCGCTTGACCAGGTCTTCCTGCAGGCTCTCGCAGGTGCGGCCCGTGTTGATGACCCAGTAGAGTGCGCCGCGCTTGCGCCAGGCGGCGAGGCGCTCGAAAAAAAGCGGCTGGATTTCCCGGCCGTCGGCTTCGGCCAGGGTGCCATCGTAGTCGGTGCAGATGAGCCGCAGGCTCGTCGAGAGCAGGGCTGTTTTCTTCAGGTCGCTACTCATGACTTCGGGCGTTCCGCGGCTCGGTCAACCTGGCGGCGGCACCAGGCACCGTAGCCGAGCGAGAGCAGCGCCGTGACCAGATAGGGTGGGAACATCGGGCGGATCGGGATGGTGAACCAAAGCACCGCGCCGAGCAGGGTAAGCGTTCCGCCCACCAGCCAGAAAAGGCGCGCGAGAAAAAGGTCGTCGTGCATCGCCCGAGTCTAAATTTGGCGGTGAAAATAACAACCCTTGCCGCGAAAAAATTCTGCCTCTTTTTTCCCGCACCCTCTAGCTTTGCCGGATGTCCTCGCTCGCGGTGCTCCACTTTTCGACTTTGGGCTGGCTGGCGGTGGCCGGCGGCGCGCTGGCCATCGGCCTGAACAAGGGCGGCCTGACCGGCCTCGGCATCCTGCCCGTTTTGCTCTTCGCCGTGGTGCTGGAGCCGCGGCAATCGACCGGCTTTGTCCTGCCGCTGCTCATCATCGGCGACATTTGCGCCGTGGTGATTTATCGCCGGGTGGTGCTGTGGAAGATCTTCTGGCGTCTCCTGCCGCCCGCGCTGGCGGGCATCCTCATCGGCTATGTGCTGATGGGCCCGTTGGAGATCGGCGGCGTGCGCCTGGGTGTGCCGGCGGCGGTCTATGGCCGGGTCATTGGCTGGCTCATCCTCGCGCTGCTGGCGCTGCAACTGGTGCGCAACGCTTATGGAGAAAAGCTGGATCACATCTTCGAGTCGCAGGCGTTCGGCGTGGTGATGGGGATGCTGGCCGGCATCGCGACCATGCTGGCCAATGCCGCCGGACCGGTCTCGACGCTCTACTTTCTCTCCGTCGGCCTGCCGAAGTGGAACCTCATCGGCACCTCGGCCTTTCTTTTCTTCGTCATCAATCTTTGCAAGGCACCGCTAAGCGCGAGCCTCGGCCTGACCAACGGTGCGTCGCTGACCATGGCGCTGATGCTGCTTCCGCTGGTCGTCGTGGGCTTTTACGCTGGCAACAAACTGGCTGGCAGCTTGCCGCAGAAGATTTTCGACCGCTTTCTTTTTGTCTGCACCGCCATCGGCGCGCTGAAGTTGATTAGGTGATAGGACTAATGGGACGAATGGGACGAAGGCTCTACACGTCCCATCGGTCTCCTGCGTCCCATAGGTCCATTAGCCCTATTGAGAGGAGAAGTCGGTTATTTTTGCCAGATACTCACGCACTCGATCTGCGCGGTGCGGGGGAAAAGGTCGATCGGTTGCACGGCGACGAGCCGGTAGGTCTTGGCCAGCATCCGCGCGTCGCGCGCCAGCGTGGCCGGGTCGCACGAGACGTAGGTGAGATGCGCGACCGGGTAGCCGCACAGTGCCTCGGTGAGCCGCAGCGGCAGGCCCTCGCGCGGTGGGTCCACCAGCACGCTGGCCTGGTCGCGCTCGATCTCCCGCAGCGCGGCGAGTTCCTCCGGCAGCGCGAAGGCCGCGTCGGACTCGCGCCAATCGACGTTGGCCAGGCCGAGCCGCCGCGCATCCAGCAGCGTGCGCGGATCGTTGTCGATGGCCACGACGCGCTCGAATCGCGGCGCGGCCAGCGCGGTGAAGAAACCGCCGCCGCAGTAGCCCTCGAGCAGCACCGGGCCGCGCTCCGGCAGCGCCTGCGCGATCAGGCCCTTGAGCCTGTCCTGCAAATCGTGGTTGGCCTGAAAGAAGCCGCTCGGCGGCACGGTCGCATCGCGCAGGGAATAGTGGCCGTCGGCGGGACGCGAGGAACGCAGGCGCGCGAGTTGCGCATTCACATCGGCCCGCGCGAGCAGGCACGCGGTGACATCCACCAGCGCCCGTCCATCGACGCCGCGAAAGCCGATGCGTCCCGCCTCCGCGTGGACCGTGATCCGGTTGCGGTAACCGTAGGGCTGCGGGGAGGGGATGAGCGGCTGGATCGGCGCGTCCGGCAGCTTGCCCACGCGTGCGAAGGCCTCGCGCACCTGGTTCTCCTTCAGCCGGCATTCCTCCGCGTAGTCCAGATGCTGGTACTGGCAGCCGCCGCATCGGGCGTAGACGGGGCACGGCGCGGCCTCGCGTCCGCGGCCAGGTTCGAGGAGATCGATGATTTCCGCGCGCGCGTGCTGGGCCTTGCGCGCGGTGATGCGCACGCGCAGCCGGTCGCCCTCCGCGGCAAAGGGCACGAAGAGGACAAAGCCCTGGGGCAGGCGCGCGAGGCCGTCGCCGCCGAAGATCACTTTTTCGATGACGATCTCGAGCACATCGCCGCGGGCGGGCAGGGTCGTGGCATCTGGAGACATAGTCACGAATTAGAAAAATAACCCGCTTTTTGCGGCGATCAGAGCGTCCGGAAGCTGTCCGGACAAAAAGAAACCGCCGCAGGTCGTGCGGCGGTTGTCTTGCGCGGGCGGCAAAGCGCGATTTAGTACCAGTTCTTCAAGTCCGCCGGAGGATAGTCGTTGACGACCATCGAGTCATAGGGCGGCAGCTTCTGCGAGCGGTAGGAGCAGAAGGTATTGGTGGGGAAAGGGGAGGTGACGATCTCGAACACGCCATGGCCCATATCCATCAGCATGCGGGAGATGCCCTGGACGAGAAAGCCCTTGCAGAAAGCGACGGTGTTGCCCTCGGTGTCGATCATGCCGTACTGGGAGTCGAGCAACTCGGAGGAGGAGAAACCGACATCGGCGATGCCACGGCCCAGCTTGTCGTAGAAGGAATCGCGGATGGGCATGGAAATGTCCGCGCGGACGGAGAAGGAAGTCGTCGCAACCAGCAGGAGCACCAAGGCGAGAAGGCGTTTCATGAATGCCAATTAACGCGAAATACGTAAAAAGCGCAAGCGCTAAAATCGAATAACTTGCGAAATGCGCCGCGCCCGCAGTTGACATAATAAAAAGCCCATAGATATAGTAGGGATTATGTCCAGCTCTCATCGCTTTGAAACCCTGCAAATCCACGCCGGCCAAACCGCCGCTCCCGGCACCAATGCCCGCGCCACGCCCATTTACCAGACCTCCTCCTACGTCTTCAACAGCAGCGAGCACGGCGCGAATCTTTTTGCGCTGAAGGAATTCGGCAACATCTACACGCGGATCATGAATCCGACCACCGACGTGCTCGAGCAGCGCGTGGCGGCGCTGGAAGGCGGCGTGGCCGCGCTGGCCACCTCCAGCGGACAGTCCGCGCAGTTCCTGGCGCTCTCCACCATCGCCGAGGCCGGGGACAACATCGTCTCGACCAGCTTTCTCTACGGTGGCACGTATAATCAATTCAAGGTCACCTTTCCCCGTCTCGGCATCGGCGTGAAGTTCGTCGACGGCGACAGCCCGGAAGGTTTCGCCAAGCTGATCGACAGCAAGACCAAGGCGCTCTACCTCGAGACCATCGGCAATCCGCGCTTCAACGTGCCCGACTTCGAGGCCGTGGCCAAAGTCGCGCACGACCACGGCATCCCGCTCGTGGTGGACAACACGTTCGGCGCGGGCGGTTACCTGGCGCGGCCCATCGACCACGGCGCGGACATCGTCGTTGCCTCGGCGACGAAGTGGCTGGGCGGCCACGGCAATTCCATCGGCGGCATCATCGTGGACTCCGGCCGGTTCGACTGGGGCACCGGCAAATTCCCCAGTTTTACCAGCCCATCGCCCGGCTATCACGGGCTCAACTTCTACGAGGTTTTCGGGCCGAAAAGTCCGTTCGGCAACATCGCCTTCATCATCCGCGCGCGCGTCGAGGGCCTGCGCGATCTCGGCCCGGCGCTGAGTCCCTTCAACTCCTTCCTCTTCCTGCAAGGCATCGAAACGCTCTCGCTGCGCGTGCAGCGGCATGTGGACAACGCGCTCGCGCTGGCCCAGTGGCTGGAGTCGCACCCGAAGGTGGCCAGCGTCAGCTATCCCGGCCTGGCGAGCCATCCCTCCCACGCGCTGGCGAAGAAGTACCTGCGCAACGGCTTCGGCGGCGTGCTCAGCTTTGGGCTGAAGAGCGGTTATGAGGGCGCGAAACACTTCATCAACCACGTCAAGCTGGCCAGCCACCTCGCCAACGTGGGCGACGTGCGCACGCTGGTCATCCATCCCGCCTCCACCACGCACCAGCAGCTCAGCGACGAAGAGCAGGCCAGCGCCGGGGTGGCGAAAAACTCCGTGCGCGTCTCCGCCGGCCTCGAGCACATCGAGGACATCAAAGCCGACTTCGAGCAGGCGTTTGTTTAGCTGTCGTGCGGCTGCGGGACCGTCCCTGCCCGAGGGGAAAGGTTTCGCCCAGAGGACGGAAGCGTCAGGAAGCCGAGGA
>Ga0116226_10007121_pt1 | contig 10076 bp, 9 predicted proteins | sample S1TSphfallax_FD_89692 | JGI IMG/M metagenome (GOLD analysis project Ga0116226, IMG submission 89692) | Host-associated microbial communities from peat moss isolated from Minnesota, USA - S1T2_Fa - Sphagnum fallax MG | ecosystem: Host-associated > Plants > Peat moss > Unclassified | place: USA...
CAAATCCAGAATTGAGGTATTTGGTGGCTATGGAACTTTTGCTTCCAACAGGACTGCTGTTATGTCATCCTAGTCCATGGCACTTCTGATGCCCAGTTCCCAGCAGCTGTTTCCATGGTTTGAGAAGGTTTGAAATCTCTGTATGTACATGAATTTTCAGCAATTGAACTTTCTGTTCTTGTTCTGTTCATGTAGTTCATAGCATGATCTACCTGCTTAGTGGAGCATTTCTGCTGCAGGCAGATTACAGAATGCAGTTTCTTAATTCCAGAGAAGCATTCATCAAGTGATCAAGAGATGCATTGTCAGGCAGGAGGGATGCAAACCAGACCCAGAAAAAAAGCAACACATTCAATTGTACATTTATGAGTGATATGAGTTTCAATTGGCTCATGAGGTGAACGTTTTGTTCTTTGCATGATGACAAGTGGCTTGCTGTAAGAGGATGGGTTCTGCAACAGCCCTGCTAACTCATGCATGGATCAACAACAGCATCCTGCAGGACTGGGATCACTGGATTCAAACCACAAAACTGGACCATATGTCTTGTGTAGCAAGCAACTGTGTCCAGTCTACTGGTTATCAAAGAAGAAGATCACAGAAGAAAATCACAAGTAAGTCTCCACAGCTCCTCCATGAGCATTGCCTTTGTTTGTAGTGATTTTGTGCTATGATTGGAAATAGGATAGAATTAGGACTAAGAACTGTAGAAGAATTCGATCATATCTACATGCTCATAGCATGAACTATGAAGTCTTGGATTGAGTGTTGTGTAGGCGTTTGAATTGGGAAGTTTCATGTTATTACTTTGTTTTAAGCATTAAGATAAACTTTTGTATAACAAATTTACATCATAATAAACTTATGTGTTCTTTTGATTACGAAAATGTTCACAAAAGAAAATGTATGTATTTTTTATGAGTAATGCCCATTGAGGTTATGACTGCACTCGTTGTCATGTTACCTTTAATTGTTGTTGTGGAGATTTCTCTGCAACTTCATCAATCTTTTTTTAGGCTACATTTTTTATTTCATTTTCATAACCTATATCCCCCATAAGTTGATGTTTGGGAGTTGCAAAGTGGACATGTTGCATAAGATTTTGGGGAAAGTTGCAAAGTGTCCTACTTGTTAGAAGTATGAACATACCTATGTCAAATGTGGGACAAATCCAATAAAGACTAAAAGCTAATTGAATTGAACAACAAAAGAACAATATGTTATTGAGAGATTGCCTTGGGGTGGAATGGTGTGTGAAGATGATTCATTTTTTTTCATATTTCAACATTTTACAAGAAGTATAAGAGTTTCTTGAAGTGAGCATCAAAGGTTGCCAAATAAGAGAATAGATAAAAACACAACTCCCAAAGGTGATGAAAACATAATAAACATAATGAACCCAAATTGTAAAATGGTTTGCAATGATGACAAGGTTGTAATGTATAGATAATCTAATGCAAGATAATTTAGTGTATGGATAATTACCATGTGTAAAGGATTAAAAATTGAATTGACAAGAATACCCAAAAATCATTTTCATCAAGAAATAATAAAAACTTTGGAGCTATTTTCATGATTCGAGTAATGCAATTTAATGATTTGTTTTTTTGTTTTCCCCATCTCTTGTGTGGACTATTCATGTTTTTGTAATGATGTGAAATAAAATAAGTTTTCAAAAAAATCTAAATATATAGTCAAATAAGAAACTCGTAAAAAATAATCAATTAAGATTGAAATTTAACCATGGCAAGTGTACCTTTGTTTAAAGGAGGACAAAGTAAAGACCCCAAAACCTTTCTAATAGAATTCGAAATAGTTTGCATCTTTGAAACCATTGGAGCCCAAACACAAAAACAATGAATGCAATTTCTTTTAGAATTGTTGAAAAGGAAAACATTAACATGGTTAAAGGATTGCTTGTAGAACAAAAAAGAACATGCGAGTCCTTATTCAAAATGTTTGTATGGAAATTTTTTGACCATATGAAAGTTTTATTTCTTTCATATTGAAAATAACATAACTTCAACAAAGACACAATGAAAATGTGAATGAATACATCACAAAAGTGAATAAATTTAATGATAGCATGCAAAAAGCATTGAGGGTTGAAAGTGTGATTGTTTAACTAAGAGTTATGAATATTTTAATTATTAAACATTATGTGATGAATTTTTTAGAAGAAATATATCAACAAATGAAATAAAAAGGGGTTGACATTTTTGAAGAGGCCCAAAGGATTGCAAAGGGAAAAGAAAAATATTGAAAGGCCACAATTTTAGGACTTAACAAAAGAAAATACTTATGCATGTCCCAATGATGTTAATGTCAAAAAAGAAAAAAACTTCAACAAATTAGAATCAATAATGGCACAATTCATCAAGGAAATGAATCAATTAAGTGTGAACTTAGTTGATGCAAGGGAGCTTAACCCTTTCAAATTTAGAGACTAATTTTTTATCATTTGTTATATTTATAACAACTAAAGGCACTACCATAGTAACTTTACCATTTTGGCAACAAACTACCAAATAATTAATTAAACTTGAAATCTTAACTTTGGCACTTAATTTTCTGAAATTTTTAATAGATAATGGTTATAAAAAATAATAAACAAGGTCTTGTCAATGTTATGCAATACTCTAGTGTGTCTAGACTACCTCAACCTTAAGTCATTATTATGGAAGTTTGTGGTTCAAAACTTGACAATGGAACTTTTGATTTTATTAAAATTTTGGCACAAATAATAAATAATTTATCAAAATTTTGGCCCAAAAAAATATATAATGCCAAAATGATAAAAGCATTACGGTATGTGATGGATTGTGTTGAAAGAAAGTTAACATGTTGGAAATTTTATTCTTAAAAAATAAAGGTGTCATTCAAAACCAATAAAATAAAAATGGTAAATCTCATTGAACTAGAGTCTTTCAAAACTAAAGGAACACAACAAAAAAATAAAATTCTAAGAAAGTCAATTTCATGAAAACAAGAAAAGGGAGTAGTAATGAAACCGTGAAGCAAAAGATTCAACATGAAAAAGGAAATGGCACATGAAAAAAAGAAGTACAAGAGTTTAAGATGGTTGAAAACACAAGATTTTTTCATTTCTACAAGATAAATGTCATACTCCTAATTATTGTTGATAAATTAATAACAATGATCTTAATGACAAGGTAACAAAGATTTCATGCATTTCAAGTTAAACATTAAAAAAAAAGTTCACTTGGTTGAAATCAAATTTGATTCATGTGCACCATTACTAGAAATAGTTTGCAAGGATTTGAAAAATGTTCTAATGGATACAAAAGTGGGCATGAATGTCATGATGATTAATGGAAACATTGCGATTACAATTTGATTAACAATTCAAGTGCAACCTAAATGAATAACAAAAAGGAGTTGTCATCATGATTAACATTTTGATTTTTGAAATAACATTCAGTTTGAATTTTTCAAAATGTGATTTGAAATGATGAAGTGAAAATTGAAAAGGTAATATTTTCAATTTCATTGAAAATGACTTAATGAAAAAGGAAAGGAGTTACATTCAAGGTTTATCTCATAAGGACCATCACCTATTTGCTATAGTTATAAAATACAAAATCCTTATGAAAAAGGCTTCAATGAATGAACCTCAATTTTGCCCAAATAAAAAATAAATTAGACAAGTTTTTCGAAGCATGGTTCATCATATTGATAATTTTTTTGAAATGGGTATCTCCCATCATTGTCACCCTCAAAAAGATTGAAAATATTAATGCATTTGTTGATTACACTAATAAAAATTGTCACCCTCTTCCATTCATTAATTACATTTTGAATGAAATTGTTGACCATGAATTATATAGTTTTAAGGATGGTTATAGTGGGTATAACCAAATCAAAATTACAAATGAAAACATTTTGAAAAGGATCTTCACTACTCCATGGAGTACAATTGCCTATATAATGATGTCATTTGAATTGTGTAATGCTTTAGGAACCTTCCAAAGGTTCATGAATAAAGTTTTGGAATCTTACATTAGGTTTTTTGTTCAAATGTTTTTAAATGACTTTTGTGTGTATGGTAATAAAGCAGTTCATCTTCATGATCTAAATTGGATATTCAATCAACTAATGATGGTAAATGTTTCCTTAAATTCAAAAAAAATCATTTGGGATTCTCAAAAGGAATTGTATTTGAACATATTGTTTTAAGGAATGACATTCACATTAATCCCATTAATATTGAAAAGATGAAATCTTCCTTTTCCAAAAAGGAAGAGGCAATTGTGAACATTTCTAAGGCAAACAAACTATTATTAAAAATAAATTCGAGATTATGTAACCCAAGCATACTGCCTCACAAAAAATTTCAAACAAATAATGGAGATTTTGAAAGAAAGGAAAATGATTTAAGCATTTGAGAAATTAAAGAAATTATTTCTAAATGCCCCAATTTTTTTTATGGCATTAAAATGGTTTAGTTGCATGTGTATGTTTTTAACATAGCAATGGGAGCAACACTTTCACAAATTGATGACAAAAAACATTGTTACATAAAATAATCAAAGATTAATTTTGGAATGGAAATGTTACCTAAAGATAACATTGTCAATGAATTACCTTTAAGAAAAAATAGTTAAAAGTTCATTTTAAAATATAATCCAAATAAAATAATATTTATTAATGGGTAAATATTTTAGTATAGTTAATAAACAGGGCCTCCTAATAATTATTTAGTTATTAATTATATGTTCATATTTACCATCCCTTATTTATTATGGGATGAAGGCATTAGAATAATTAGTTTTTAAAAGATGAAATAATTTGCCACTAATTTGGATATGTGAAAAAAATTAGACTAATGCAAAGAAATTTAAAAGGATAAAGGAAACCCATGTGTGATGAAAAATTTCTTTTGGTTCCTTATTAGATTTTGGGTTCATTCCTTCATTTTCTGATTCTTTCTCATTTTATTATAAAAAAAGATAAAATTTAGTATTAATTTGATGTAAATTTTAAAAAATTAAAAAATATATATATTTTTTAATTTAACATTTTGGGCAAGACGATAGTTACAATGGAGGGTAATTAATTTGAAAGCATCAACTTTCATTCATTTCATTTCTTAACATATATTTTTAGGAAATAGTTGTTGAAAGGTAATTACATTAGTAAAATAGTTGTTATATGAATGTAGTTAGTGCAAGGTACTAGTTACAAACATAAAGGCAACAATTATAAACATGAAGGTAGTACATGTTCAAAATGAAGTTCTATTTCATTAAGGTACCTAAATAGTACCTTACTAAAATAAAAATTCATCCTAGATTAATGGGAAACATAAGTTTATTCTAGTTTTCATAAACAAAACATTTTTTTAGGTGCTTTTAAGTTTATAGGCCAAAAGAAAAATTCTTTTCCAAAAGGCAATCTTTTTTAGTGTTGGGCAAATATGAAAAACCGATTAAAAAACCAAGCTAGGTTTCAAGTTCAATATCTTAAGGTATTATTCAAGATCATACCCAAATTGAGATTTGTTCATTGGTTTTCATTGGACTCAAAACTATTCACCTAAAATAATGTCCATACTCTTAAAAATAGTTGATATCCTATCACGGTATTAAAACATATTAGGGTTAAGGTTTCAAATTTTGCCCAATACATTAATTTATTACATTCAACCATTAATATAAAAATTTTATTAAATTTTGGCATGACATGTTGAAACTCAACACTTAATCCACAAGGTTTGAGAATAATTATAGTGGTTGTATAAATGAGATAGTGAAAATGTATGTAATAATAGTGGAAGCAGTCAAGAAAAAGGAAAAAAAGGCCCCCTTTCACCCCCTATCCTTTCTTTTAATGGTATTTCCAAAGTAAGGAAATTTTATTGAAATTCAACATTCAAGGCACAAGTTTGAAAGTAATTATAATAATTGTGTAAATAGGAGTAGTGATGTAATAGCAATGGAGGCATTCAAGAAATAAAAACTGGAAGAAACTCAACTTACCACAAAATTGATAGTTTTATGAATTTCACCGTTTTGAATGTTCATTTTGTGAAAATCACATTTGAATACATGTAGGTTTGAAACATGTGAGACTCAACATTTTGAAACTTGGGTTAAAATATTTTTTTCAAAATTTGAATCCTTACTCATGATTCTTGAAAAATAATTTAAAAATAAATTACTGAATTAGGATAGGTCTTGTAAACTTTTCTAAAACCCAAACTTGGTGTGTATTATAAAAACTTGAAAATTACCCAACATTGGTATTTTCCTACATGTGTTTTTCATTATTTTTATTCAATTTTTTATTGAACAACCTTTCCTCATGATAATACTTAGGATGTCAATTTTACAAACATGATCATTCAATTTGTTATGCGAGTCAACAACTAATTTCAATCAAACAAAATTATTGTCGTAACCTTAACTTTGGGTTCGCGACCAAGGCAAAAAGGTTGCAAGGGTGCGGGCCAAGAGAAAGCCCAGGAATCACATCACATACTCCCGAGAGTGTAGGAAAGTGTGAGGGAGTGAACGCTCACACTCCCAAAGCAACTTCCACTTTGGGAAATGGAGTTTCGATGGACTCTTAAAACTTTAGAGAGCGATTTCAAAGGTCAAAACTCAATGGCTTATGGCGTTCTTTGGAAAGCTCTTAGAACATAGATGTTTAAAATGGGCTCGCATTGCTCATTTGGACATATGAAACACAAGTTATGGCTAAAAGAAGGGTCGGGAGTCAAACTGACAGTTTGACTCCCGACCAGAAAAAGTCAAGAATCGACTCGATTTACTTGTCTGCAGATAGCGTGTGACATGCCGTTGGAAAGCTTTTGACAAGGGTTACAACTTTGCTTAAGATTTCATCTCGATCCAAGGTCTATTCGCAAAGTTATGGGGCTCCAAAGTCACGGGAGTCCCAACTTGGGCGATTTCAGGACTTCCACTTGGGAGTCCCGAGACAAAAAACCATTTGGATGTGGGCCCCGTGGAGAGGTGCAGAATATACTATAAGGGGGAAGGTGGTGGCTTCCTCCAAGTCTGGGTCATGGTGAGTCTTTTGTGTCCGTGTTGCCCGTGGCTCCTCCTAGCACCAAAAGTGCTCCAACTACGCACTAACCATCTTGTGTGGGTTTTGTGTAAGCATGTGTGAGTGAGTGAAGGTTTTCAACTCTTCCTAGTCCCATCCTGGAACTTCAACACGCCCCTCTACCCCTCAAAGTGTTGTGAGCTAAGAAGCGTGCCCTGACTCTTCCTTCTTCCGTTGTTTTCTACTTGGACTCACATTTGAGTCTTTCAAGGAGTTGGGAGTGCGTCAATTATTCTGTCATCGAATGTATAGTTTTGATGACCATATTTGTGATCTTTTTTTTTGTCATTACTTTTTAGGTAATAAGTTCACCATTGTTATCAATCACTAAACTTTTAAATACTTACTTTCAAAACCCAATTTGTCATAACCCTAACTTTGGGATCGCGACCAAGGCAAGGGGTTGCAAGGTTGTAGGCCAAGAGGGAAGCCCGAGAGTCATGTCGCATGCTCCCGAGAGTGCAAAAGAGTGTGAGGGAATAGACCTTCACACTCCCAAGGGAACTCCCACTTTGGGAGTTGGAGTCCCGGTGGACTCCCGAATGTTCAGAGAGCAATTGCAAGGGTCTAAACCCAATGGATTGAAAATTTCTTTATATCATTGGAAAGATATTGAAAATTAGATGTTTAAAATAGGATTGCATCACCCATTTGAACATTTGAAACACAAGTTATGGCCAAAAGAAGGGCCGATAGTCAAATTGGCAATTTGACTCCTGACCATTAAAAGTTAGGAATCGACCCAATTTCCTTACGCACAGGTGGCGTGCGGCATGCCGTTGGAAAGCTTTTGACAAGGGTTATAACGTCGTTTAGACCTCATCTCAATATGAGGTTTGCACGCAAAGTTATGAGCCCCCAAAGTCGTGGGAATCCTTATTGTGGGAATTTCGGGACTCCCACTTGGGAGTCCTGTAACGAAATTCATTTGGATGTGAGCTTCGTGGAGAAGCACATAGTATACTATAAGGGGGAAGGTGGTGACTTCCCTCAAGTTCGGGCCGTGGTGAGTCTTCTGAGTCCGAATTGCCTGTGGTTCGTCTTAGCACCAAAAGTGTTCCAACTATGCACTAACCACTTTGTGTTGGTTTTGTGCAGGTCCGTGTGAGTAATTGATGCTTATCATTCATCCTAGTCCCGTCTTAAAGCTCTAGCACCCCCCTCTACCCCTCCAAAATGTTGCGAGCTAGGGAGCGTGCCCCAACTCCTTACTCTTCTGTTGTTTTCTATTTGGACTCACATTTTAGTCCTTCAAGGCAGATTTTATTACTTCAAGAATATGAGTTCACCATTGATGATCAGATAGGGAAGAAATATGGAAATGTTGATACATTATTGTGAACTTACAAATTAGTGGGTGATCATTTGAAAGATGATGATTTCCCAAATGCAAAATTATTTGCATTTGATGTAGAAAAGGTGTTATAAGGGGCAAATTACCTTTTGGATTAAAAAATTTCTAAAGGAATCAATAAACAATTTAAAGGGAAATGTCGCAACCTTAACCTTGGGCTTATGACCAAGGCAAGGGCTTACGAAGGTGCGGGCCAAGTGTGAAGGCCGAAATGTCACATTTCATGTCCCCGGGAGTGTGGGAAAATGTGAGGGAATGAACCCCACACTCCCAAGTGAGCTCCCACTTTGGGAGTTGGAGTTTCGATGGACTCCCAAATATTCAGAAAACGATAATAGGGGTCAAAACCCATTGAATTGAAGAGTTTTTTTATATCATTGAAAAGCTCTTGGAACTTAAATGTCTAAAATGGGTTCGCATGGCCTAGTTAAACACTTCAAACACAAGTTATGGCCAAAAGAAGGGTTGGGAGTCAAATTGACAATTGACCATTAAAAGTCGAGAATCACCCAAATTTCTTTACGTGCAAATGGTGTGTGACATATTGTTGGAAAGCTTTCAACAAAGGCTATAACTTTGCTTCAAAACTCATCTCAATTGAAGTTTTTCATACAAAGTTATGGGCCCCCAAAGTCGCGGGAATCCTAACTTTGGGAATTTTAGGACTCCCACTTTGAAGTCCCAAGACGAAATGGCATTTGGGTGTTGGTCCCGTGGCTAGGCACATAGTATATTATAAAAGGGAAGGTGGTGGCTTCCCTCAAGTTTGGGTCGTGGTGAATCTTGTGAGTTTGTGTTTGGCCATGGTTCGTCCGTGCACCAAAATGTTCCAACTATGCATTAATCAACTTATTGTTTGGTTTGTGCAAGTCCGTGTGAATAATTGAATTGCTTGTCAATCTTTTTAATCCCCTTTCTGAAGCTCCAGCACGCCCCTCTACCCCTGAAATGCTACGAATTAGGGAATGTGCCCCAACTCCTTCTCCTTTCATTTTCTTCACCTTTGGATTCACAATTGAGTTCATCAAGGAGCTTGGGGGTGCGTCAGGAGGATTGCCTTTAAATATTGTCCTTACATCATTTTTAAGGATTACTTTTATTATTAAAGAAAAGATGAAATATTGCATTGAGGTGTAGGAAGAAATGATTAAAATGTTTTAATCATCTTATCTAAATTCCATGAAATTTTTTGTGAAGGACATTTTTTTGAAAAAATATTGTAGAAAAATTCTTGTGAGGTGAGCACCGTTGGCCAACATTTTTCAAAAATGCAATGTAGTATTTTAAATCTTGCAACCTATGTTAAAAGGTTGCAAACAAATCCATTGTTCATGTTAGTTTGCATCCAATTCCACCATTAAGAACATTCAAGAAATGGAGAATTGATTTGATGGGTCCATTCCCCATCACTTCATGAAATAATAAAATTTTAATAATGGCAACAAATTATTTCACAAAGCGAGCAAAAGTAAAATGTTTGAATACATGAAGGAAAAATTAGCAAAGTTTGTATTTGAAGGGATTGTGACATGTTTTGAAATACCTTTTCAAATGGTTTCAAACAATGGCCCACAATTTATAAGTGATGTCATTAAAAAATTCATGAAGAAGTTCTCCATTAAACATAGTGTGA
>Ga0116226_10007122_pt1 | contig 10076 bp, 6 predicted proteins | sample S1TSphfallax_FD_89692 | JGI IMG/M metagenome (GOLD analysis project Ga0116226, IMG submission 89692) | Host-associated microbial communities from peat moss isolated from Minnesota, USA - S1T2_Fa - Sphagnum fallax MG | ecosystem: Host-associated > Plants > Peat moss > Unclassified | place: USA...
ATCTCCGGTCCAAGCGGCCCAGCAGAGAGTGCCGCCACGCTGCCACCCCTGCCCCCGCTTCATTCCGAGGCGCGGCACCCCGGTAACTGGACGGGTGCGGCGACAGAAGCGGCGGGCCTTCGCGAGGAGGGGACCGTCGCGGTTCCGCGGGGGGCCGCGGGGCCGCAGGAGAGCGATGCTCCAGGAGGCGCAAGCGCCAACGAGGTTGCGAAGGCGGTCAGCGGTGAGGCCGGTCCGGCGGGAGAGATCGCCGGGTGCGCCGTGGACGATCCGCCCGCGCTGGCACACGACGCCTGCAACCTGCTCTCGGCGGTGGGCCTGTATGGCGAGCTTCTGGCGTTTCCGGGCGTGCTGGGCGAGCCCCACCGCCACTACGCGGAGGAGCTCAAGCTGCTGGCGACGCGCAGCGAGGTCCTGATCGGGAGGCTGCTGCGGTCTTCCGCTGCCGCCTCGCCGGCTGCCTCTGCAGCGCAGGCGGCAGCCGGGTCCCGCCCCGAATCCGCGTTGCCGTCCGGCGACCCGTCGAGCGCGCCCGGCCACGAGCGCCGGCCCGAGGCCGGGGGCGCATCGCGCGGGGCCGCCGCCGCTTCAGCGCCGGCCGTGGCTGCGCGGGCCGTTCCGGAGCTTAGGCGCGATCATCCCGCACGCCAGGATTCCGCATGGAGGCCGAGCTTGGCTTCGGACGGAGCACAGGGAGTCACCGGCGCGGCGGCGACTCCTGTCGCGAGCGGCGGAACCCCGACGAACCTGACCCCGAGGAACCTGGCCCCGACCGACCTGGCCCGGACCAACCTGGTAGACCTGCTGATGCGCTGGGGCAGCCTGCTCTCGACCCTGGCGCACGGAACGCTGGAGGTTGCCTTCGGACCCGGGGCTGCGACGCCCATCCCGGTCGGTGCGGAGCCTCTGGAGCGGATACTGGTCAACCTGGTGCGCAACGCCCGGGCGGCGACGGTGGCAGGCGGCTCTATCCGGATCGGTGTCGGGGTCGCGACGGAGGCACTCCGGCCAGTGAGGGTGCCGTCCCCCGATGCAGGAAGCCCAGCCTCGGGCCACCCGGATCCCCGGAGGCAGGGACGGGAGATCGTCGTTCTGACCGTCGACGATTCAGGATGTGGAATGAGTGAGGCACAGGTGAAGCGCGTCCTGGGCATATCGGCTTCAGGGTGTGAGGCCTCAGGGCTTGAGACGGCAGGGCGGGAGAGGGACGGTAAGGCGATCGAGGGCGAGGACGCGGCGTCTGCCTGTGCCCCCGACCACGGGGTCCGGGAGCATGGCGAGCGACGGCGGCGCGGCCTGGGCCTGCAGATCGTCCGCGAACTGGTCGCGGCGAGCGGCGGCGAACTCTTTCTCCAGAGCATGCCGGGACGGGGCACGCGGATCGAGATTCACTGGCCGACGGTACGCAGCTTTGGCGCGGGGGCGGCGGACTCCGCCCCTGCCGAACCGGCACCGAGAGCAGCGTCTGTCCCCCCCGCGCTCGCGTCCGACACCACGCGGAAGACAGGCATCGAGAAGGCTCTACCGGAGCACCCGGCGGCAGTGCCCGCCGGCCTGGAAAGCGGCCTGGAAACCGGCTTGGGCGAGGAGCAGCTCCGTAGCATGATGCTGCGGTTGCACCGCTCGGCACCGGGTGAGAGGATACGGGCGGGCACCGGAGCGCGGGTTGAGGCACTGCGAGGGAAGGCCGGTCCTGCCCTGGAGCATGGCACGGACGTGCCTCGATCGGTTGGCCTCCCCCAGAACTCGTCTCCCTTCGCGTCGGCACGGTCGGCATCGGCCCATCTCCCGTCGGCCCATCTCCCGTCGGCCCATCTCCCGTCGGCCCATCTCCCGTCGGCCCAGTTCACCGACCACGGCGAGAAGGGCGAAGCGCCGACCGGTGGCGCTGCCAGTACGGGGAACAGAACGGGGAACGGGGTTCTCTTTCCGGTTGCGACCGGGACAGGCTCGGCCAGGCAGGGCGCGGACCGCAATGCCAACGACGAATCAGGTTTGAAGGGGGCGATCGCATGCTGAAGACGAGGGAGTTTGGCGCAATGGATGCGCGTGCAGGCGGAGAGCGGCGGCAGGACGGCACCGGAACGGGTGGCGGAGGCTTGCGATCTTCCGGCCCCGGTGTTGCTGCGGGCCTGGCCGGAGGGACGAACGCCGGCTTCCACGGAGTGCGAGGCGTGAACCCGACTCCGGCGGCGCGTGCGCAGTCCGGGTACGGAGTGCGCGGGAGCGTGAACGGAAGCCTGAACGGAAGCGTGAACGGAAGCCTGACCGGAAGCAAGGATCAGGCCTCGAATGCGGGAACGCGTCCTGTCCCGCCGCCCGTCGCGGAACCGCGTGGGCGCGCGTCCGGAGCGACGGTATGGAGCTCCGGCCAGAGTTCCGGTCCGGCTTCCGGCCCCGCTTCCGGCCCCGCTTCCGGTTCGATGCCGGATGGCTTCCAGACGCTGGGAGGCACCCTCTCCGCGGCCTTCGCTGGCAGAACGCTGATTGGTGCTGTGGACGCCTCGGGCTGCGAGACCGGCGGCCGGGGCAGTACGGCGGGAGCCGGAGCTGGGGTCGCTGCGGAAGCTGCCTTCAATCCTCCGTCCCCGACTGAGTCAGGAGTCGGGACGGAGTTCCACGCTGGGCCTGAGACGGGATTCGCGGCTGGGAGCTCGCCTGGAGTTGTGGCTGGGATCGAGATCGGGAGTGTGACGGGCCAGGCGGCATCGGCCGTCACGCTCGATGCCGACCCAGAGAGAAGCCGGGCGGATGTTGGAGAGGCCAACCTGCGCGGCGTGACCCGTAAAGACCTCACCGTGCCCCTCGCCTCAGGAGGGAGCGGCGAAGGGTCTGGCGGAGGGAACGGTGCCCACTCCCTTTCGGGGACGGCAGAGGGCCTCGACAGCATGGCGGGCGTCAACCGGATTCCTACTATCGGTGCCGGCATGGCGACGCAGCACCTGCTGGTGGTGGACGACGACGACTCGGTGCGTAACGCCTGCGCGGAGATCGCCCGAAGGATGGGCTTCAACGTCCACACCGCGGAGAGCGTTCCCACGGCGCGGGGGGTCCTTAAGCAGATCCCCATCGACCTGATGCTGCTGGACATGAAGCTGCCGGGGGGCGGCGGCCTGCTGCTGCTCGAAGAGACGAAGGCGCTGCATCCGGAGACGGCGGTGGTCGTGATGACTGCCTTCGCCACCGTCTCCTCGGCGGTCGAGGCGATGCGGATCGGCGCGGCGGACTATCTGACCAAGCCCTTCGCGCTCGAGGAGCTGACCGCGATGCTGACGCGGGCCTCGCAGCGGCGGCACTTCGATCTTGAAAGCCGGCTGCTGCGGGAGAAGCTGCGGACGCAAAAGGGCGATGGCCACATCATTGGCAACTCGCCGGAGATGGAGAAGCTCTACCGCATCCTCTCGAAGGTGGCGTTTTCGACGCACCCGGTGCTGATCCTGGGCGAGAGCGGGACGGGCAAGGAGATGGTGGCGCGGTCGATCCACTTCAACGGCCCGAACGCGCGCAAGCCCTTCATTCCGGTGGACTGCGGGTCGCTGGTGCCGACGCTGATCGAGAGCGAGCTCTTCGGCTATGTGAAGGGAGCGTTCACCGGCGCGAACCGGTCGAAGGAGGGCCTGCTGGCGGCGGCCGAGGGCGGGACTGTCTTCCTGGACGAGATCGGCGAGCTGCCGCTCGACCTGCAGTCGAAGCTGCTGCGCGCGCTGCAGGAGAAGGAGGTGCGTCCGGTGGGCGCGACCTACGCCGTGCCCATCTCGGCGCGAGTGCTGGCGGCGACCAACCGCGACCTCTCGGTGATGGTGGAGCAGGGGAAGTTCCGCAAGGACCTCTACTTCCGGCTGAACGTCGTGAACCTGAAGATCCCCCCGCTGCGCGACCGGCGGGAGGACATCCCGATGCTGGCGCAGCACTTTCTGGAACGGATGCAGCGCGAGACGGGGCGGCAGCACGTCTTCTCGGACGAGGCGCTGCGGCTGATGACGGAGTTCGATTGGCCGGGCAACGTGCGCGAGCTCGAGAACGCGATCGAGCGGGCGTGCGCGCTCTCCTCTGGGCCGCTGCTGCATATGGGCGACCTGCCGACGCAGTTGCAGGAGTTCCGCATGCAGGCGCACCAGATGCAGATGGAGCAGCGCCAGGCCCAGTTGCAGGGACAGATGCAGGCGGCCATGCAGGCCGGGCTGCAACCGGGTTCCCGGCCGGGGTCGGGCGGTCTTTACCCGGTCCCGGGCGCGGGCGCGGGAATGACCGACACCTCGCTGACCCAGCACGAGACTGGCGGGACGATCGTCTCGATCGCGGAGCTCGAGAAGCAGGCGATCCTGAACACCATCCGCCAGCTGAACGGCGACAAGCTGATGGCGGCGCGGCTGCTCCAGATCGGCAAGACGACGCTCTACCGCAAGCTGAAGGAGTATGGCGTGGCGGAGAGCAACGAGGAGATGAACTGAAGGCTGCTTTGACGGCGCACAACACCCGTCTGGCGATTTAGAATCGCGAGCGAGGTGCAGCATGGGGCGCAGCAAGAACATCTCCGACCAGCCGTCCGACCGACGATCCGACCATCCGTTCGATGTGACGTGTCCGGACTGCGGCGGGATTCTGAAGATCGATCCGGTGAGCCGGGCGATTATCGCGCACACCTCCGCGCCGAAGAAGAAGATGTTCGAGGACTTCGGCGAGGCGGCGCGGGCGCTCCGCGAGAGCGATGCGCGGCGGGAGAACCTCTTCCGGCAGTCGGTGGACGCGGAGAAGAACAAGGACGACGTGCTGGCGAAGAAGTTCGCCGAGGCGGTGAAGAAGGCCAAGGAGACGCCGCTGACGGACCGGCCGCTGCGGGAGTTCGACCTGGATTAGGGTGCGGCTGCGTCGTGTGGTGTCTCAGAAAGGCCTTACATAAGTCGACATTCAAACCGCAGATCCCTGGACTCCATTGGCGACTCCGTTTGGCGCAGGATCGCGCCAAACTCCGCTCAGGACGACACATCAGTCTAAGTAACCGACTGATTTACATGGCTTTACATAGCGGAGTTTAGACTCAGGACAATGGCGCTGCTGGGCGACTGAAGCGGTGCCGTTTCCTGGCCGCCGGACTTTACCGGATGACGACATCTGACCACTGGATGATGACCGGACGTTCACTGGATGATCGCGCCTTGCTGGCGGAAGGGATTGCCTGTGGTCACATAGGAGTAGTCGCCCCGGGGACTGAGGTTGGTGCCCTCCATGTAGAGATTGTCCGCCACGATGCCGAAGTAGTCGGAGCCGGTCACGGTGCCGGCATTCCACAGATAGAGGCCTGCCTTGGGGGTGTACCAGATGCCGTCTCCCTGCATGGTGGAGTATGAGATGCGGAAGTCCTGTGCTTGGGTCGTCGTCCAGTTGGTGTCGGCGTATACGGTGATCGCGGGAATGGATCCGCTCGAGGTGCTGTTGGGGGCGCTCAAGGAGACGGTGGAGTTGTTGATCTGGAACTGGCCGAATCCGCCGCCGCCGCCCTTGGTGAAGTAGAGCGTGACGCCGGTTCCGGTCACGGTTGAGTTTGCCCAGGTCGCTCCGCCGGTGATGATATAGAGCCCCGGGCTCAAGGTGACGGTGGCGCTGCTGATGTTCAAGCCCTTGCAGTAGGTGCCCGGGCCCAGCGTCTTGGTGGCATTCGAGACGCTGTAACTGGTGTAGTTGCAGCTGGAGAAGGCGGGCGCGGCTACGGCCGGGGCGAGCGAGGCCACGTAGTTTGAGAGAGGGTCGGTCTGCAGCGTGGGGGTGTAGTACGGTGTGGGCGAGACCTCGCCGGTCGCGGCGAGGGTCGCGCCCGGCCCGCGCAGGTTGATCGCCTCCGCATCGGCGTGCGATGGGGAATCGACCTCCATCTTGTAGTTGACGAACAGGGGGCAGATGTAAGCGGCGTCCAGTGCCCCGGTGATGGACCAGAAGGTCGCGGAGCTCTGGCCGCCGGTGCCGAGGAGGTAGATGCACGGGGTCACGAGCGCCGTCGCCTGGGCCTGGACGGTCATGTAGCCGCCGTTGAGCGCCCCCATGAAGAGGGTGTGCACCTGTTGCGAGATCTTGACCTCGATGGCATCGGGACGGCCGGCATAAGCGCCGTAGTCGGGTCCCACGAGGACGCTGACCGTGGTGTTGTTCGATCCGTTGGTGAAGCCGTAGGTGCTCGCCTCCTGCTGGGCGAGCGAGACGTGTCCGCCGGTGTTGCGTTCCAGGGCATACTCCGCGGTGAGGGAAGCGCCGTCCGCGGCCGCCTGCATCCGTGTCTGGCAGAGCTCCAGATTGGCGAGATCGATGCACAGGCCGCATGCCAGGATCATCGTCGGTAGCATGATGGCGAAGGCTGAGATCATAAGTCCGTTCCGGCCTCTCACTTACGGGAGAGGAATCCATGGTGAATCTCGAACATGGTTCCTCTGTCCGATGGGGTTGGGCCATCCCACGGAAGGGGGATGGATTGCCCGCCGGCGTTTGATTACTTTGGGCAGGATCGGCAATTACTTTAGGCAGGGCTGGTGGTCCTGATGAGGCTTCGAGAGTCGGAAGAAGGTTCGAGCGTCATTGAACTCGCGGTGCTGCTGCCTGTCCTGCTGCTGCTCGCATGCAGCCTCTTCAACTTTGCCTTCTGGATCCAGAAGGCGATGCGCCTGCAGGAGGCGGCGGAGGCGGGAGCGGCCTATGGCGCCATTCCCGGCAATACGCACGATACCGCCGGAATGACCCAGGCCGCGAACCTCAGTGGCACGGGATCGTCCTCTGGTGGCGGCGGATTCGTGGCGACGCCAACCGACTTTTATACCTGCTCGCCGGGCGGGGCACAGGTCACGCTGCAGACCTCCTGCTCGGGCATAGCTCCGCTGCATTATGTCCAGGTGACGACATCGATCACCTCGGGCGCGGCGGTCCCCTACTCGCTGTTGCCCGCGAACTTCAAGATTACCGGGAAGGCGACCCTGCGGGTCGAGGCGCAGCCATGATCGCCGCGTTGACGGGCTTGAAGCGACCATCGCCGCGACTCTGGCGGTTGGGCAGACTCATGGGTCTGCGCCGTTCGACGGCAGGGTCCGTTGCACTCGAGACGGCGTTCACCCTGCCTATATTCCTGGTTGTCGTCTTCGGGATCTTCGAGTTCTCGATGGTCCTGCTTACGTACTGCAACGTGACCACGGCATGCAGCCAGGCGGCGCGGTATGCCAGCCTGCACAGCGGCTCCAGCCTGTCGCCGGCGACCACAACCCAGCTCCAGTCGATGGTCGCCTCGAAGCTCTTCGCGGGTGCCAGCGTGACGCCCAACAACGTGACCGTGACCTATCTGACCCCGGGCCTCGCGGCGGGGACGAACACGGTGGGAGACCTGGTGATGATCAAGGCCTCCTGGAGCCAGACGGTCACCCTCCCCTTTACATCCGCGAACAGCTTCACCATCGGCAGCCAGGACGTGAGATCGATTACGCGCTAGCGGCCGCTTGCGCTCGTCATTTGGGAGTTCCTGTTGGGCTGACATCTTCGTATCTCCGCCGGTTAACCTTTCCCTACGGCCGGCTTGAGATAATGAAGGAATGGCCCGAAGACTCATCGAGCACTACGAGTTTGTACGCAAGATCGGCGCTGGCGGAAGCGGGGTGGTCTATCTCGCCAACGACACGCTGCTGCAGCGGCCGGTGGTGATGAAGCTGCTGAAACGCGGTGCGCTGACGCTCGAACAGATGCGTACGACGCAACTGCGCGAGGCGCGGCTGGCCTCGGCGATCGACCACCCGAATGTCTGCGCGATCTACGATGTGGGCGAGGCGCCGAACGAGTCGGGGACGATCGAAGAGGCGTACATCGTGATGCAGTATATTCCGGGCAAGAGCCTGGACAAGCTGATCCACGCCGGGCCTTCGAGCCTGCAGCTTGTGCTCTCGGGCGGGATACAGATCGCCGACGGGCTCTCGGCGGCGCACAGCCTGGGGATCTTCCATCGCGACCTGAAGCCGGCGAATGTGATGCTGACCGAGGGCGGGTTGATCAAGATCCTCGACTTCGGCCTGGCGCGGCGGCTGAATGTCGATGAGGCGGAGTTCGACCCGGCCCGGCCGACCAACAAACGGACGGCGGCGCAGGGCGGGACGTATACCGCGCGCGGCGGGACGATCGCCTACATGGCACCGGAGCAGTTCGTGACGGGGCAGTCTTCGGTGCAGTCGGACATCTTCGCGCTGGGGCTGATCCTCTATGAGCTGGCGACGGGGCGGCATCCCTTTCACCGGCCGGACGCGCAGGAGTTCCAGAGCATCCGGGCGATCCAGTATGCCGATCCGCCGCCGATCCGGGAGATCGTTCCGAATCTTCCAGTGGAGCTGGAGTCGGTGATTCTGCGGTGCCTCGAAAAACAGCCCTCGGCGCGGTTCGCGTCCGCCGCGGACGTGCGCGAGTCGCTGAAGACGATCATGATGACGATGCAGCTTGATTCTGTCGGCATGCCGGGCGACGCGCTGGCGCTGCTGCCCTCGCAGAGCCGGCTGGCGCTCGAGACGCCGGAGGAGGAGAAGCGGACGACGGGGATTCTCTCCATGCTCGCCGAGCGGTTCCGCGAGCCCGGAGCGACCACGGCAGCGAAGCAGAACAGCATCGTCGTGCTGCCGTTTGTGAACCTTGGGGCTTCGAGCGGCAAGCCGGACGACACGGCGCCGCTCTACGGGTATGCCCTGGCCGACGCGCTGGGAGCGCGGCTGGCGCGGATGCCCTCGCTGGTGGTGCGGCCTTCGAGCACGCTGATGGCGGTCTCGACGCAGCAGCTTGACCCGCTGAGTGTGGGGAAGAAGCTGCTGGTGCAGTACGTGCTGGCCGGGAACTTCATGCGGTCGGAGACGGGCTTCGACCTGAACTGGCAGCTGCTCGACGTGCCGGGGCAGAGCGTACGGACGGGCGGCTCGATCAACGTCGAGTCCTTCGACCTGATCTCCGTCCAGTCCGAGATATGCAACGAGGTCTTCAGCACGCTGCACGGCTTCGGCGACCTGAAGAGCACGACGGACGCTTCGAGAGACAATGCACGCGACGCCTCGCTGACGCAGGACCTGTCGGAGGACTACCTGCAGGCGCGGGCGGTGCTGTCGTCGTTCATGTCGCGGACGGGAAGCCGCGACGACCTGAACCGTGCCCGCGAGCTCTTTGAATCCGTCGTGAAGCAGGACGAGGACTACGCGCCGGGGTGGTCCGGGCTCGGCATCACGCACCTACAGTATGCACGGCACGGGCTGGGCGGGCAGATGCATGTGCTCGAAGCGCGGCGGGCGTTCGACAAGGCGCTGCGGCTCGATCCGTCGTCGGTTGAGGCGAACCTGTACCGCGTCTACATGCTGCTCTCGCGTGGAGAGAAGGAGTCCGCGCGGCACGGCATCGAGAACCTGCTGCAGACCGCGGGCAACGACTGGAATGTGCATCTCGTCGCCGGGCAGACGCTGCGGATCGACGGCATGTATGAGGAGGCCCTGGAGCAGTTCAACATCTCGCTGCGGATGAACCCGTCGAACGCGGCGATGATCTACAACCACCGCGCGCGGGTATATCAGTACCAGAACCAGTTGGAGCTTGCGGGCGACGAGATCGAGAAGGGGCTGACGCTGGAGCCGAAGCAGCCGCTGCTGCGGATCTCGCTGGGCTACCAGCAGATGCGGCTGGGCGATCTGAACCAGGCGATCGAGACGCTGGAGGCGGTGGTGAGCGATGAATCCTCTCTGCGCATTGTCTTTCCGACGATCGCGCTGTGCTATGTGCAGCTCGGCGACAGGAAGAAGGCGGCCTCGTTCATCCTGGAGGAGACGCTCTCGGCGGCCGAGGCGGACAGCGAGATGTCTTACCGGCTGGCGACTTATTTTGCGCTTGAAGGCGATGAGTCGGAGGCGCTGCACTGGCTAAGGCGGGCGATCTATCTGGGCAACGAGAACTATCCGTGGTTCTCGAAGAACCCCGCGTGGAGAAAGCTGCAGGGACACGCGGACTTCGAGCGGATTCTTGAGGACCTGAAGAAGAGCTACAGCCGGAATAAGAAGAACTGGAAGAGGTTGCTCGCGCAGGTGAGGGATTAG